>JRHI01000363.1_pt1 | contig 50977 bp, 47 predicted proteins | sample 215371 | NCBI WGS metagenome assembly JRHI01 (sample SAMN02929681, study PRJNA255918) | sediment metagenome | biome: cave system; feature: Ice Cave; material: Sediment; isolation source: sediment from deep within a dark volcanic ice cave with no known source of... ...
GCGTATCTTCGAGGTGTCAGACAAGAAAGCTAGTAGTACACATGAGTTGCTCCTTTGCTGTCCGGCCACCGACCTGTCGAGCGCAGCGCGCTAGAACGTGAGCCTCGAACGAAGGTGATGCGGGCTGCCGACATCACCAGGGAGGGGCTGGCGGACTTGCCCTCCGATGTTACTTTAGGCTTTTTTTTAAGTCAATGGAGGCGTACATCACCTAAAGCTGCACTGCATCCGGCGCTAGCCGAAGAATGCGGGCTCAGGTAATCGTTTCCGGTTAAAGATTTCCAATGCGGCCGAAACCCCTGCTCCGCTCTGGCTGCGATGGCCGTGCTCGCGCAGGACCGTTTCAAGGGCAGCGAGGGCGCCAATGATGTCGCCGGGTGTGAGGTCGCCCATCGTTCCCATGCGCAGGATCTTTCCCTTGAGTTCGGCCTGGCCGCCGCCGATGATGATGCCGTGTTGCTCGCGCAGCGCCGCGCTGACGGAAGCGACATCGATTCCGGGCGGAGCGTGCATGGCGACGACCGTGACCGAGTGTGCATCCGGCTGCGAGAAAACGTCGACCCCGATCGCCGCCATCGCGGCGCGAATCGCTTGCCCGTACCGCGCATGCCGGCTCCAGACGCCAGCTGGGGATTCGGCCAGGTAGCGTTCGATCGCGACGTCGAGCGCGATCGCGATGGAAACTGGCGGCGTCCACGGCGTCTGCCCGTGCGCGGCGAATTCACGCGCTTTGCGAAGATCGAGATAGAATCGCGATCCGACCGCGCGCGCCATTCGCTGCCAGGCGCGTGCGCTGACCGCGACCATCGCCATGCCCGGTGGAGCAGCGAGCGCTTTTTGCGTGGCGCCGACCACGACATCGAAACCCCAGGCATCCATCTCGAACGCAGAGGCGGCAAGGCCGCTCACCGAATCGACGATGACAGCGGCGGGATAATCACCGATGGCTTGCGCCAGTGCGGCCATGTCGTTTTGCACGCCGGTCGACGTCTCGTTGTGCGTGAGCAAGATGCCGTCGAAGGGACGCGGACTCGACCGTAGTCGCGCGGTCAGCTGCGCGGGATCGAGCCGGTGGCCGAGCGGGGTTTGGAGCACCTCCACCTCGAGAGCGTGGCTCATGGCGATCTCGATGAAGCGCTTGCCAAAGACGCCGACCGGACACGCCAACAGCCGCTGTCCGGGCGAAAACATGCTGGCGACCGCCGCCTCGAGGCCACCGGTTCCGGAGCTTCCTAAGAAAACCACATCGCTCTTTGTTCCGAAGATCGGCTGCATTCCGCGCGCTAGCCGCCCGAGCAGCGCAGCATACTCCGGGCCGCGATGGTCGATCAACGGACGCGCCATCGCGGCCAGCACCGCCGGCGAAACGGTCACGGGCCCCGGAATGAACAGCAGTTGTTTGGTCGTAGCGTCTTGACGCGGATTCATATGGTCTATGTTGTATTAGGACGCGATGGAGTCCCCCGAAAGCGTCCGGCTGACCGAATTCGCGACCGGCGGCGGTTGAGCGAGCAAGGTCGGCTCGGCCGATCTGGCGCAGGTTCTGCGCCGCGTGCATTTCTCCAGCGATTCCAACGTTTTGGTCGGGCTCGGCACGAACGATGATGCGGGCGTCTATCGCATCACCGACGATGTCGCGCTCGTACAGACCGTCGACTTCTTCACGCCGATCGTCGACGATCCGTTTGACTTCGGGCGCATCGCAGCGGCCAACAGTTTGTCCGACGTGTACGCGATGGGAGCGACACCGCGGACCGCACTTAACATCGTAGCCTATCCCATCGAAAAACTCGGGCCGGAGGTGCTGGCAACGATCCTGGCCGGCGGCGCCGCGGTCGCCAAAGAGGCCGGCGTCGTCATCCTCGGCGGTCACACGGTCGAAGACGAAGAGCCCAAATACGGTATGGCCGTTACCGGCACGATCCATCCCGACGCGATCGTTACCAACGCGGGAGCGCAACCCGGCGATGTGTTGGTTCTCACCAAGCCGCTCGGTACCGGGATCCTAGCGTCAGCGCTGAAAAAGCGGGTCATCGATTCGGCCGCAATGGCCGAGGCGGTGCGCTGGATGACGACGCTCAACGCCGGCGCCGCCCGCGCGATGCTTGCCGCCGGCGCCCACGCAGCAACCGACATCACCGGCTTCGGGCTCCTCGGCCACGCCGCCGAAGTCGCCCGCGCCTCCGGCGTCCGCTTGCGGATCGTCGCCTCGCGCGTGCCGATTCTCGACCGAGTTTACGATCTGGTTGCGCGCGATATCATCCCAGCCGGCACCCGCCGTAACGTGCGCGAACATGCCACCTTTACGACGTTCGCATCTGCAATCTCCGAGCCCGCCCGCCTCGTCCTTTCAGACGCCCAAACCTCGGGAGGACTATTGATCGCGATTGCACCTGAAGGCGTCGCCGGTCTGCGTGCCGATCTGCTTTCAAGCGGAGTCCTCGCGGCGCAAATCGGTTCGGTCGAGCCCGGCCGCGACATTATCGTCGAAGCGTAACTGCCGCGCAGGTTTCGCGCCAAATCCAGAGGTCGACCAGGGCCGGTCGGCCGCCCATCGCGAACGCCTGACGAACCCATGAGCACGCCGCCAATGCACTTTGCCGACGAACGCAATCGCGCGCCATGCGTCTGAAGCGTCGAAGTTGGCTGGCCGCGGTGCTGACCTGCGCCTTCGCCGTGGCGGCGTTGCCGGCAGTCGCGCAGTTCGGTTTACCGAAACTTCCCGGCGGCCTTTCGCCTGCCGACGCCGTGCGCGACGCCGCGATCAATCGGGCGCTGGCGGAGTTCGCGAACACTATTCTGCCGGACATGCCGATCTTGTCGTCGGCCAACGCCGTGTATCCGACGGTCGCCAGCTTGCCCGGCGATGCGTTTCGTCCAAAGCCGCTCTTGGCTATCGGGGAGCGCCTGCGCACCTCAACAGGCGGTGTAATTTCACTGGAAGCCGGCGACTACGCCCTCGACGTCGACGTGTTTTGCATGAAAGTCAGCGCGCATAGCCCCAACGGCCGCCGCTATCTGCTGGCGCCGTTACGGGGCGCCGCCGCCGACGTGATAGCGACACTGAACGCGCGCGCCGTGACCTCGGGCATCGATCATCGACTCCTGCAGGTGCTGTCGTGGGATATTCAAAGTGGGCTTGGCTACGATGAAATGCCGGCAACGATGAAGGGGATCGTCGATCGCCTGCTGCCGGAGTTTCGAGCGCGCCTGCACGGCAACGTGCTGCAAACGATGCGCGCGCGTTTCGACTCAACGGTCGGCAAACTGCCCGGCGCGCCGTCATTTGACTCGGCGCTGACGCGACTGGGAGATCCCGGAAGAGCGATTTTTGCGCTGCGCGATGCGCACGATCGGCTCGTCCGCCTAGGCGCCGACCCCGACGCTGCGATCCGGGAATTGATTCAAACCGGCGCCTCGGGCGGTGTCGCTGGCGGCGCAAGCACGCCGTGGAGCCGCATCTCAGAACGGGTGTACGCGCGCCTCATCACCGATGGCGACTTTTCGACGCCTGCGACCTACCAAATTCGCGTGGTCGCCAGCGTGGCACGGGTTGCATCGGTCGGACCATTTCGCTGGTTGGCGGCAAACCCGCCCGCGCCGGTGCCCGTGACGCCGGTCGTCGGCGATCCCCAAGACTCTGGCGTCCAGCCATTGACGCAGGCGCCGCGCCAGAGCGGACCGGGTCCAAGGCCGACGCCGACGCGCCACGTCGACGCACCCCATCCGTCCCATAGCAAGCTCGTACCTACGAATGAAAAGGAGATACCGGTATCCGGCTGCGCGGCGGCCGTCGCTTTTCTTGCATCAAATCCCGATGACGTCGGCATCGCAAAATCAATCTTGGCGCCGACGATAGCGCCCAACCCGCCGGTGCCCGTGAAGCAATCGGACGGCACATATAAAGCGAAGTCGGCCATTACTTGGGCGATCGATAAATCGCAATCATCGATCACGATGCCGTATTTCACCTGGCCCGACATGACCGAGGCCGAGGCCGCAGCGCTACGAGCCTACTATCAAGCGCTCCTCGTGCACGAGGATGGTCACGTTACGGTCGCCGCCGAGCTGGGCAAAACAATCAGTGTTTCCCTCAGCGGGTCAGGCCCAACACCGGCGGGGGCGGTTGCCGATTTCAAATCGCTCGTGCAGGCGCGCGCCGCGAAGAATGGCGCCGACATCGCGCAGCGTGACGCCGACTACGACAACGCGACCAACCACGGCGCCACCCAGTCCGACGGCCCGAGTTATGGCTTCCCCGGTGGCAGCAACGTCGTTCTGGCATGCCCATAGTCGTCGGACGCCACATACGATAAAGTTCTCGCGGACGGCACCGCGAGAATTGTAAACTTTTAAGGCGCCTCGAACGAGTCCATCCAGAAAAGCCGGTCGACGGACATCAGGTGTGATGTCCAAAGGCGGCTCTTGTAAGCCCGCTCCCAGCTTTCGAGGCTAAGATCGAGCCATGAGCACGCGAGCACGGTTCCTGCGGCATTGTGGTGCGGCCGCCATCATGGCGCCGGGCGCATTTGCCCCGCTGACCGCTGCATCTGCCGGCCCCGGTCAGCCGATATTGGTCGCGCTTCATCTGGAGGGGGGCTGCGATCTGCTGAACACCATCGTGCCGACCGGTCAGTACGGCGCCTATCATGCGCTGCGCAAACCTATCAAAGAGCCCGGCGAAAAGCTGCTTGCGCTCAATATTCCGTTAGCACGGCTGGCGCGCACCGCGTTCGATGCCGATCCAACGCGTCTCGCGAGCGCTTCGTCGGCGTTCGCGTTTGCGCCGACGATGACCGCGCTACGAGCGGTGTATGCGGGCGGCGGCGTCGCGGTGGTGCCGGGAATTGGGCTGCCGGCGACCGAGGGCGGCCGTTTCAGCCACGAAGTTGGTCGCTTCGACTGGCAATCTGGAACCATCAATCGAACCGGCATCGATGCGAATGGCTGGCTCGGCCGCTCGACGCTTGCGCGCGAGGACAGCGATCTCGCCCGGCTCGTCGCCGTCAACGGCATGCTGCCAACGCTGCTTCGCGGGCCGCAAGCGTCGACGCTTGCCATCGACGCGGATCTCGCCAGCTTTGCGCTCGACGTTCCGGGAGACGACGAACAACAAGCCGATTTGCGCCGGCGTTTCGTCGCATTGCAGCGGCAGCGGCTCGACGTCCCCGGGAACGAAGCCCTTCGGACGGCTTCGGACGCGATTTCGGATCGGATCAACAAGATCGCGCAAATCGCCGAGCGCGTACCGGCCGACGATTATCCGAAATCCGACTCGGCGCTTGCGCAGCAACTCAAGACCATTGCCCGGCTGATCCTCTCCAAGCGCGGCGTGCGGGCGTATTTCGCAAGCCAGGCCGGCTACGACACGCATTTCGAACAACAACGCTCGCATCCCGATCTGTTGAAGGATTTCAGCGACTCGGTAGCTGGCTTTTACCGGTACTTGCAAGCACATGGCGCTGCCCGCGACGTTGCCATCATGACCTTCACTGATTTCGGGCGACGCGCCGCCGGCGACGACAATTTCGGCACCGACCACGGCACGGCGGCGGTGAATTTCATCATCGGCGATCGCGTTCGCGGTGGCGTCTACGGCGAATACCCGAACCTCAGGCGGCTCGACGACGACAAGAATCTGCAAGTCACCGTTGACTTCCGGCGTCAGATTGCCGAAGTCGCCCGCTTCATGGGCATCGATCCATCGACGGTGCTCGATCACGATTATGCTCCGCTCGGCTTTCTAAACTGATGCGCCGCCCGCTGGCGGTCTTGGCCGCACTTGGAGTCCTGGCCGCGACGATCGGCGCCGCGCCCGGTCAGGCCGCAACGGGGCTGGACCGCCGGCGCGCAGCACAGCATTTGCTGCGGCGGTTTGCGTTTTCGGCCTCACCGGAGGAGGTTTCGCGGGTAGTCGATATCGGGCGCGAAGGCTGGCTCACTGAACAACTGGCGAGCGCGCTGAAGGCACCAAGCCCGGACGGTGTCCTCGAAGCGAAGCCGCGAACCTCAAACGAAAAGGGCGAGTTGCTCGATCCGGTCGTCTACGAGCGCCGACTGGTGCAACGAGAAATCGGCAGCCCGGAACAACTCCGCGAGAAGTTAGTCCTGCACTGGATCGACCACTTTGCCGTCGGCATGGCAAAGACCGAACCGTGGCTACTGAGCCGGTACGAGGACACACTGCGCGTCAATGCGCTCGGCAATTTCAAACGGCTATTGATCAACGTCTCGCGTGAAGGAGCGGTGCTACAGTGGCTTGATAACACCTACAACGACGGCTCGGATCCGCAGAAGAGCCCGCCGAACGAGAACTTCGCCCGCGAGTTGCTCCAGCTCTACTCGGTAGGCCCCACACGGTTAGATACCGACGGCGGCGGCGTTCGCGACAGCACCGGACGTCCAATGGCCAACTACACCGAGGTCGACGTCAAAGCGCTCGCTCGCGCGCTCACCGGCTTCGCCCTCGATTGCGAGGATTACCAAAAAGTTCGCGATCCCGAACGGCGGTGTCACGTCAGCTTCGCTGCCGAGCGCCACACACCCGGAAAAACCAAACGGATCCTGGGTAAAACCATCGATGACCCCGGCAATGCCAAGATTTTGGACGCTGCCATCAATGTGATCGTCCGACTGCCGTCGGTCGCTCCGTTCCAAGCCAAGGAATTGATCCAGCGCTTCGTCACCGAGACGCCCTCGCCGGCATATGTCGCCGCTATTGCCGAAGTTTGGCGCGCGAATGTTGATGCGCCGGATCAGCTCGCTCGAGTCATTCGGGCCGTCGTTCTGCATCCGGAGTTCGATACAAGCTACCATGCATTGCGCAAAGAGCCTGCTGAAGTGGCGGTCGACGCGGTCCGCCAGCTTCCGGTGACGCTGAAAACCGGCCAAGACAAAGATGGAACCTATGGTCCAGGGCTCGACCTCGTTGGCGATGGCGGCTATCTCGCGAAGATGGGGCAACAACTCTACGCGCCGCCCAGCGTCTTTTCATTCTATCGACCGGGCCACAAAGACGAACTCATCACCGACCAGTTCTTGGCCAATCGCTTCAAGTTCGCCAATGGGCTCGCGAACTCGTCCGCTGACGCGCCCGAGAGTAACACCGCGCTCGACAGCAACGAACTCTTCAATCGTATCGGTTCGAACGACGGACCGGCCGTCGCGAATTACCTGCTGGACGCGATGGCCGACGGCGGAACATCGACCTTGCAGAGGGCCATCCATCTGTACCTGCGGGGCGAGGTCGATGACGCTCACTTGCGCGGCGCCGTCTGGCTTATCATGACCGCGCCGGAGTATCAGCTCAACTAAGACGACATTCCACTGGCGGTTGGGGCCTCGGACCACGCTCATCCAACCGTCCGCATAGCGACCGGCGATCTGGCGGCGTTGGCGGAAGGCACTCCGTGCGCACCATTTGACCATATGAAACGGGGGGCGGGCTCTGGGGAGGCTGCAGATGCAGGCCATGCAGGTCACAGTTCGGCCGGTAACGGTGCTTGGCTCGCCGCGACGCTCGTCCGGCCGGCCGCGATCATGAGAGCTACGCCGAAGATGATCACCGCACCGCCGATCAGCGTGCGAACGCTCAAGGTCTCATGTAACAGGAGCGTACCGATCGTGACCGCAACGATGGGATTCACGTAGTTATATGTCGAGGCCAGCGTCGTCGAGACGTTCCGCATTAACCACAAGTAGCTGCTGTAGCCCACAATGCTGCCGAAAATTGCGAGATAAGCAAGCCCCAAAAGCGGTATCGGCTGCATGAGAGCGGTCGTAACGTGCTCGCCGACGACATGTCCGATGAGCCACAGCACCGGGCAGGCGCAGAGCATCTGCATCGCGCTCGACTGCACGATGTCGGTGACGCTGAACCAGCGTTGGGCAAGCGAACCAAACGCCCATCCGACCGACGACCAGAGCGCCGCCACCGTCGGCCAGACGGCCGGATGCACCGCGCCGCCGGGCGCGATCAGATACGCCATGCCGGCAAGGCCCAAGACTAGACCCGCGCCGGCAAGCAGCGTTAGTTGCTCGCGATAGAGCAGCCAGCCGAACAACGCCATCCAGAGCGGCGTCAGGCTGAAGAACAATGACCCCAGGCCCGCGGGGATATACTGCAGCGACCAAGCGAAGACCCCGTTGCTCGTGACGAGCAGGATGATGCCGGTGATCGCGCACGCGGCCCATTCGCGGCCGCTGGGCAGCGCGACCTTCCGCCAGCGCACGAACAGCCACAAGACGCTGCCGGCGACCAGGAATCGCGTCGCCATCATCGTCCAAGGCGGCAGCGTGGCGACGGCGATGCGCATGGCGGGCGCCGTCGAGCCCCAGCACAGGTAGACCATCAGCAGCATCAGCGGCGCACGAATGCGCGGTGGGATCACTTCGTCGAGACGTTCAGCCGGCTCATCACCGCATTGGCCCCAACGGCCACGATAAAGACCACCAAAAGCATGGCGTACATCTGCGGGATGCGGGAGTGATTGTAGTGGTCGATCGTCAAAAACCCCAGCCCCCGATCGGATAACTTGACTTCACCCAAGAGTACCCCGATGATCGCCAAACCCAAGCCCAGCCGCACGCCCGTCACGATCGCCGGTACGAGTTGCGGCAAGTAGATTTTGCGCACCATCTGCGGTTGCGAGATATTGAAGCTCCGGCCGACCCGGATCAGCACCGGGTTCATCTGGCGGGCCGCGGCGGCAACACTCAGGACGATTGGGAAAAAGGCCGACAGCGCGCCGAGCGCGATCTTGGATGGCGGCCCGACGCCGAGCAGCAGCATGGCAATCGGGAAAAAGATGATTTTCGGGGCGGTTGCGAGTCCATCCACGAAGGGTGCGGCGACGTCGCCGACCAGCTGCTTAGCCCCGAGCAGAATTCCGGCGGCGACGCCGATCACGAGCGCAATCGCAAAACCGACAGCAACCTCATAGGCGGTGACGGCGAAGTGGCGATAGAACGTGGGATCGATAACGATTTTCACAAACGCTCCCGCAATCGCGCCTAGCGGAGGAACAACGCCTTTGTAAATCACGCCCGATCGTGCAACACCTTCATACATCCCAACGAGCGCCACGATTGTTGCGAGCTGGATCGCGCGCGCGTCCCACTGTGGGTTCACGCTGGCCGAATCCAGCGTTGAACGCGATCGAGGACCGCAATATAGCCTAGCGATATTACGACGATGAGCACGATGCCGGCATACATCTGCGGGATGTCGAATCGCGCATAATAATCAGCGATGATCCGCCCGAGTCCTCCGAAGTCGATGAGAAACTCGATACCGATGATGTTTACGAGCGCATAGATCAGCCCTAAGCGTAGCCCTACGAAGATCGTGGGCGCCGCCGCCGGTAATTCGATCAGTCGCACGACTTGCTGCCGGCTCAGCGAAAAGCTGCGGCCGACGTTCTGCAGCACGGTCGGCACCGAGCGCATCCCTTCGATGGTTTTAATTACGATTGGTATGATCGCCGTGAGGGTCCCCATCGCAATCACCGTCGGATACCCGCGTCCAAAGAGCACCAAGAACAGGGGATAGAGCAGGATCAGCGGCGCCGCAAACGCGGCGCCGAACCAGCCTTCATACGCTGCACCCAGTACCGGGTAACGAGCGAGCAAGTAGCCAATCGGCACGCCGATCGTTGCGGCTGCCAAGGTCGCCGCCGCGGTTTGGGCGAGCGTGACGGCGAATGGGCCGAACACATCGCCGTCGTGGGCCATGATCGGATAGGCACCCAGCACCGCACTGGGCCGGGCGACGATTGTCTCGGCGATACGCCCCGAGCGAACCAACCCCTCGACGGCGGCCGCTCCGATCAACAGGACGCCGAGCGACAGAATCGGCGTCGCGAGCTTCATTTCCCGGTATACACCACGTCGAAGACATCGCGAATCTGGTCGCTCGCCAGCGGTTTCGAAATTGCCTTGTATTCGAGCGCATCCTTGAGGCTCTTGTTGAAGCCGGCGATCGAGAGGGTCGCGACCGCGCTCTTCGGATAGAACGACAGCGCTTGACGGGCGAGCTCGGGGGTAATCTCGTTATAGCGAGCATAACGGGCCAGCGATGCTTTTTGGTCGCTATACATCCATTCGACGGTTCGGGCATACGCCTGCATAAAACGGCGCGCGACATCGCGGCGGTCGCTGAGAAACTTGGTATTAGCGATATTGACTCGGATGGTCTGATCGCGCGTGTCCTTCACGTCCGAGCCACGGGCGATGATGCGGATCTTCTTTTCATTGATCAGGTCGAAGTTGAACGGTGGAACCGACCAACCACAATCAAGCTGCCCCGACATCACTTGCGTGCGCGTGCCGGCGACTTCGCCGGACGAGACAAAGTTTGGATTGACGTTGGCCGCCTGCGCCAACAGGCGCGCGCCGATATACGATGAGGAGCCCGGCCGCGAGTAGCCCATCGTTTTACCATTCATATCCGCCATCGATTTTGGCCCGTCGGCCCGCGCGTACCAAAATATGTCGCTCGCGCCGGTGAACTCACCGCTAATGATCCGCAAGGCCGCGCCCTTGGAAAACGCTCCGATTGCGCCCGTCGTTCCGACGCCGATGCCAATGTCGGCGCTGCCGGTGCTGACGGCTTGCAACGTTTCCGATCCCCCGGCGGTGAATGTCAGGTTGAGATCAAGTCCTTCGGCCTTAAAGAACCCCTGTTCGTTTCCTTGGACCGTGACCATCGTGTCCCAGAAGCCGCGTTGCCCAATCGCGACRTTGACKGCGTCACTGGCGAGCGCAGGTCGGNNNSCCACRCCTGTTGCTGCGACGGCAAGGCAGAGAATTGCGAGAAACCGCGTCAAACGGATCATCAGTGACCTCCAGTGTTGGATGCGGCGAGTCCAAGGCTCGCTTCGATGCGCAGGTCATTCCAGATCGTTGCGACCAGCGCTCCGAACCGTTCGCTTCCTAAGATTTCGGAGGTTCTCGGTCGCGGGAGATCGACCTCGATAATCTGTTTGACTCGCCCTGGTCGAAAGCTCATAACGACGACGCGGTCGCTCAGTTGGACGGCTTCCGCAATGCTGTGCGTAATCAGCAGCGTCGTCTGATGCAGCGCTTGCCAAATTTCGAGCAGCTTATCGCCGAGGAGCATCCGAGTTTGCTCGTCGAGTGCGGCGAACGGCTCGTCCATCAGCAAGATCCGCGGTTCGGCACAAAGGGCTCGGGCGAGTGACGTACGCTGCCGCATCCCACCGCTGAGTTCGAAAGGCCGGCGGTTTTCGAAGCCATCCAGCCCAACGAGGTGGGCAAAGCGGCGAGCCCGCGCCTCGCGCTCGGAACGCGAAATTCCGCGCACTTCGAGCCCAAAGGCAATGTTTTCCATCACGGTCCGCCACGGGAAGGTCGACTCTTCTTGGAACACCATCGCGATTTCGGCGTGTGGTCCCGTGATCCGGTTTCCATCGAGGAGCACCGCACCATCATAGTCGGCGATGAGGCCGCCAAGAATCCCGAAAAGGGTGGTTTTGCCACACCCGCTCGGTCCGATGACCGAGACGAATTCGCCACGCTGAATATCGAACGTGATCGGATCGAGCGCCCGGACGTCGCCCGCGCGAGTCGCGAACCGTTTTGAGACGCGGTCGAGCGATAAGGCGGCCGACGCGGCGATCACCCCCCGGCGACCGCCCGCGTGAGGGCGGACGTCGTCGCTCCGTCATACTCCGGAGTCACGAGCGCATCGACGACCGCGACGCCGCCGCGTCGGACGTGGTCGATCGCCGTCGCGAGTGCGACTGACAGGGCCGCAACGTCAGCAACGGTGCCGATACCGAGCGCCCCTTGGGCGCGCGCCATCATGGAAAGGTCCACCGGCGGGTCGTCGATCGATTGCCCGACGAATTTATTTTCGACCGGCCGGCCGCGATGCTTGGCGACCCGCTCTTGATGCAAAACATCGTTAAAGTAGGCTCGATTGTTGGCGATGACGACGAGCAGCGGAATCTTGTTTGCGACCGCGGTCCACAGTGCCGTCGTTCCCATGAGATAGTCGCCATCGCCGAGGATGGCGACCGGCAGACGCTCGGTTCCGCGCAAAGCCAGCGCCGCGCCGACGGCCATTCCCGGGCCAGAGCCGATGCCGCCGCCACCGTCGTAGCCGAGATAATCGAGCGGACCCGTACAATGCAATGCGTCGCCGGGCCATCCAAGCGGCAGCCGAATGAACGTCGGAAACGCTGGAGCTAGGATCGCGTTGCAGGTGGCGGCAAACGGGCCTAGTCCGAGTGGCCCTTCCAGGATAGGAGTACCGTTCGACGCAGCCCGCTTTGTAGACGCCTGCCGGCGCGGCACGAGATCTGCCAGCGCTGCATCGAGCGCGAGCAGCGCAGCGTCGGGCTCGCAAGCGAGCGCGATATCGACCGGCGCGAGCCCTTGGTGATCCTTGCTCCAGCCGTTGTGAACGTTGCGATCGAGCGACGCTTCAATCACCTTCGCCGTTACCTGCGCACGAAAAGCACCCTTCAGCGTGCCGGCAAGATCGACCCAATCCAAACTCAGCACGACGTCCGCCGATTGCAATACCGCCTTCGCCGCTTCGCTGACGAAAAACGCGGGCGGAACTGGGTGGAGGGGGTGATCGGTCGGAAAAGCCGCAGCTTGCTTGAGGTCGGTAAGGACGCGCGCCCCGAGGCGTTCGGCAAGGCGGACGCGCAAATCCCACATCTGCTGACTGCGACTGGTGCGTCCGACAAGGATTACCGGCGACTGGGCGCCACGCAATACGGCTACAGCTTGCTCAACCGAGGACCGATCGGGTACGATCGCCGGCGGCCGGGCGTAGCGCGATGGTAAGGGAATCTCAATCGGTGCTACGAGTTTTTTTTCTTGAAGTTCGGCGTCGAGATTCACATACACCGGACCACACGGCGGCGTCGCCGCTATAGCGTAGGCACGGAGGATCGCCTCGATAGCCGCGGCGACCGAGGCCGGCTGGTCATCCCACTTAATGAATGGGCGAATCAGCGCACCTTGATCTTGCGCCGTGTGAATCCAATCAATCCAGGGCCGCCGTTTGGCCGCATCAACCGGGCCAGTCGCACCCAAGATCACGACTGGGACGCGATCGCACCAGGCGTTGAAGATGGCCATCGAGGCATGCATCAGGCCGACGTTGCTGTGAACGATCGCACCCATTGGCCGTTCGATGACTTTTGCGTACCCATGAGCGATCGCGACAGCGTGCTCCTCGTGCTGCACAACCAGCATCCGCGGATTGTGATTTCCGAGCAGGTTAACGATGCTGTCATGTAGCCCGCGGTAGCTCGCACCGGGGTTCAGCGCGACGTATTCAATTCCCAGCGCCCGCAGCAGGGCGGAGACCGCGTCGCTGCCGTACTCGATCTTCATCAGAAGGTGATGTTGATGGTTTTGGATTGCGTGTAACTGTAAAGCTCTTCGAGGCCCTCCTCTAGATCGACGCCGCTATTCTTGTGACCGCCAAATGGTGCCCCGAGAAAATGCGCCGAGGTCCCATTGATCCAAACGTAGCCGCTATCGATGCGATCGGCGACCTCTAGCGCATTCTTGAGGTTCGTCGTGAAGACGGCGGCGGTCAAGCCGTAACTGACAGCATTGGCTTCATCGATCATTCTTTCACGATCGGACCAAGTCAGCACCGACAGCACGGGCCCAAAAATCTCCTCATTGGCGATGCGCATCTTCATCGTAACGGCATCGAAGATCGTCGGCTCGACGAAGAAGCCGTTTTCGAACGCCGGGCCCGCTGGTTTGCGGCCGCCTAAGACGCACCTCGCTCCGTCTCGTTTGCCGATGTCGATGTAGCCCATTACCTTATCGTACTGCTCTTTCGAAATCAGCGGACCGACGTCGGTCGCCGGATCGAGCGGGTCGCCGATACGGAGGCGTGCAAGGCGCGGGACGAGCTTTTCCATCACCTGGTCGTGAATCGACTCGTGCAGGAATAGCCGCGTGATCGAGCCGCATGATTGGCCTACGCTCTGATGGGCGTTGGTCCCGAGTGCCGCGAATTCGACGGCCCGCTCGAGATCGGCATCTGGAAACACAATCATCGGATTCTTGCCGCCGAGCTCAAGCGTCACGTGCTTCACGCACACTTCCGCGGCCGATTGCTGAATGCGCATCCCGGTCGGAACGCTTCCGATCAATGCGAGCCGCTTTACGTCCGGGTGGCGCACCAAGGCGTCGCCCGTGCTCGGTCCATCACCCGAGATGATGCTGACGACTCCCGGCGGGAACACTTCACGGATCAGTTCGCCAAAACGCAGCGAAGACAGCGGCGCCTGCTCAGGGATCTTGATGACGATGCAGTTGCCCATCACCAGCGGCGCCCCGATCTTACCGGCGGTGAACATCAGCGGATGATTGTACGCGCCAATCCGCCCGATGACGCCGTACGGTTCGCGTTTGTTGATGAGCCAGCTTTTGGTCAAGCTCGGCAGCGTATAGCCTTTTACTTCCATCGCCGCATTGGCTTGATAATCGAGCCAGGCTGCGGCGTTGTGAACGTCCTTGATCATCTCGCGACGTGGATTGCCGCCGTCGACGGAGTCCAAGGTTGCCAGTTCGTCGACGTTCGCCTTAAGAATTGCGATGACCGCGCGCACGCGTTCAATGCGCTCGAGGACGGTCGTCTCGCGCCAAGCAAGAAATGCCCGCTTCGCGGCCGCAACCGCGCGGTCGACATCATCACGCTGCGCGAATGGCACCGTCGCGAGCTTTTGTCCGGTCGACGGACTATGCGTCTCAAAGGTTGCGCCACTTCGAGCGTCAACGACCTGCCCATCGATCAGCATGCCGAAGCGACGTTCGAGCATGCGGCCCGTATCGCGAGTATGGTTGATGTCGTTTGAAGCTATCGCGGTCACGGTCGTCCCCTTCTCCAAATCGTACGTGCTACCTTACCGTGCCCGAGCCTAAGGCGTCCCGCCGCATCGCCAGAGGTTCGGGCAAGGAAATGCGCGAGCGCATCAGTGCATCATCTTACCGCCGTCGACATTAATCGTCTGCCCAGTAATGAAATCGCTGGCATTTGAAAGCAAGAACATGACGGTACCGACGAGATCGTCGGGAACTTGTGCGCGTTTGAAGGCACGCGCAGTGTCTGCGCCACCGGCATAGCCCGTCGCGGTCGTCGCGAGCTGAGTCTCGCTCAGGGTGAAACCCGGGGTGATGGCATTCACGGCGATGTTGTCCTCGCCCAGTTCGCGGGCCAGCGCCCGAGTAAAGCCAATCACGCCGGCTTTCGAGGTCGTGTAGTGGAGCCGGTTCGGCGTCCCTTCCCACACGCGGCTCGAACTGATGTTCACGATCTTTCCCTTTTTCTGGGCTTTCATCGCCGGATACACCGCGCGGCAGCACAAAAATAGCCCCCGCAGATTCACCGCCATCACTTGATCCCATTCATCGAGCGGGATCAAGCTCCAGTTGCGCCGCTCGAGAACGCTCATCAATGAAGCGTTATTGACCAAGCCATCGATCCGTCCCCAGGCGCCGAGCGCGGCGTCGGCCATGGCGCGCGTGGACGCCTCGTCGGTGACGTCGGTCGCTACCCCGATCGCTTGGCCGCCGCTGCCCACGATGGCATCAGTCGTCGCCTTCATGGCGCCGGTATCGACGTCGGCGATCAGAACCCGCGCTCCAACGCCGGCGCAACGCTGCGCATAGATCTTTCCGAGGCCCTTGCTACCGCCGGTGATTACGATCACTCGATCGCGGAGATCGAACAGCCCCGGCGTCATCGTACCGTCCGGAGATCGGTTAATAATCGAGTTCGTTCGCCTGCTGAAGGGCGAACACCGAACGATAACCCTTGCTGAAGTCGGGTGGCATCAAAATCGTTCGTGCCTCAACGCGGGCGACTTTGCTGGCCTCGCCGGCGACGATGTAACCGTCGTACTCGGTAGCGCTCGAATTCGCGGAGAACGCGAACGAGTCGGCGGCGACGTACTGATTGATGTAGAGCCGACGCGAGCGATCGCTACAATTTGGCTGCGAAGAATGGAGCATGATACTGTGATGGACCGACATCGACCCCGCCCGCGCGGGCACGGCTACGGCCTTGGCGTACTCCGGCTCCGCCGCTGGATCGGTAACCGCACCCACGAACTGACCCGACTGGTTATAGTGCGAGTAGACTGGCCCACGATGACTGCCCGGCACCATCCAAATGCAGCCGTTTTCGAGCGTTGAATCGTCGATCGCGAGCAGGACTGCCACGCTATCGGCGTTCGTATGCGGCATGAACGCGAAATCCTGGTGCCACTTCGCCTCGCTGCCGGCGCGCGCGATTTTGATGTTGACTTTACCGTGATGGAATTTGACATTGGGACCGATCAATTCGGCGACGATTGCCGGAATGGCGCCTTCGAGTGCGACCTTGCGAAAGATCTCTTCGTGGCGAATCGGGCTGCGGATGCGCCGCAGCTTGGGATCGTCGGCGCTGTGCGCCGGTTCCAGATCAAACGTGTCGTCGCTTTGGCTCAGCCGGCGGCTACGTTCGAGATAGTCATCGCAAATGGAGCGCAATTCGGCGAGCAGCTTACCGGTGATCACGTCTTCGACGACGACAAAACCGGTGTCATGGTACGCGCGTACCTGGGCAGATGAGAGGTGCCCGCTCACGGTAGCCATTAGGTTGCTCCTGACTGCTCGATCGGTTCCGTCCCGTTAGCCTGCATCACGACAGCTCCTACGCTCAGAGTGGATAGATCAGCGAACCGGCGACAAGATTGCCGTCGAAGACGCAGATGCGTTCGGCGAATCGCAATTCGCCGTGCGCCGCCGTGATGACGTCAAAAGAGCGGCCGGCGGCGAACAGTATCGTACCACCGTCGGGCTCACTCTCGAAGACTGCGAAATACGCCTTGGCATGGACGGCTTCGGTGCCGGAGTCGGTCAGGATCGTGTTCGAGATCAGATGACGCCGAAAGCGCGGCATGTAAACGCTGGTCTCGCGGATCGCAGCAACTCGGTCGAGCAGCATCCCTCGGCCTTCGCAGAGCATCGTCGCCAGCGGCAAGCCCCGATCGTAGTTCTCGCGAGCGACAACCTTATAGATGGCGCGGTCGGTGAACAGGTCGGGCCACCGGTCGATCTCATCGTCGACAATCCAGGCGTAACGGTCGTAGAGCGCGCGAACCGCTTCGAGGTCCAGGCGCGTGTCGACGGCACTCACAGCTCCATGACGCGCCGATAGTAGTCATAAAAGGCGCGCAGCGCGCACTCGGTTACCATGTGCTCTTCATCTTTCCAATCACGCCCGCCCATCTCGAGAACGCCCGAATCGCTCGTATAGGAGGCGATCGAGCGCTGCGACAGCGCCATGATCTCGCTGTCGTCGATCGACACAAAACCTGATGGGCCCATCAGATTGGCTTGTCGCAAGCGCTTCGTCGTCATCTCTTCGCTGTCGCCGGCGTAACCGAAGAACGTCCACAGCAGTTCGAACGCCAGCGGTCCGCGAGTTACTAGCTGTCGCATCGCCAAGGTATTGGATTGCTGCTGCACGATCAGATTCGGCCACAGCGTCTGCATGACCACGGTCGCATCGCCGGCGAATTCGCGCACCGGCTCGAGCATCTCCGGGCCTTTGAGCTTGAAGTCGGCCTTGAACGAGCCGCCCATTTGTTTGGTCGCATCGGTCAGCTGCTGTTCGCCTTTGCGCGAGACCAGGCACGCGTGCCGGCCGGTTGCGTCCATGACGACCCGCGACGGGTTGTCGGCCCGAAAAAGCCCGAACGTAACCAGAAAGACATGCAGGAGGCTCGCATGGTACGGATCTTTGATGTTCTCAAACATCAATTTCCAGTTACTCTCGATCCGCTGCCGCGAGTAGCCAAGCACGCGCAGTTCGCGGCCATCGAAGACTCGGTCGAAGTATTCGATCATCGTCGGCCCCAGGAACTCTTCGAACGGTTCCACCGCCGGATCGAACGAGGCAAAGATCACGCCGTTGCGCTCGGTCACCACCAGCTTCTGCAATCCATGGTCGCCCAGTTCGAAATCGTCCGGCATTCCGCCGTTGCGATTCAGTCCTTTCTTAAACGGTACGCCGATCAGGTTGCCCTTGAGATCGTACGACCACTGATGGTACGGGCACTGGAAGGTTTTCGCGTTCCCATATTCCTTATAACAGAACTGGACGCCGCGGTGGGCGCACTTGTTGACGACGCAGCCCAACGTGCCATCTTTGGCGCGCACTAGGATTACCGGGCGATCGCCAATCGTGGCGCGCTTGAAGTCGCCCGCTTTGGGCAATTCGGCCGACAGACCGACGTAATTCCAAGCCGGCCCCGCGAAGATGCGCTCTTGTTCGCGAGCGTAGATGGCAGGATCGGTGTACCACCGATAGGGGATGCGATGCGTTGCCGGCGCATCGGCCTGCATCATGGCGCGCGGTAAGGTGTCCATCCCCGAAGTTCCTCTCAGACTCCGACGGGTTGCCGCAACAAACCCGCCCGCTCCAGCACACCGTCGAGCCGCTTTTCGAGTTCGGGAGTCGCCGGCATCATCGGCAGCCGGTGTTCGTTCGTGGGCAAGATTCCAATGCGCTTCATCATGTACTTCATGGCAATGGGATTAGTATCGTAGAAGACCGCCAAGTTCAGCTCGTTGAGCTGCTGGTGCAGCGCCCGAGCGCCGACCATGTCGCCGGCAACGGTCCTTTCGTAGAGATCGGCGACTTTGCGCGGCGCGACATTGCTGACGGCGTTCATGAGACCGGCGCCACCGATCGCAAGAATCGGGAAACTCAGTTCTTCTAGGCCTGCGAAGATGCGAAACTCGGGCCCCAACCGTTCGATCGCCTGAGTCACGAATGCCAGATCGTTGACCGCGTGCTTCATCCCGACGAAATGCGGACACGCCTCGGCGATCGCTTCGAGCGTTTCGATGGTCACGTGAATCGCGGTCCGACCCGGGATATGGTACACCATGAACGGCAGATCGATCGCCTTGCCGAGAGCCGTGTAATATGCGACCAGTCCGCGCTGTGGCGGCTTGCTGTAATACGGCGTTACGATGAGCAGGGCATCGGCGCCGGCCGCCACGGCCCGTTTGCTCAGCTCGAACGTTTCCGCATACGACTGCGAACCGGTCGCCGCGACGACCGGCACGCGTTTACCGGCGACATCCACCGCCAGCCGCAGCAGCTCCGCCCGTTCGTCGGTCGTCAGCGAACTGGGTTCGCCGGTCGTACCGGTCACGACGACCCCGTGCGAGCCATTTTCGATTTGAAAGTCGACCAACTTTTCATACGTCGTATAGTCAACCGCGCCGTTTTTGAACGGGGTCACGATCGGCGGATACGAGCCGCGCAGAAATTTCGGGTCGAGCGATCTCACGAGGATGCGCCAATCGTCTCACGGTTGGTAACGAACCCGGCCTGCGCGCCCAGAATTGCAGCCGGCTGGCGCAGGTTCTCCTGCCACAACAGCGACTCCATTGCAATGTTCAGAGGGCTATCCTGGATCGTGAGCTCGTACACGGGTTGGTCGTGCGAGGCGTGATTGTGAATGCCCCAACCCGGCGCCGACAGCATGAGATCGCCCGCCTTCCAGTCGAGCCGCTGACCCTCCACGACGCTGTGCCCGCTGCCCTGGAAGTAGTAGTTGATCGCGGCGGCCGTGTGACGGTGTGGCCGGTCGACGATCTTCGCCGGTCGCAGACACATCGTTGCGAACAAGTTGTTGGTCGTTCCATTGGTTCGACCAGTCGCCGGGTTGTAGAGCAAATACAACCGGCGGCCCACATATTGCTGGCCAAGCGCTTCGAGCTTATCGAGATGCGCCTTCACCTCGCTCCACTTCCAGTACAGAGACTTGGTCGGCCGCACGTCAGGATTGATCAACTTCTCGTACGGCATCAAAAACGCGCCATCGGCCGTCAGTTGAAAAGTGCCGAATGGGTTCGTGCGACTGTTTGGACGCGCACTTTCAGCCGCCCCATAGGTTTCGTCCTCGACCGGCCGGTCGAGCGGCTGTGCCTCGACTTGCGGCGGATTCTCGTCGACTACATGGATGTTCATCTTCTCCAGCAAGGCGGCGTTACTGTAGCAGAGCCGCACTTGTACGTCGGCGGTGTCGTTGACGTGAACGTAGGTGGCCATCGACGGCGTGTTCGACACGTCGTGCAGTCCGAACGTGATCCGCTTGCCACCGATGATCGACGTGCCGCCGCCGGCGATGCAGAAGTTCACTTGCGTCGAGTTGTGACGAATAGGCTTCGTGCGCTCACCGGGCCGAAGGACATTGAGCGACACCTGGATGCTCGGCGACAGACCGAGACCCGGCGCCTCCGCATGGGGATGTACGATGAGCGAACGCCGGCGGCCGTCGGCCGGCGCCGGCAGAGCCGCGAGCCGCGCGATCTCGCGGTCAATTGCTTCCTTGCCGATCACGATCGAAGGCCACAGCGCGAGCTCGGCCGCTTTCGTGCCGGTCTCATCCTTGAAGAACTGCGAATCGCTCATTATTACCTCGTAACGGCGTAGGGTTTGAAAAAGGTGAGGGGCGCGCGCGTGGGGGTCGGGATCGGCCGGCCGATGCCTTGTGCGCCGGCGGCGCTTAGGATGTCCATGCCGAGCGCCAGATCAGAGATGCCGACGCCCATCGCCTTGAATAGGCTGAGGTCGGTCGATGCGGCCCGCGAAGCCCGCGCCGCGACCAACTGCGCGATCGGCGCAACGTCACTCCACGGGCGGCTGCCGGCACCGAAGTAGTCGATGAACTCGCGCGAGAGTTTTTGCACCGCCTCGGGCGAATCGGCAGCGACGCTCCCGCAGCGCGCGAACAGGTCCTGGGCGAATTCCACCCGGCTCGGCACGATCGCCCCAACCGCGTTCACATGTGCCCCCGGTTCGAGATCGCTGCTTTGCAGGAACGGTGACGTCGCTCGCGTGACCAGCGTCACGATCCGCGCACCCCGAGTCGCGGCATGCACGTCGGCCGCCGGGACGGCCTCGATGCCGAGCGTCTGCTGCACCTTTGTCGCGAACGCGCGGCAGTGCTCCGGCGTCGGGCTGTAGACGTTGACCCGCCGCAGCGGCCGGACGGCATGCACCGCCGCAACCTGCGGCAGCGACTGCTTTCCGGTTCCGATGATCGCGAGCACGTCGGCATCGGCGGCGGCTTGATATTTGGTTCCAACGGCGCTCATCGCACCGGTTCGAAATTGCCCCAGCGCAAACGCTTCGATAATCGCGCGCAGCGCGCCGTTGTGCGCATCGTACAGGATCAACAGCGGCGTCGCACCACCTTCGGTGTGCGCCCAGGTCTTGGTGCCAACGAGCCCGCGTCCGGGCATGACTGCGCCGATCGCATGCAACGTGTCGCCGTTGCCCCAAGTCGCGTGGGTTTTCGTCATGTTGTTCGCGGCGCCGGATGCTTCCAGCAGCAGCCCGCGTTCGAGGGCGGCGACGGCTGCCGGCATGTCGAGAATCGAGGTCACTTCGGCCTCGGTGATCCACAGCGGCTCGCTCACGCCCGCGCCCCTTCAAAGATCGATGCGACCGGCGGAGCGAGTTCAAGCGTGTTCACGATCATCGCGTGGGTCGCGTACCGGCCGATCAGCATCAAGAATCCGATCGTGATCGGCGCGTTCCAGGTTTCGGTCATCGCGTCACGCTCGGCGGCGCAATCACGTCCGCCGCGGTCGAGCACGGCGAGCGCCAGGCGCTGGGCGACGCGCTGGGCGCCCGAAAGCTCCGCCGCGTGGTCGGGATCCAGCCGGTTGACGGCCGCAATCCAGTCCTTCGAAAACCCCAAATTGACGCACAGCCGCTCGTGCTGATTGCGTTCGTACGCATTCGCCAGCTTGCCGGCGACCGTCAAGGCGCCAAGCTCGGTGAGTTCACTCGGCAGCGCGACCTTGAGATCTTCGGTAAAAGTCAAGAACGAGCGCAGCGCCGCCGGCTGGTGGGCCGCGCATTTAAAGAACTCACCGAGATATCCCAGGCGTTCGATCCGCGGGCCGAGCATAGCGGCGAGTTTCGGTTCGAAACCTTCCAATTCGAGGCGTGGGATAGCGGGCATTAGCGCGGCACTCCAATAGTTAGTGTACCTAAGTATATTGAAGCCGCCCGCTTCATGCAACCCCTGGGTTCGCCCCGACCGCTTGCGCCCATCAGACTCGTTGCAGCGCCCACAGCGATTGCGGGGCGCCTACGAGGTCGAGCACTTCCTCGCGAGTGCGGAAATCGTAGTAATACCGCGTGAGAACACGATCGTAGAGGCCATGGCGATCGACTGCAGCGCTGTCTGGAGAACTTTGTTGATGAACCTTAACGTGTGTCAGCGCGACGACGAATGCCCCGACCACGTATCTTGCCACGACCTGGACGATGGAGGCTGCCAACGCGATCGCGCACCGCGGGAGCGCATGGCGCGCGCAAACCATCACCGCGGCATTCAGCATTGCGCAAATCGAGCGTGCGCGCAACAGCATTGCTTGCCGTTCGCGGTGGGCAGTGGGCGGCATCGCTCACATTCTCCGTCGTGTGTGTAGCCTGATTTAGCGACTCATCCGGCTGGTTTCCTCGGCGCGGTCGAGCGGCGAAAGTAAACTTCACGTTAGGAAGGCTCTGGTCAAGCACCGGTCGTCACAAGCCATCGGCGGCACACCACACCGATGCAGCGACGTTGGAGTGTCAAGAAAGACTGACAGGCGACTAGAGCAAGTGAGCCGCGCTACGGTGAGCCGCGCTACGGTGAGCCAGCCCCATTCCCGACCATCCTCAGCAGGTGACAGCTGAAAATGACCGGATACGGCGCGCAAGCGGCGTGCGGATGAGATCGAGAATGTGCCGGATCCTTATACGACCGCGGGCCATCAGCAAAGCTGACGATCGAGAGGCAAGCGATATGGACGGAATCAGCATTGAAGCGGTGGGCATAGCTACGGACGAGGTACGGGACTTGATCGACGAACTCGATCGAACGCTGGCGCGGGAATATCTTCCAGAGCAACGGCACGGCGTGCCATTGGACGCGATCTTCCAACCAAATATGCGATTCTTCATCGCACGGCTGAATGGTGTTGCCGTGGGCTGCGGAGGCGTTGCGTTGTTTGCGACATTCGGAGAAATCAAACGCATGTACGTGCGCGATAGCGCGCGCGGACGAGGAATCGCTCGGGCGTTGCTCTCACGAATCGAATTGGAGACGAAAACTTGCGGACTCGACGTGCTACGTTTGGAAACGGGAGAGCAGCAGCTCGCAGCCATGCGGCTTTACGAGCGTTCCGGATTTCGACATTGTGACGCGTTCGGCCACTATGCCTCAATGATGCCTCAGGCGATCGCGACCAGCGTCTTCTTCGAAAAGCGGCTCACCATCGCCACTCGCTAAACGGCGGCTCCGGGACATTCGCTGCTCTAAGAAACGCATCGGGTGCCGTGCGCACGAACTATTGTTGCGCGCATTTTTGGTTCCCGCGACGTTCGTTACCGCGGCTCGGCCAAGGACGCGCATCGATTCTCGTCACCTTCGCGCTCAGCAGTCTTTCTTTGAGTCGCCGGAGCTTGCTGCAGGCGCAGTGCCTTAACAGTTGACTGGGTCGACGTCGTGAGGAGCCAAGAAGGCCGCGAAGGGCCCAGGATCACAAACTGCCGTGGCCACCGACGGGAACGCGTGCGACCCGTAGGGGGCGGGGAATCGCGGGCTCTTCTCTCGTAGGAATCGACGCTATGAGGGCATTTCTTTTTCGAGCGATCTTGCTCGCGCTCGGCGTGAGCTTAACCGGACAGGTTTATCCGAGTTCCTCGCCCGCGGCCGGCGGCACCTTTCAGCGGAGCGCCGTCGAAGGCTGCCTGAACGAAAATCTTTTCAACGGCATTTGGCGTATAAAAGCGCTTGCGGTTGAGGAGAACGTATCGTTCCAGGAGGGCACGAGAGTCACCGGGACCGGCGTCACGGTTCAGATTCGCAACGGAACCACAAAAGATCTGGCGCCCGACGAGACCGGCTTTTCCGACATCAACGGCCACGGGATCTACCTTGCGTACAGCGACGCCAACACGGTCGAAATGAGCTCGATCGGCTCGGGAATACGCGACCAAGATGGGGGACAAGAAGCTACCACCGGGCGGAGGGTCGACAACGGTGCTCTACTTCCCGGCTCCCGGGTCGCCGAGCGCCAAACCGGCCAAGCTTCTCATTAAGGTCGATCCCAAAGCGCACGACAATTACCGACACGTAAAGTACTCGGTAAAAGACCCGAGTTTCCGAGTCCGCCTCGACTGTACCAAATAGGGACGTTCGCTTAACGTCGGCGGCGGCCGGCACGCTCTTCGAACCTACGATCGATCTTCGGCTCGATCGCCATGCCCCGAGGTCACGATCGTCGGGACTGCGCTAATCGCTCGTCCGCGCAGCACGGGCAGGTTGGCAGCCACAGGATTTTAAAAGCGTAGCAGCCGAATCATTAGAAAACGTATCATTTCCCAAGGAGGCCGGTGTTGAGATTTTTTCGATTCCCTGCCCTCACCATGGCGATTTTCGCGTCGCTGGCGCTCTGCGTACCGGCCGCGCGTCCAGCGCTGGCGGCGGACCCGCTGACGCTCTATGCGATCCTACCGCTGACGGGCGCCGCCGCATTTCTTGGAAAAGAAGAGCAGCAGTCGCTCGAACTGATCGAAAAACTCGTCAACGAAAAAGGCGGCATCAAGGGCCGGACGATCCATTTTAACATTCAAGACGATCAGTCGAGTCCGCAGATCGCCGTGCAGCTCACCAATCAGGTTATCGCAAAGAAACCGGCCGTGATTTTCGGATCGTCGTTGGTCGGCGTGTGCAATGCCATGGTGCCACTCGTCAAAGATGGTCCGGTAATGTACTGCTTCTCGCCGGGGATCCGTCCGCCAAAAGACGGATATGCGTTTTCATCGAGCGTCTCGACGCGCGATCTGGCCACCGTGATGGTCCGATACTTCCGCGAAAAAGGTTGGCACCGATTTGCGCTGATGACCTCGACGGACGCGACCGGTCAAGACGCCGAGCGAAATTTCGACGAAGCGTTAGCGACGGCCGAGAACAAAAGCATGCAATTGGTGGCCCGCGAGCATTTCAACACGACCGATGTCAGCGTGGCCGCGCAACTGGCCAAGATCAAGGCATCGAATCCGCAGGTATTCGTCGGCTGGACCACTGGAACGCCGTTCGGAACCGTTTTGCGTGGGATCGCCGAAGCCGGCCTGGACGTTCCCATCGGCGCCGGCAACGGCAATTTAACCTACTCGCAGATGCATCAGTACGCGCAGTTCATGCCCAAAGAGCTGTACTTCCCGGGCGTCAACTTTTTGCGTTACGGCCAGGTCGGCAAGGGGCCGTTTAAAGACGCACTGGATGTCTTTTACAAACGGCTGGCGCCTACCAAACCCGATCTGGGACAAAGTCTTGCCTGGGATCCGGCGCTCATCGTTATCCAGGGACTGCGCGAACTCGGGCCCGATGCGACGGCCAGCCAGCTTCGCGACTATCTCGAAAAATTGCACGGCTTTGCGGGCATCAACGGCATTTACGACTTTCGTGCCGGCGATCAGCGAGGCATTGGTGTCAACAATGCTGCGGTCGTGCGGTGGACGCCAGAGAAAGACGCATGGATCGCCGTCTCCAAAGCCGGCGGGCTGCCCCTCAAGTAGAATGAACCACGCGTGGGGCCACGCCGCCGCCGCGGTGGGGCCTTCGATCCAACGTGGGTGAGGCGCTCGAGGTCGCCGTCGGCGGCCTCATGCAGGGGAGCGTTTTCGCGCTCGTAGCGATCGGTTTCGCGCTGGTCTTTCGGGTTACCGGCGCCGTGAACCTGACGCAGGGCGCGTTCGTCGTCCTCGGAGCCCTTTCAATGTACTCGTTCCAAACGGGGTTCGGATGGCCGATTCCGCTAGCGTTCGCGGCAGCGATCGTCGTATCGCTGGCGGTGGGTTTCGCCGTCGGCAAGTTCGTGTTCGAACCCGCTTTGCGCACGCTGCCCGGCAGCGGAATGGTCATGCTAACCGGCGGTTTGCTGACCGTTTGCGAGGGTGCTGCTTTGTTGATATGGGGTAGCCAGCCCTATCAACTGGTCCCGTATTCGGGATTTCGACCGTATGATGTTTTCGGCATTCGCATTCCGACCCAAGGCGTCTGGATCTTCGGGGTCAGTGCGGTTGTCGTCCTCGTTCTGGCGTACGTCTTGCAGCGAACGACACTTGGCAAGGCACTGCGTGCCTGCGCCGAAAATCCGGCCGCCGCAAGCTTGATGGGCATCGATGTCCGGCGGATGACCGTGCTTTCTTTCGCGGTGGCGTCGGCACTCGGTGCACTCGCCGGCATCATCGTCGGGCCGATCGTGTCGCTGCAGTTCGACTCGGTGACCTCGTTTACGATTTCGGGTTTCATTTCAGGGGCGCTTGGCGGACTGGCATCGATCTTTGGCTCGATCGTCGGCGGCCTCGGTTTAGGTTTGACTCAGCAGCTCGCGTCTTGGAAGGCGAACTCGCTGTTTTCAACGACGCTTTCGCTGGCGCTATTGATGATCGTCCTCATCTTCCGTCCGTCGGGCCTCTTCAGCCGCACGCAAGCCCGGCGTGAGGATGTACGAGAAGCGTCACTGCACGCGGCCCACTTAGCCGTTCGATTCGATCGTTCAACGGGTCGCGTCCTGGTAGTGCTGGCGCTCGCGCTGATCCTGTCGATGCCGCTCTTACTCGGCGGTTCGGGGGCACTCAGTTCCATCGTGATCACGGGCATTATCTTCATCGCCGTGATCGGTCTCGACGTGCTGATGGGGTACGCTGGGCAAGTAAGCCTTGGCCACTCGGCGTTTGTGGCGATCGGAGCGTATGCCGCCGCTATTTTCACCGTGCGGCTCGGGGTTCCAAGCATTTTGTCGGTGGTGTTTGCACTGGGCGTGTCGCTGAGCTGTGCGGCGTTGCTTGCGGCGGTCACGGTGCGCTTGCGCGGACACTACATGGCGCTGGCGACGCTCGCGTTCGGCCTGTTCGTCGACTCGCTTGTCGTCGGGCTCACGAACCTGACCGGCGGTCCCTCTGGCCTGCCGGGAATTCCGCACCTTTCGATCGGCCCACTCGTGTTCGACTCGCAGATTGCTAACTATTACTTGGTTTGGGGTATCGCCGTCGCCGGCATCATCATCGTTGCTAACGCGATGCGATCGGATTTCGGGCGAGCCCTGCGGGCGATCCGCACCGACCAAACGGCGGCCCGAGCCCTTGGCATCGACGTCACTCGTTGCAAGCTCTATGCATTCTTGATCAGCGCGGGATTTGCGTCGATCGCGGGCAGCCTGTATGCGTTCTATTTTCAGTACCTGTCATCCGAGATGGTTGACACGAGTCGATCGCTGGCGATGGTGACGATGCTGGTCGTCGGCGGCGAGGCTTCCTTGATCGGACCGGTCATCGGTGTCGCGATGCTGACGATATTGCCGACGGTATTCCAGCCGCTCGCTAGCGCCAAAACGCTGGTGACGGGGATCATTCTGGTCCTGACGCTGTTGTATCTGCCCCAGGGCCTGTTCGGCGGGCTCGCAATGCTGCTGAATCGTTTGGGGGGACCTCGTGCCCCGCGGCCGCTCGGCGCCGCCGCCTTCGAAGCGGCGCGGTCGCGCTGATGCGGGACTCATCCGTTACCGCTCTCGAAGTCCGCGCACTCTCCAAAGCCTTCGGCGGCGTCCACGCCGTCCAAGACGTATCGTTCGGGGTCGCACAAGGCTCGTTGACTGCACTCATCGGTCCCAACGGTGCGGGAAAGAGCACGCTGTTTAACCTGCTCACGAATTTGTATTCGGCCGACCGCGGCAGCACGTTTTTGTTCGGCGAATCTGTGGCGCGAAAGACCTCCAATGCGATCGCCCGGTTAGGAATGATCCGGACATTTCAAACGGCGCGCGCATTCCCCGGCATGAGCGTGCTCGAGAACGTGCTCGCCGGCGGCCACCTTCGCACGCGTCACGGCGTGTGGCAACAAGCATTTCGCACCCGGGGCGTGCGCCGTGAAGAGGCTGCGTTGGCGGACGCCGCCCGCGGCCTGTTGCAGCTCATACACCTCGAGCACGCGCTCGAGGCGTCGGCGCTGAGCTTGCCGCTCGGCTCGCAGAAATTGCTCGAGGTCGTTCGCGCTCTCATGGCACGGCCCCGCGTGCTGCTGCTCGATGAACCGGCGGCCGGACTCAATGACGCCGAAACCGATGAGCTGGGGAAGCTCTTGCGCGCGATTTGTGACACCGGGACAACTGTTATCGTCGTCGAGCACAACATGTCGCTCGTGATGGACATTGCGGACGAGGTTCTCGTGCTCGACGGTGGCCGGCTGATCGCACGGGGCACACCGGCTCAAATTCAGGCTAACGACCAGGTGATCGAAGCTTACGTCGGCCGGCCGCTGGAAAGCGCCTGATGCTCGCGGTCTCCAAGCTGGTCGCGGGTTACGGTGAGGCGCAAGTACTGCGAGAGATCGACATCGCTGTCGGCCAGGGCGAAATGGTCGCGCTTGTCGGTGCAAACGGAGCCGGAAAATCGACGCTCCTGAAGACCATCGCCGGACTTCTGCGGGCCACCTCCGGAAACATCGCGCTCGCCGGCAAATCGATCACGCGTGCGAGCGCCGCCGAACGCGTGCGCAGTGGAATTGCACTCGTTCCGGAAGGACGTCAGATCTTCGGCGGGCTCAGCGTCGAAGAAAATCTCTTCCTGGGTGCGTATGCGCACGGACGGGCAGCAACGGCGGCGGAGTTGCGCTCGCGAATTGACGAAGTGTGCGCCATTTTCCCAATTTTACGGGATCGCTTGAACGCGGCGGCCGCCGGCCTGTCGGGTGGGCAACAACAAATGCTGGCCATCGCTCGCGGCCTGATGGCGAAGCCCGCGTTGTTGCTGCTCGACGAGCCGTCGCTCGGGCTCGCACCGACCCTCGTCACCGAGATCTTTCGCATTATCGTCGGGCTGCGATCGCGTGGGACGAGCATTCTCATTGCCGAACAAAATGCCAGGCTGACGCTCGCCGTCGCCGATCGCGGCTATGTCCTCGAAAACGGCCGGATTGCGGCCGCCGGGACGGGCCGCGAACTCTTGGGGTCGACCGAGATCGTCGATCGATATCTCGGCATCGGAGTTCGCGACCGAGCGGCGCCCACCGGCCCTGGCGCGGCTTCGATCGGCCAGCGGCTGCGGGCGATCCTGTATGAGGCGCCACTGTGAAAAAGTCATCAGCGGTCGAACGCTCGGCGTCGACATCCGGATTTCACCTTAAGCGCGGGCTCAGTGTCGGATATCTCCTGCGCGACACTTCACGACTGTTGTTGCGCGTGCTGCAAGTGAAGATCGAACAACATGACGTCACTTTGGGGCAGTATTTTCTACTCCGGGAACTGTGGGAAGAAGAAGGAATGACTCAGCGCGAACTCTCGACCCGCGTCAAGATCATGGAACCGTCGACGGTCGCCGCCCTCGACGCAATGGAAAAGCGCGATCTCGTCGTCCGGGTTCGTAGCAAGCTGGACCGCCGTAAGATCCACGTCTATTTGACCGCCCGCGGTCGCAGCCTGCGCGACGAACTCCTGGGCTACGCCGAAGAGGTCAACCAGCTCGCACTGCGCGGCATTCCGGCGGCCCAGGTAGCGGAACTGCGGGCGACGCTCCGGGCGATCAAGTCTAACCTCGCCGACGTGGAAACATCGCCATGAAAGAGCGAATCCATCTCACACTGGCGCTCAGCGATTACGATCATGTGCGCGATCTTACCCGAGGCTCGGTCGAAGCCGACGGGATCGACCTGACCTACCTCGAGCTGCCGGTTGAGGAGATCTTCTTCCGCTTCGTAGTGTATCGAGAGTGGGATGTCTCAGAGATGTCATTTGGAAAATACATCTCGCTGCGCTCGCAAGGCGACACGTCGCTCACCGCGATTCCGGTCTTCCCCTCGCGCGTCTTTCGACAGTCGTCGATTTTTGTGCGCCGCGACGGGCCGGTGCACGCGCCGCACGACCTGCGCGGAAAGCGGGTCGGCTTGCCTGAGTGGTCGCAGACGGCGGCCGTCTACACGCGTGGGTTTCTGACCCACGAGTACGGCATCGGACTCGACGAGATCCATTGGGTGCAAGCCGGGGTCAACCAGCCGGGACGGCTTGAGAAAGTCGATCTGAAGCTGCCCAAGGATGTCAACCTAGAGCGGATCACGGATCGCTCGCTTGATGAGATGCTGCGGACCGGCGCGATCGATGCTATGGCGACGGCTCATCCACCGCACAGCTTCGAGACCGGCGATCCGTCAATCGTGCGGCTGTTTACAAATTATCGCGATATCGAGCGGCAGTACTATCAAAAGACAAAGATCTTTCCGATCATGCACACCATTGCAATCCGCAGCGACATCGTCCGAAAATACCCGTGGGTTCCGCGCAACCTCTATAAGGCATTCGAAGAGGCGAAGGACCGCAGCACTCGCCGCGCACTGGACGCGACCGCAACTCGGTTCCCGCTGCCGTGGATCTTCGGCTTAGCGGCCGATGCGCAGGCTGAGTTCGGCGAGGATTGGTGGCCGTACGGCATCGAGCCCAACCGAACGACTTTGGAAGCGTTTGCACAATTCGCCTACGAACAAGGCGTTGCGCACCGGCTGGTCGCCGTCGATGAGCTGTTCGAGGCATCGATGCAATGGGCGTTCAAAGTGTGAGCGCCGCCGCGCCGGCGCTCGACCGACGGGCTGCCGGCTGGCTGGTCGCTGCGGTGGGAATGTATGGGACGTTCAGCGCTTGTCTTGATAGCGGTCTCACCAACGTCTCCGTTCATGCCATTTCTCGCTCGTTTGGATCTCGTGAGTCGGAGGTGGCTTGGATCGTGCTGGCATCGCTGCTGGCGCTTTCAATGACACTGGTACTGTTCGGACGACTCGGCGACATGCTCGGACAAAAGCGGATCATGATCGGCGGGTTCGTTGGCCTGGCCGTTGTCTCACTTGGAAGCGCATCTGCGCCTAATGCTTCCGTTCTCATCGCGTGGCGGGTCGTTGACGGCATCGTTTCGGCAATGCTCCAAGCTTCGACCGGCGCGATCATTGCCGGCGCCGTCCCGCGAAACGAACTGGGTAAAGCTCTTGGGCTCAACGGTGCGGCCGTCGCCCTGGGTTACACAATTGGCCCGATCATCGGCGGCGCACTCGTCACGTACAACAGCTGGCGATGGGTGTTTCTGGTCAACGTACCACTCGCGGTGACCGGCATCGTGGTGGCCTCGCTCACCCTCACCCGCGGTCCCACCATACGCGAGCGGTTCGATGTGGCTGGTGCAGTAACGCTCGGCGCCACGCTGCTGGCGCTAGGGCTCGGCCTGTCCCTTGGGAACGACTGGGGTTGGACGTCCGGGCACACGCTCGCGCTCTTGATCGCCTGCGGCCCGCTCGTCGCACTGTTCATTGCCATCGAACGCCGCACTGGCGAGCCGATGCTCGACCTCTCGCTGTTTGCCAGCCGGCGGTTTTCGTTTTCAGTCGGTGCCGCGGTCTTCTATCATATGGCGCTGTTTTCGCTCGTGTTCATCGTGCCGATTGCGCTGCAGCGCGGACTAGGGCGCAGCGGGACGACGGCTGGAATTGCCTTGATGACGATGATGCTCGTCGTCTTCGCATTAGCGCCGGTCGCCGGAACGATCTCCGATCGCATCGGCGCGCGCTGGCTCGCCAGTGCCGGCGCCGGCTTCCTGGGCATCGGCGCGCTGGCCCTCGCAACGCTCGACGATCACGCAAGCTTGGGCGAGATCCTTGGCCGGATGGCGATCGTCGGCTGTGGTATGGGTCTGTTCAATCAACCCAATAACAGCTCGATCATGGGCGCCGCCCCGCCCGGCCGGCTCGGGGTCGCCGCCGCCATCGTCGCCAGCGCGCGCACGACGGGACAATTTCTCGGCGCCGCCATGGCGGCCGCAATTTACTTCGCCCGTGAAGCCGCCGGCGTCGCAACGCTGCTCGATCCGGCCCGCGCCGTCTTCTTCGCTGTCGCGGTCTGCGCCGCGGTGGCCGTCGTGGTCTCGCTCGCACGAGACTAGGGGCCCTCGGGGGAGGCTCGGAGGAAAAATGTCCGCTGCTACACGCACGGAATACCTGCTCGTCGATGCGAGGACGCCGTATGGACCATATGCGAGCGGGTTTGGTTGCACGAGCGCAGCGCAGGAAACGACGCCGTGCAACGACGGACCTCGAATGGAACTCGCAGACGTATGAGAAAAGGCCGCTCGTCGCCGATGCGAGCCACGAGATTACTGGTGACGTTGCCCCGGACGGTACGCCGTTCATAAGGAGAGAGTGGTAAGCGATTTGTCTTGCGGCGGAGGGGTCCCGATGCGTAAAAACCACGAGCCGGTCACCGTCGCAAACTACGGCCGCAGCCTCGACTGGGCTTGAAGGGGATCGCCGAAGCCCAGCCCCGCCGGAATCGTGCACCGAGCTCCCCCATGCCGGCGGCCGCCAATGCAAAACCAACCACCGACTGCTGGCTTTCGAAGCGCTGAGCTTTACACGCCGAAAGTTTCGCGCCACTTGGCAATGACTTCGGGGATCCCAGTGATCTGGCGCTCCAGTGGCACTCGATGATACTTGATCCGGTTGAGCCGGAGGCCGTTCGCCGGTGCCACATCGGTTCGCAGCGGGTAGTCGAACGTTTTCGCGATGGTTTCGGAGAACTCTTTAGAGTAATAGAAATTCGCCATCAGCCGTGCGGCATTGGGATGTGGCGCGTTCTTCAAAACCGCGACCGGCGCGGCGACAAGAATCGCCTCATCTTGCGGGAACTGGACGTCAATCTGGTTGCCTGCTGCCTTTTTCTCGTACGCAGACTTGTCGGTGCCTGACGCGATCTGACTTTCGCCTGAGACGATATCGACGACGACCTCGAAAATCGAGCGGCCAATCTTCGGCCGGTTCGCCTCAAGCCGCTTAAAATAGCTATCCCAACCATAGCGGTCGCTCATCGTCACCGCCCATAACGCGACATACCCACTGTATGCGGGATGTCCGAGCGATACCTGACCTTTCCACCGTGGATCGAGCAAATCGGCCCACCTCTGCGGCGGCGGCACAACCTTCTTCGGATTGTAATTGAGGACGACGAAGCCCAAGGACCCTAAATGGTATTGCTGATCGGGATCGAGCGCCTGAAACCGCTGCGGAAGTTTGTTGATGTCCGGTGGGGCGTGCTCGGCTAGAGCTCCGAGTTTCTTCAGGCTCGCGTAATGCGCTTCATCGGTCGTACCGAAAACATCGACCTCGCTGATTCCGGCTTTGAAGTCTTGCAGAACCCGCGAATTTAGGATTTGCGTCGTCTGCCGAAGCAGCGAGACGTCAACCCCTGGATACTTTGCCTTAAATGCGGCGCGGATATTCTCGCAAACGTTTTGTGTGTATTCCGACGTCCACCAAACAACTGTCCCTTCCTTTTTTGCCGCTTGATAGAGCTTGGACGTATCGGCTTCCGCCGGCGCGCGCTTCGCGGGCGTGACGAGGGGGAAGCCAGCCGTCGCGACTGTCGCTGCGCCGGCAACGACATGCCGCAGAAAGTGGCCGCGAGGATGACGGTGCGCCATTGACGGTCCCTTCTTTGGAACTAAACTGGGCGGTCGCCTTGAACCTGGGTTCGGTGCATTACCCTGCGAGCGCTAGCATCGAATGCGTCACGGCGGTGCATGACGCACCGATTATCCCAGAGGATGAGATCTCGCGATCGCCACTGCTGAGTCCAGGTGAATTGCGGCTGATTTGCGTGTTCCCACAGCCGATCTAGCAACGCTTCGCTCTCCCCGAGCGGCAGGCCCTCGATCGATGCATTGTGGCGCCGGCCCAGATAAAGCGCCTTGCGCTTGGTGTCCGGATGCGTCCTCACAAGCGGATGAAACACCCCGGGCGCGTCGCGCGGATCCGTCACGTCCGGCAATCCGGCGCGCAATTCTCCCGCACTATTGCGTGATGCGTCGTGTTTACAGCGCCGTCCCTCGATCTGCGATCGCAAATCGGCCGGCAAAGTCTCATACGCGGCATACATGTTGCAGAAACTCGTATCGCCGCCGCGCTCCGGAACCTCCAGCGCGTACAGGAGGCTCGCCTTCGGCGCGTCTGTGATGTACGACATATCGGTATGCCACACGGACTCATACGATCCTAAGCTGCCGATCGGTTCCCCATCGACCAGCACGTTTGATACGATCAGCACCTCAGGATGCTCGGGAACGAAATTCGTCGTCGTTGTATCTTTCGGGGCGCGATCGAGCTTCCCAAAACGCCGGCTGAAGGCGACTAGGGTGGCGTCGCTGAGATCCTGATCGCGAAATCGAAGGACAAGGTGCTCCAACCACGCAGCCTCGATTGCGGCAAACGTTTCCTCACTCAGCCCAGCTGATAGATCGACACCGGCGATGTCGGCGCCCAGTGCGGCACCGCTGGGCGTTACCTGTACCTTCTCGCTGAAAGTGGCCGTCGTTTCCGCCATTGCATGTGCTCCTTTGCCTAGACGCCGAACGTCTCGCGCCATTTCTGCACGACTTCCGGGATGCCCTCGGCAAGGTGAGCGGCGCTGTTCCGATGATAGCGGATGCGATCCAACCTCATCCCGTTCGCAGCACTGACGTCGGCGCGTACCGGGAAATTGAAGGTTCGCACCATCGCACGAGAATATTCGGGCGAGTAGTAAAAGTTCACAAAGAGGCGGCCAGCATTGGGGTGGGGCGCATCCTTGGGGATAGCAACCGGACCCACCATCAAGATCGCATCGTCTTGGGGAAATTCGACGCCGATCGCGTTGCCTTCCGCGTGTTTTGCGTAAGCGTACGCATCCTGGCCGGTCCCAATGAGACGCTCCCCCGCGATGATGTCGGCGATCGCGTCGAGCGATGAGCGCCCGATCTTGGGCTGATTCGCCTCGAGACGCTTGAAGTAATCCCAACCGTATTTGTCGTTCATCGTAACCGCCCAGCTTCCGATATACGCGCTGAATCCGGGATGACCGACTGTGACCTGTCCCTTCCAACGCGGATCCAAGAGGCCGGTCCACATCTTCGGCGGGTTCGCGATCGCTTTTGTATTGTAGTCCATGATCACGAATCCAATGGCGCCCAACTGATATTGGTTGTCCGGATCGAGTTGGCGGAACGCAGCCGGTGCGTGCCCAGCGTCGGGCGGCAGGTACGTCGCCAGCACTCCCTGCTTTTTCAGCGCTGGATAGTGCGCTTCATCCGCGGAGGCGAAGACGTCGACCTCATGGATCCCCGCTTTGATGTTCTGCGTCAACCGCTGATTGATGACTTGAGCGGTTTGCCGGATGAACTGAACCTCGATGCCGGGATATTTTGCTTTGAATGCATCACGTGCGGCTTCGGCGGTGTCCTGAGAATAGTGCGAGGTCCACCAGGTGAGCGTTCCCTCCTTTTTCGCCGCATCGTACAGCCTCGCGAGCTCGTCAGAAGCGGGCGCTGCACCGCCCTTCGCAGCGAAGACGGATTCCGTCCCAACTGCGGACAATGCAGCGACACCAAGGCTCGTCCGAAGAAATTGATGCCGGGTTTGCCGCTCAGGCATGTTGACCGTCTCCTTTGAAGTCAGCTCTGCGGAGCGACTTCGCCAAGCAAAACGACGCGCGCGCATAGACAGGAAGGGTTCCTGGCCGGTCGATTCCGATTTGGTGTCGCAGACCCTTGTGGCTCCGCGGTGGCGATGACGATGCTTCCGGAGCGACGAAGTAGCTTTCAGAAAGAGGACGCTGTGATCAAAGCCGACCGCTCAGCAACCGCCGAAGTCCGGATCGAGGAGTATCAAGCCGATTGGGTTCGCCTGCCGCTGCGGCGGCCGTATAACGTCGCCTACCGTCCGATTGAAACGTTCGAAGTCTTCATCACGACCGCGCGGTTCTCCGACGGTTCCGTTGGTTACGGAGAGGCCTGCCCCGTCGCCGGCTACACGGAAGACACGCCCGAATCCATCTGGAGCGGGCTGCGAACGCACATTCCGGATTTGCGCGGCTTGAACGGCGAAACTGTTCGCCGGCGCCTCGAGGAGCGTCTCGCAGACGAACCGTTCCTCATGACGGCGCTAATGTCGCCGTTGGAATGGAGTGATGCGATCGAGCAGTGTCCCGACGTCGTGACCATTCCCCTGCTCGGCACCGTGCTCGGTGAGACGCCAACGCAGACCAAGAGCGACGTCGAGGAATTGTTGGGCGCCGGCTATCGCACTTTAAAGGTCAAGGTGGGCTGGAACGTGGACGATGATCTCGCTCACGTGCGCATCGTGCAGGATGCGATCCGCTATTCTATGCAAACACGGCGCCATCCGGATGAACCGCGGATCCGGATCGATGCGAACCAAGCGTACTCCTTCGAGCAAGCCCGAGCGTTTCTCGACAACCTGGATCCGAGTTTCATCGAACTCTTCGAACAGCCCATTGGCGATGAACGGTGGGATCTCATGGAGCGCATCGGTGATTCTCCCGTTCCCCTCATGCTCGACGAATGGATCAAGGACGAGCGCTCGGTGCTCAAGGCTGCCGTCATCCCGGCGGTCGACTTTGTCAAGCTCAAGCTGATGAAGGCCGGCGGGTTTTCGCGGCTCGCCAAACTCGTCGGGGCGGCACGAGACGCCGGCCTCGGCGTGATCCTTGGCAATGGCGTAGCGAGCGATGTCGGCTGCATCAGTGAAGCGATTGCCACTTGGCGGCTTTCGCTAACATCTGCGGGGGAAATGAACGGCTTCCTTAAGCCTCATCAATGTCTGACTTCCGCGCTGACGGTGCGCGATGGAAATCTGATCGCGCATCCCAAAGGGCTCGCATTGAACGAAACGGTCGTGCAGCATACGCTCGTTGACCGTATCTTTTCACATCCATCGTGACCGGCTCGAGGAGTTCGACGATCTTGGTCACTTTGTTACGGAGCCCGATGAAAAACTCAACATTGCGTCGCACGGGATCTGCGCCGTTCGGGAAAGCGTGAGTAACGCAGCGTTGCAGTTCCCCAGCCTTAGGCTCGCCACCGACGCGGACAAAGCGTTGGTTCGGGTGCCGATACGAAAATCGACCTTGTCGCGCGTCAGGATCGCCGGCGCAATCGGGGCGGCCGGTGCGCGGATCTTGGATAGTGAAACATCCAGCCAACGTCGCGTCCAAGAAATGCGGCGTTGAGGTGCGCGATCCGCATCGCAAGTTCGTCGTTGCTCTTGGTCGCCGGATCCTCGCCGCGCAGCTCCCAGCCGGCCATCAGCGCCCCATCTTTGTTAAGGACGACGCCCGGCGCGACGAGGCCGGCATACATCAACAGGTCGGCAACGCCTTTGCGGTTGCTGCGGTCAGCGCGCAGCGAGTACAGCTGCTCTTGCGCGCGCTGGTCCTGGGCGATCGCGTACACGATCGCCGAACAATGACCACCGCCGCGACGACGATCACGAACGGGACAACTGTGAGATTCACCGTTGGTGCCTCCGTGCGCGAGCGTTGAGGGCCACGAAGGATGGCAACGCCGGATAGTAGGCTTGGTAATTGAAGTGGCGGGCGACCGCCCGAGACCCTCAAACGTTTCAGGCTCGAAGCACCAATCGTAAGGAGGTATCAGTCTGAACGAATTCCTGTATCGCGCGCAACGCTATGGAGCGACGCTTCCTCGCGCAGCGCGTCGACGCGTGTGAGGGAATTCTATGGGCAGTGGACGACGCAGATACGCTGGCGGCATGTCGCATCCGGAAAATGGAGTAACCCGACGGTACCCACAAACGATAACGGCACCGATGAGCAACTCGCTGTACGACTCGAACGGCGCTCTCAACAACTTGTAGAGCAGCACCCGCTCGCAGAGTCCGATTTACGTCGATGATTCCGGTCTCCATCACCGACCCGAGAGCGCCCGGCCCGATCTCACCGAATTCACAAACGAACGCAAAGAAACGCGCCCAAAGGTTCGCGCGGTTCGCACGCCGAAGCCTCCAGGCCGAGATATCCGCGTAGGAGGCATCATCATGCAGCTAACCGAGTCTCAGATCGAGCAATTCGATCGCGACGGATTCCTCCAGTTCGATCGGCTCTTCACCGACGACGAGATCGCGCTTCTCAAAACGGAGATTGCGCGCGTCGAGAACGTGGAAAGCGATACCGTCATCCGCGAACGCACGGGTTCGGTCCGAACGGTCTACCGCATGCACGAACCCGACGGACCTACAGCCTCACCGGCGTTCTGGCGCCTAGCGCGTACGCCGCGCTTCCTGCATCCGGCACAGCAAGTCTTACGCGATGACAAGTTGTACGTCTACCATTGCAAGAGTAACATCAAGACCGCTATCGACGGCACCGTGTGGCTCTGGCATCAGGACTACGGCTATTGGCAACACGACGGCGTTCCGGCGCCGCAGATGGCGACGTTCCTAGTGATGCTCGACGAGGCAACGGAGTTCAGCGGATGCTTGTACTTCGTCCCCGGAAGCCACCGTGGAGAGGTGCTCCCCGCGTACAAGGACGAGTTAACGACGTCGTATCCGCAATGGGCGATTGAGAAGCCGAAGATGCAAGACGTCTTGCGCAAAAGACCGCGCCCGGTTGCGATCAGCGGTGGTCCCGGAAGCGCCGTCCTCTTCCACTGCAAGATGATCCACGGTTCCGGCCACAACCTCTCGCCGAACGATCGCTGGCATCATTACATGGCCTACAATCCCTGCGCAAACCGTCCGAACCCGATCCCCCAAAATCCTCGACCGGATTACGTCGTCTCGCGCAACTATGTCCCGCTGGAGCTCTTAGCGAACAACGACCTGCGCGAACGGGTTCCTGCGTAGCGTTCAACCTTTGAGAATCTGCTTTTGGCGCTCGACCATGTTGAGGAACTTCTCGTACTCCGCTTGATTCACGGCGTAAGTGTGCTCATCATCGGGAAATGTACCGGACTTCACGTCGTTGACGTAGCGCTTGATGCCCTCGACCGCGACCTCCGTCAAATTTGCAAAGCGCTTGGTGAACTTCGGCTTGAAGTCGGTGAAGACGCCGAGAAGATCATAACAAAGTAAGATCTGGCCGTCGGTTCCACAGCCGGCTCCGATCCCGATCGTCGGAATCTCGAGCTCGCCTGAAATCGCCGCGGCGATCGGCCCCGGGACCGCCTCGAATTCAAGCATGAAGCAGCCAGCCTCTTGAATGGCGAGCGCGTCCTGGAGGATCTTGTACGCGTCCTCGGCTGTGCGGCCCTGGACGCGAAAGCCGCCGAACATCGCGACCGTGTGGGGCGTCAGGCCGATATGGGAAGCGGTCGGAATACCCGCATCGACAAGCGCTTTCAAGATGTGAGCCTGGCTCTTGCCGCCTTGCGGCTTGACCGCGTCGCAGGCGGCTTCTTGCATGAAGCGAGTCGCGTTGCGAAGCGCGCGATCCACGGTATTGTAGCTCTGATATGGCATGCACCCAAGTACAAACGTTTTGGGTGCTCCGCGCCGCACGGCGTGCGAGTGCATGATCATCATGTCCATCGTAGCCGGGATCGTATTGGGATGGCCATGCGCCACCATCGCCAGGCTGTCACCAACGACCGCAACGTCGACGCCGGCAAGTTCGGCCCAACGCGCCGAGGTGTAATCGGGGACCGACATATAGACCAGCTTCTCGCCGGTTTTCTTCGACTCGCGGATATCGGTGATCGTACGCTTCTTGCGTTCGGCTTTCTGTGCGTCGCCGGTAGAGGCTGGGGTAGACATATCTGCTCCTTTTAAGCGCCGAGGTAACGTCGGTGCACGTCTGGGCTCTGTGCGAGCGTCCCCGCTGCGCCTTCGAGCGCGATATGTCCGGATTCAAGCACGTAGGCGCGGTTCGAGACGCTCAGCGCCATCGCCGCATTCTGCTCGGCGAGCAAGATTGCGATCCCGCTTTGGGCCAGGTCGCGCACGATGCGGCCGATCTCGTCGACGATCATCGGCGCGAGACCGAGGGTCGGCTCGTCGAGAAGGAGACACTTGGGTCGCGAGACGAGCGCGCGCCCGATGGCCAACATCTGCTGCTCGCCGCCTGACATCAAACCGGCCCGCTGGCTGCGGCGCTCCGCGAGGCGCGGAAACATCTCGTAGACGCGCGTCATGTCGTCTTCCAAATGATTGCGATCGGCGCGGTGATAACCGCCCATCAGCAAATTTTCCTCAACGCTGAATTTCGGGAATATTTGTCGGCCTTCAGGGGAGAGGGTAAGGCCGCGCCGTACGCGCTCGACCGTCGGCAGCCGCGTGATGTTCTCGCCGTCGAAAAGAAGGTCGCCGGCGAGCGCATCCTTGAGACCCATGATTGTCCGCAGTGTCGTGGTTTTGCCTGCAGCGTTGGCGCCAACGAGCGCGACGACCTCGCCGGCGCAGATCGAGAGGGAAACGTCGCGCAAGACCGGACGCTTCCCATATTGCACGCTGATCCCGGCGAGCTCAAGCATGTCGACGTCCGAGGTACGCTTCGATCACGGCCGTGTTCTCGAGCACCGCTGCAGGCGGACCTTCGGCGATCTTGCTTCCGTGATGCATCACAATAGCCCGATCGGCCAGACTGCCGAGGAAGCCGACTTTGTGGTCGATGATGCAGAGAGTCGTACCGCCGTGGCGCAGGTCGCGCAACACGCATTCCAGGTTCGCCATCTCATCCTGGCCCAGGCCGGTTGCGGGCTCGTCGAGCAGCAGGAGTTCAGGTTCGCACATGAGGGCCATGGCGACGCCGAGCATTTTTTCGTTGCCGTAGGAGAGGCTCGCGGCCGCTTCGTCTGCAATTGCGTCGAGCCGGCAGAGGCGTAAGACGCGCTCGACATGCTCGCGCAACGCTCCGTCGGCTTGCGCCGGCCTGAGCAATGTGATGATGCGTCGTAGGCCGAGCTCGCGCTTGAACCATAAATGCGCGGCGATCGAAAGATGCTCGGCGACGGTCAGCTCTTCGAAGAGCTGCGGATTCTGAAACGTCTTAACGATACCGAGCGCCGCGACCTCGTGCGGCGGATGCCCTTTGAGAGACTTATCCTTCCAGATGAGGTGGCCGTCCGTCGGCTTGTAGATCCCAGCGATCAAATTGAGAAGCGTCGTTTTACCGGAGCCGTTTGGTCCAAAAACACCCACGATCTCGCCGCGCCCAATCGCGAACGATACGCCGTTTACTGCAATCAGCCCACCGAAGCGCTTGGTGAGATTTGCAACTTCAAACGACACGAGGACGCGGAGCCAGCATCGCGGTGACTGCGCGCGGTATACTGATCATCAGCGTCCCGGTGATGCCGCGCGGCATGAGAAGGATAGTGAGGATGAGGATCAGGCCGTAGACGAGCAAGCGCAACTCGGCCGAAAGGTTGATAACGTGTGGGAGCGCCGTCAGAACCAGCGCGCCCACGATCGGACCAGCAACCGATCCGCGTCCACCGAGCAGCACCATCGCGACGATCGCCAGCGATTGATCGATAGAGAGATAGTTCGGCTCGACATAACCTAGATAGTAGGCGTACAAGGTACCGGCCAACGCGGCGGCCGCATTGCCCACGAGAAATGAGATAAGTTTGTAACGGAACACATTGATCCCGAGCGTATCGGAAAGGTCATCGTTGAGCCTGATCGCCGCGAGGCAGCGCCCAATCCACGAATTTACTACCTGCGAGCAGACGAAGACGGTCCCAATCAGCGCCGCAAGGGCGAGATAGTACCACATCTGTGTTCCGTCGACGGCGACAACGCCGCGCCCCGGAAGCCATAACGTCGGCTTCTCGATGAGGTTGATGCCGAGCGAGCCGTTTGTGAAACCGCTCCAGTTCAGGATGATCAGGCGCACCATCTCGGAAAATGCGAGCGTTACGATCGCGAAGTAAAACGCCTCGAGGCGGAAGCGGAAGCAGATGGTGCCGACCACTAGGGAGATCATGATGACGATCGCTATCGCGAGCAGCGCGCCGATCCAGAACGTTACGCCGAGATGGGCGATTGCAAGGTGCGTTGCGTACGCGGCGATCCCGAAGGCCGCAGCGTGGAACATCGACAGCTGCCCGGTATAGCCGAAGATCAGGTTGAAGCTCACCGCGAGAATGCCGAGGATGAAGGTGAAAATTAGGATGGTGAGCGCTACGGCATTGTGCAACACGAGCGGCAGGAACAAGAGCGGCAGCCACAGGAGCTGCGCCCTCATCGGCGCGTTCCAAACAGACCGGCAGGTCGCAACAGCAAAATCAGCACCAGCGCAATCAAACCGTATGCGTCCCGAAACGCCTGCGGAAAGAACAGCGAGCCCACCGCCTCCGTCACTCCGAGGATGAGGCCGCCGACGAGCGATCCCATCACGCTGCCGATCCCAGCAAGGATAGCCGCCTCAATCGCCTTGAGAATGAAGCTCGAGCCCATCGAGACCTCAAGCGAATAAAGGCTTGCGTAGAGTGCACCGCCGAGTCCAGCGAGCGCCGTCGAATAGACGACGACACCGGTTTGGAGCAGCTGGGTCCGCACGCCCATCAACATCGCTGCTTCGGGCGCTTGCGCGAACGCGAAGGCAGCGCGGCCGGCCCAGGTGCGTGTGAGCGCCGCATACGTAGCGAAGATCACCGCAAGAAGAATAACGGCCACAACGCCCTTCATCTTCGGCACGATGAACCAGTGCAGATTGAGCACACCCGGGAGGACGTAGTGCATATTTTTCGGCGTCGTGGTCCAGAGCATGAGAAGGACGCTCTCAATCACCGCGATGAGCCCGATCGAAACGATGAGTCCGTTAATAAGGTTATTGCGAGTGAAGCGAAACAGCAGCTGATCCGCAGCGAGACCGAAGAGTGCGGTCGCGGCGACGGCGATCGGCACGGTCAGCGGATAAGCCAGGCCGAGCTGATCCGTCAGATACCAGCCGAGATAGGCTCCGATCGCCATGAACGCGCCGAGCGCAAAGTTAACGATCCCCGTGATCCCAAAAGTTAGCGTGACGCCGAGCGCGATGATCCCGTAGAGCGTGCCGACGATGATCCCGTTCAGCAGTTGCCCAAAGAGGAGTTGCAGCACGATACGTTACTTCGGCGCGATGTGCGTCGCTTCGAGCGTACCGCCTTTCTTAATATGCACGACATCGAAGTTAAAGATCTCCTCACCGCTCCTGTCGTAGCGAATGTTCCACATCCCACGGTAGGTGAAGGAGAGCAGTGCCTGCTTGACTTTCGCGACGTCGTCGACCGTGCCGGCTTTCTTCATTGCATCGACAAGCATGAATACGTGGTCGTAGCACGACGAAGAGCAAAGCGGCGCCTGGTCGTAAGGGAAGTCGGTCTTATAATACGGCTTGTAATCGGCGACGAACTTTGCGACCTTGGGTTCTGACTTCTGCGCTTCCTCAAAGTACTTCGGAATGTATACGACGCAGTCGTCGATCGCGCTCTTATTCTTTAGACACGGGCCGAGCGAACCGCGTACGAGCCAAAAACGCGTGATCCCGAGTTCGGTCGACTGGCGCACGATGTCGTAAAGCGGGGCGTCCGAGTAACCCGGGAAGAGATAATCGGGCTTCTTTGCCGCGATCTTGCTGAGCACGCTTGAAAAGTCGGTAGTACCGGGCTCGTACCACTCCTCATCGAAGTCGATCCCAGCAGCTTTGAAAAGCGGCGCATAGATTTCGCGCGCGACGTGACCGAAGGCGTCGTTCTGCATTAGCATGGCGACCTTTTTGACGCGGCGTTCTGCTAGATACTTCACCATGAGCGAGCCGAAACCAGATGCACCCGCGTCCCAGTTCCAGGTGCGCATGAGGTAATCGTGACCGGGCTTGCCAAGGTCGAAATGGATCGCCGTAGCGCCGGCCATAAGCAAAAATTTTCCGTTCCAGTCATTCGCATACGGTTCGATCCCTTTGTAGATGTTGGTGAGGAACGGGCCGAACACATACTTGACATGATCCCCTTCGAGCATTTTCTTGAGCTCGATCAGGGCTTGCTGCGGATTGCCTTGGGTATCGGGACTCAGGAGTTCGAGCTTGTATTTCTTGCCGGCGACCTCGAAGCCGCCCGCCTTGTTGATCTGGTCGACCGCGAGGCGCATCCCTTGGGAAGACATCCAGCCGTAGGTGTTGAGTGAGCCGGTCTGTGCCTCGATCTCGCCGATCTTGACTACGTCCTCCGCCGCCGCCGGGCGCTGCGCCGTACCGGTAACGAGCAACGTAAAAGCAAGCGCACACGCGAGCCGGCACACGAGGCGATTATAACGAACTTTTCGCATTGTCCCCTCCGCTCTAATATCAGCCAGATATGGTTGCCGACGGCACTTGATTCCTCCCAAAGCTGGAGCTTATCAGAAAAAACCCGTTGCCGATGCGAGCAAATCGCGGTGAGGCATGAGATCCCGCGCCTTCTTGTCCGCGCTCGTGACGAATTCGCCCGGCGCGCGGGTGCGAATCGAACGGCAACGCGCCCGCCGCAACGATCGCCGCTAGGACGACTCGCGAGACATCATCGAGGTGGATATAACAGATCGAAGGCTTCGATGACGAGTTGACCACCGCGATCTCCGGGCGCTGCATACCTTCCGCCGCGATTCCCATCGCTCTCCACTGCGCACACCGGACGGCCCGGCGAGCGGAGCCGGTCTCGGTTGCAGCGCAAACGCGGCTTCGGTGGCGCTCATATGGCGTTGGCTCCGATGCATCCGCTCAGCGCGCACAGTGCCTCGAGTAAATAGTAGTCGCCCCAGATCAACTCACTTTGAGGAGCGAGACGGATGCGCGGGTTATAGCTCCCGTGGGTGAGCATCCCACTCGGGGTGAGGTAGCCCTCGACTAACGCGTACACGGTCCTTTCCGCCGCGCTGCGGTAGCGTTCGGCCCGCTCACGAGAAACGGTCAGGCCGGCCAACTTCAGCAACGATGCGGCAGCGATCGCGGTTGCGGAGGTGTCGCGATACGTCGACGCAGTGCGCGGCGCATCGAAGTCCCAGTAGGCGATTGCGTCGTCGGGAACGTGATGCAGCCACCAATCGCTCACGCGCTCGGCGATTGCGATGAAGGATGGATCATTGAGCCAGCGCGTTGCGAGCGTGAACGCAAGCATCCCCCACGCTTGCGCGCGAGCCCATGTACTCGTGTCGGAATAGCCCTTATGCGTGTAGCGTCGAACCAGCGTACCAGTGGTAGCGTCGAACGTCGCCGATTGACAGATCGATGCATCGTCGCGTATGCAGAACTCCACGTGACGCCGTGTGTGCTCGCGCGCGATCTCACGCAAGCTCACGTCACCACTGATTTGCGAAGCCCAACCGAGTAGTCCGCAGATGCTGCCGACGGCGTCGATGCTGGCCTCGCCGTTTCCGACATGCGATGCTTCCTCCGCGTCTTCGCCGAGCGGGATGACGCGCGCGGTTGCATTGTAGGAACCTGCGACCGCACGGGCGCCTCTTAGCGCGCGCGCCGACGCCGCGTCATGGTCGCGAAGTATCTCGCCGAGTACAGCACCGTAGTAGAACAAGAAACTTCGAAAGATCGTGTGCGACTCAGTCCGCGATTCCAAAGCCGCCGACCAGCAATTCGCCGCCTCGCTCGCGAGTGGATCGCCCGTGACATGGGCCGCTAGCCAAAGCTCGCCCACCCAATGCCCTCCGGTCCAGTCGCCCGTAGGAGACAACGTCCAGGCACCGCTCTCCGAGTCGGCATAATGCGGGAAGCCTTGGGTGACGGTCAGGCTGGCTGCCGTGGCCGCCACGCGACCAAACATCGCTTGGCGCGCAGGCAGCCACAAATCCGAGTTCACAGATTTTAGGGCCAAGGAGGAAGCTCGTATGTGGACAGTGGTCCTACCAATTTATTTGCCATCGGGCTGTACTTGACCACATCCGGCGGATCGTCTGAATAAAGGATATATCAATGTTGACGCCTTCTAGAATTAACCACGTGCGCCATAAAGCTTTCCTCGGGGGCACTTCCAAGAGAAGGCTTTTTGGTCGAGGGGCCGCCCATTGCGACGGTTCGGCCCCATTCGTGCCGTGCCCGCTAACTCCGATTTACATCGATAATTCCGGTTTACATCGATGATTCCAGCTCCATCACCGACCCGGGGAGCGCCCAACCCGACCTCACCGAGTTCATTCGCCAAACAGCGCAGCGGGAGTCATCACTTCGGCGCACCTTACCCGCAGTAGCCGCGCTTGCCCTCGTCGCGCAGCCATAGGCGCACGAGATGACGTTTGCGATCGGGCTCATCATAATCGACGAACTCGGTCCGGGCATGTCCTGTCGTCCGGTTGTTCACATATTGGATTTGTCCCGGTTGAAAGCTAAGGTCAACCCTGAGTTTAGGCTCGTCAAACACGTGCTGGACCGTGCGCAGCGCACGCTCGGTGCGGTCATCAATCGTCTCGCCGCGAAGCTGGTAGCCGCCATAGATTTCCAGCAACGCTAACCGCGCTCTCAGCGTACCGTCGTATTCGAAGATTGGAGCGCGGAAATAGGGTACGTCATCGGGCTCGTGCTCCCGATGCCAATCGTACCAAAACTGCTCGTAAAGTCGGGGTAAAACCTCGCCATGCTTCGCAAGGAGCCAGTTATGGGCAGTGTAGACGCTGATGAGCCGGCTCACGCCGCCGGCTTTCGCCGTATGCAAACAAAACAGCGCCACATACCGTGGCGGCGTTTGATTGTACGAATTATCGTTGTGAAAGGTGAGATCGACATTCGTTACCGTGGGCCGGATGCCGGAACCCGGCTTGAGCTTTGCGCCAGTATCGCGCACGTCGTACCACATCGAGCCGTCGAATTTCTGAGCGACCGGTCTGGCAAGCAAGCTCGAGAGCAACCAATACAGTTGAGTCGCCTCGTCGCGGGTCATCTCCTCAAGTGGGATGCGGTCCAAGACCGCGAACATGATGCCCGAATTCAATTGATGGCGCACCCGGCCCATCAATTCGCGGCAGGCGCCCAGGCTGAACTGCGCCGGCTCGAGTAACAGCATCGGGAGGCGGGAGCGCCGAATCTCGGCGAGCACCGCGCGCAGCTCCGCGTAGCATTCTTCGGGGATCGGCACGAGCCAGTCGTCCGCAGAAACATCTTGCTGCGTCCAAGCTTGATGCCCCGCGATTGGGTGCACGAGCATGGGCAGGGCGGCGACTTCACGGGCCATCACACGTTCTCCCGACGCATTCTCACTAGTGGATCGAGAACGATTCGCGTTGACCCGCGCATGTCCATCCGCCCGGCGTTCGGAGGGCGGAACGCTTGTGATCTAGTAGCCGCCGACGGGCGTCGAAGTCGGGGCTGACGTCGGAGGGACTCCAGGCTGCGGAGCGGCTTGGGGTCGAGCGATGTGCCAAAGACCTCCAAATGAGTTGATGCCGTCCCCATTTGTGTCACCGGGTCTCGTATCGCCCGCGTACGTGTACAGGGCGCGGCCGGCGTAGCTCAACTGCGTCGCTCCGTCCGACCGAGCGAATGACCCCCATGGTGACGGGAGAGCCGTCCCGCCCGTCGGAGCGACCGAGGGCCAGAGTTGCGCGCAGCCACCGGCGCAGACCGATTGGTTGCTGGCCGCGAGGTCTGCGTCGAAGACGTAGACGGTGCGCTGGGCGCTGTTGACAAAGCCCGGACTGCCCGCAAGGGTAACCGTGGGAAGCACGGTCGACTGCGGAACGTTAACGATGTTGTTAGGTGGGGCGGTTACGCCGGGGTTGACGCCGGGGAGTGCTTGCATACCTGAACCGCCGCCTCCGCAACCCGACACCGCGTGTCCTCCTACGAACATATGGCGGAGCTTACCGGCACTTTGTGAACCGACAATTAACCGGCGCGCTGGTGCAGTTCAGAGATTTCTCATTTTTTGCCGCGCGCATCCTAGGCCCACAGCTCTTGATCGATGGCGGTATCAACCGGCCACAAAGGCTGCAATTGCTGGACATCTGGCGGCGCCCTACTCGTGGGGCGGCCCTGTCCGACGCAGGTCCGTTCGACATGCTACGATTCCAAGACTTAGGAGGTCGCGCCTGGACGCCGGAGACCGGAGCAAGCGACGCTCCGAAACACTAATTAAAAACGTTGTCCGCGTATTCTCCCTATCACGCGGTAAAGGATGGCGCGAGCTACCCTGCAACGCTGCTTACGGCGGCGACCAACGATCAGTTCGACTCACCGGCGCACTCTTACAAGTTTCTGCGATCGATTACAGGTCGGAACATCAGCAACGACACGAAGCGAGATCCCCGCTTATAGACGCTCCAATCTGCGTCCGACAAGGTTTGGTGTCTCTTCTTCGAACTACCGCAGCGGTGGATCGGCACTTCCTTTTCCTCTGGTTCGGACAGACGGTTAGCGGCTTCGGCTCGCAGATCTCGCTGCTGGCGATTCCCACCATCGCAATTCTCATACTGCACGCGACGCCGGCCCAAACCGGTCTCCTCGCCACCCTTGCCTATCTTTGGTTTCCGATTTTGGGTCTAATCGCAGGTGTCATTGCTGACCGCCATGCACGCCGGCCCATTCTCATTGCGACCGATATGGTACGTGGATTTGCGCTGCTCTGCATTCCCATAGCCCTTGCGCTTCATGCTCTGAACATGGCGGCGCTCTACGTAATCGCGGCAGTCACCGGTATCGCAAGCGTCTTCTTCGAAATAACGTATCAATCGTATCTGCCGCAGGTAGTGCAGAGGGACTCGCTCTTGCATGCGAATTCGCGCTTGCAGATGAGCAATTCGGCGGCTGAACTTGCCGGCATGCCCCTTGCCGGCGTGCTCATCGGTCTGCTGGGAGCTGCGCGCGCAGTCATCTTTGATGCCGCCTCATTTTTCATCTCGGCGTTGAGCCTTGCCTTGATTCCGAAAGAAGATCGGGTCGCAATAACCGCCGGCGAAAGCCCAATGCAAATGCTGCGCGACGGCATGGCCGTCGTATTCGAAACACCGATTATTCGACACGTAACCATTTGTACCGCCATCCTCAACTTTGGTGGCGGCGTCAACCTCGCGCTGTGGCTCCAGTATGCGTACCGGATCCTGCATATCACTCCGCTGCAAGTCGGCCTCATCGGTGCGTTCGGTGCGACTGGCATGCTCGTCTCTTCGGCACTCGCACCGCGCATCGGCAAATGGCTCGGCGTCGGCAAGACACTGTTTCTTGCGGTCAGCCTAACAATCGTCTCGTCGTCACTCATCCCATTGGCAGTCCTCGGCAACGGCCTGATTCTGCTCGCACTCTCAAACTTCGTGACCGACGTGCATTCGGTGCTTTACAATATTACGCAGGTGAGCTTACGACAGCGGCTGGTACCCATCCGGCTCCAAGGCAGGCTCAATGCAACGATTCGCACGATCGTTTGGGGAATGTTACCGCTCGGTTCGATCTTCGGGGGCGCCGCCGCGCAGCGCGTTGGGATCTACGCGGTGCTCTTTACCGGGATCGGCTGTGGGATCGCAGCTACGCTCTTCGTAGTCTTCTCACCGATACTTCGATACGAGGAATCCCCGTAGCCCGTCGGCGCGGTTTACGATATATGAGAACTCTATCCTGGGGCGCGCGAAGCTTCCCGGAGCCAGTTTGCCGGCAGTCGTTATCCTAACTACTTCAGGCGGTCGCCGCCGTCGGCGATGCCGTTGAGGTACCCTTCCCACACGAGCAAGTTGAGCCGGCAGGCTTCGACGGCACGGTCGGCCATCGCGAGCCGATCGGCTTGTTGCGCGATCGTATTCCAACCGATGTTGGAGTGTTCCAAATCGGCGGCTTCGTGCAGCGAGAAGAATTCGAGTTGTTCGTCGCGCAACCCAAAAAGTTTTCGCCATCGTTCCCGCTCGAGGCCGAACCAGCCGTGCTCGCGCTGAATGCCAGGAGCGCCATACCCCGGGACATTGGCCCGCTCGGCGCAGGTGTTGGCGACCAGCCCTTCGAGCCAGTGACGATTGCGCATCAGCGCCTCCCAAGCCAGCCATGCGAGTTCCGTCGACGGCAGCGGTTTTTGCGCTCGGATATCTTCACGCGACAACCCGATGCTCGTGCCCAATTCTTCTAGGATGCCCCAATGCGGCCGGCCGCCACCGAACTCATCGTCGGCGATGATTTCCTGTGTGCAGGCGCCGATGATGTCGAGTCGCAGATCCCAGTCTGGGACGTTGGTTGCGACCGCGAGTTTGAGGACCGAGTTCCGTTGCCGGGTATTGAGCCGGTGTTGAAAGACGAACATCTTGGCACGGCCCGCCGTTAGCGACTCGCAAAAAAACCGCGTGCGGGTGCAGAAATCGTCGACCTCGCGATCGAGCCGAGCGAGTACATCCATGGACGATGGATTACTGCCGTCCTATCTCAAATGCCTACCGATGGAAGTCGCAGCCGCGGGGCGGGCGGCGAGCTATCGCTTGCGCGAGCCGGCGGTCGTTTGTGACCGAGCCGCTCGCTTTCGGTCGGCGGCATTTCGGCGTGCAGCCGTCCGACGGAGCGGGACGACCTTGCCGCTAGTGCGACCGTTTTCATTCCCGAGCAGGACTGGGGTGATAATGCGTTTGCCCAGCGCCTGGTCGAACACCTCGGACAACTCCTCGACCGCGACGAAGCTCATCGTGTCGCGCACTTCTTTGGGGACATCATCGAGATCGTTCTCGTTGCGCTTGGGGAGGATAATTTTCGAAATCCCGGCGCGCTTGGCGCCCAGGACCTTTTCCTTAAGCCCGCCGATTGGCAGCACTTGTCCCGTCAATGTGATCTCGCCGGTCATCGCTACGTTGGAATCGACTTTATGGTCGGTGAGCAGCGAGACGATCGAAGTCGCCAGCGCAATGCCCGCCGATGGGCCGTCCTTTGGTACGGCGCCGGCCGGAACGTGAATATGCAGATCGTGTTTCGCGAAATAGTCGTCTGGCAACCCGAGCTCAGCCGAACGCGAGCGCAGGAATGAGACAGCCGCCTGGGCGCTCTCCTTCATGACATCGCCAAGCTGACCGGTCAACACCAGCTTTCCGGATCCGGGCATCGTCGAGGTCTCGATGAACATGATGTCCCCGCCGACGGCGGTCCAAGCGAGTCCGGTTGCGACCCCGAT
>JRHI01000364.1_pt1 | contig 50926 bp, 50 predicted proteins | sample 215371 | NCBI WGS metagenome assembly JRHI01 (sample SAMN02929681, study PRJNA255918) | sediment metagenome | biome: cave system; feature: Ice Cave; material: Sediment; isolation source: sediment from deep within a dark volcanic ice cave with no known source of... ...
GGCGGGGGCGGGGGCGACGGATCGCCCTGAGCAATGAGCGCGTCCACCGCAGATGACGAGTAGCACGGGAGGCGCAGCCCGCTGGATGCCACCAGCGGTCCAAAATCCTCGTCGTGGATCAGCGCGCTGAGGCCTTCCCGCTCAGCCACCTCCTTCAGCTGCGGCCCGGCGAAGCCGGTATTCAGGAAGAGAGTGTCCGAGCCCAGTTTGGCCAGCGCCGCCGTCGCCTCGACAAAGAAGACCGAGTTGCGCGCGAGCAGCCCGACCCGCCCTCCCGCCAGGGCGTCCTCGGCCAAGGCATTCGCCAGCGCGTTAGATCGATCGTTCAGCTCGGCGAACGTCACGCGCCGTTCGGTGTCGGCGGCAGCCTCCGTATTCGGTGTGCGGACCGCGGCCACCCCGTAGAGGGCGGCCGGGCCGAGTCCCCAACGCCTGACCTCGCGGACCAATCCCCGCATTTGCTGAGGTCCGAGCGGTCGGAGGATCCCGGCGCGGCTGAGAACCTGGAAATCCTCGACGATGTGGCCCATGCGCGTCGCGTACTCGTTCGCCCATCGGCGCGGGTCGACCATGCCTGCAGTCTGCCATCGCGACGGTCAGGTGCTCGCGGCGAGGGCCAACTCCCGTCGGGCCAGCACGTGATCGGCGAGACCGTACGTCACCGCCTCCTCGGCGCCCAGGATGAAGTCTCTGTCCGTATCGGCCGCCACCTTCTCCACCGGCTGGCCGGTGTGGAACGCCAGCACTTCTTCCATGCGGCCACGCAGGAAGGCGATCTCCCGGGCCTGGATCTGGATGTCCGATGATTGGCCCTGGGCGCCACCGTGCGGCTGGTGGATGAGCACGCGGGCGTTGGGCAGCACGAATCTCTTGCCGACCGCACCCCCGGCGAGAAGCACCGCCGCCGCGGAGGCAGCCATCCCAAGGCACAAGGTGGAGACGTCGGCCTTGATGTACTGCATGGTGTCGTAGATGGCGAACATGGCGGTGGCGGACCCGCCCGGACTGTTGATGTACAGCGAGATGTCGCGATCCGGATCCTCGGATTCGAGGTGAAGGAGCTGGGCGACCAGCACTCCCGCCACGTCATCGTCGACCTGTGAGCCGAGCATGACGATTCGGTCTTTGAGCAGGCGGGAGTAGATGTCCAAGGCCCGCTCGCCTCGGTTCGACTGCTCGATCACGGTTGGGACAAGATAACCCATAGTGCAACTCATAAGTTGCACATTAGCGGTCTGCGTGCAGATGTGCAACCATAGAGTTGCATGAGCACCGACACCGTTCGCAGAGAGGTCGTCTTGCCGGCCACGCCCGACGAGGTCTGGGAGGCCATCACGCTGCCGGAGGCGCTTCGGGACTGGTTCGGCGCCGAAGTGGACTGGGATGTCCAACCGGGAGCTCCCGGTCAGTTCCGGGTGGACGACGGCACGGTACGCGAGGCGCGAGTGGCCCAGGTTGACCCGGGCCATCATCTGGCCTTCACCTGGTGGCCCGAGGGCCGTGAAGGCGAGGCCTCCCGCGTCGACTACGACCTCGAAGAGGTCGAGTGGGGAACCCGACTGGTCGTAACCGAAACCCAGGCCCGGGCGTCGGGGCTAGCGATGGCGTCGGTGGCGATGGCGTCGGTGGCGATGGCGTCGGTGGCGGCGTGGGATGTCCGCCTGCTGTGGCTGTCGTTGCGGGCGGGAGCCCTCGTGCCCGCGTGAGCACCTCCCAGGACGACCGCATCGGGGCGGTCTTCTCGGCTCTCGCCGATCCCACCCGGCGGCACGTCGTCGTCCGCATGGCTCAAGGCGGGCCGCTCACCGCCTCCCAGCTGGCATCGCACCTGCCGGTCAGTCGCCAGGCGGTTGTGAAGCATCTCCAGGCCTTGGGGCAGGCCGGACTGGTCAGCGCCGAACGCCGGGGACGCGAGGTCCAGTACCGGCTCGACCCCGCGCCGTTGGCGGGAGCCCGGTCGTGGATGGACGCCATCGGAGCGCGCTGGGACAGCCGTCTCGAAGCGCTGCGGCGTCACGTCTCATCCAAGTGATCGCCGGCGCGGCGCCAGCCCTCGCCTTTTGCCGTGTCACCAAGCGGTGGGATCCGGCGATTGGCTCGCCGGCGCTGACCGACATCGATTGGACCGTCCGGTCGGATGAGCGTTGGGTGGTTCTCGGGCCCAACGGGTCCGGCAAGACCACCCTGCTCCAGTTGGCGGGCGCCCTGGTCCATCCAAGTTCGGGCACCGTCGAGGTGCTCGGTCAACGGCTGGGGCGGGTGGATCTCCGCACCCTGCGCACCAGGATCGGACTGGTAAGCGCGTCGGTGACGCGAACGTTGCGGCCCGGCCTGGCCGCCGCGGACGTGGTGATGACCGGGCGTCACGCCGCGTTGGAGCCGTGGTGGCAGACCTACACCGACGATGACCGCCACCGGGCCCGATCCCTGCTCGACGATGCCGGCTTCGGTCACGTGGCCGACCGTTCCTTCGGGGTCATCTCAGAGGGCGAGCGTCAGCAGGTCCTTTTGGCTCGCGCCCTCATGGGGACACCGGAACTGCTCTTGCTCGACGAGCCGGCCGCCGGTCTCGACGTCGGCGGCCGGGAACGCTTGGTCTCCTCTCTGCGCCGGCTGGCCGAAGACCCGGCCACGCCGCCGATCGTCTTCGTAACGCACCACGTCGAGGAGATCCCGCCATCGTTCACCTCGGTTCTCTTGCTGCGAGGAGGCACGACGGTGGCGAGCGGACCGCTGGGCGAGGTGCTCACGTCGCGTGCGCTCTCCGAGTGTTTCGGACTCCGGCTCCGCGTCCGCCACGATCGGGGCCGCTGGTCCAGCCGCGCCGTTTAGGGCCGTCCGTTCGGACCCGAACGTAGGTGGCGGGCGTCGACTAACTGCGCACTTCGCCGTCCTGCGCCCCTGACGGAGTCTGGCCCTCGTTAGCGGGCAGCTTTTGATCCGCCAGGGGGACAGAGTCCGCTACCAGTGCCTGACAGGGATTTGCCCGTTTTGTTCGGGCACGGCCACTCGACGGTCACCCGACGGACGGCCAGCCGCCCGGCCCCGGCCCGGGTCCTAGCCGAGGACGAAATTGACCAGCCGGCCCGGGATCACGATGGCCCGCTTGACTGTCGCCCCGGCGAGAAGAGAAGCAACGCGGGGCGACGTCCGGGCCGAGGCTTCGACGGTCGCCGCGTCGGCATCGGCAGCAACGCGGATGTGGCCCCGAACCTTGCCGTTCACCTGCACGGGTATCTCGACCACGTCATCGACCAGCAGGTCGGGCTCCGGAACAGGAAACGGCTCGTACGCCAACGACTGGGGATGGCCCAGCCGGAACCACAGCTCCTCGGCCAAGTGCGGGGCCAGAGGAGCCACCATCAGCGTCAGGGCTTCGGCGACGTCTCGGGGCGCGAGCCCGTCGGGCGAGGCGGCGACGACTCGCGTCAGGTGGTTGTTGAGCTCGATCAGCCTGGCCACGGCCGTGTTGAACTCGAGATGCTCCATGTCGTGAGCCACCGCCGCGATCGTGCGATGCAGCAGGCGCCTCGTGTCTTCGTCGGCGGGCTCCGGCGACACGCTGGGCTCACGGGTCGAGGTATCGATGACGTTGCGCCACAGGCGCTGGAGAAAGCGGTGCATGCCGACAATGTCCGAGGTGTTCCACGGCCGGCTCGTGTCCAGCGGGCCCATCGCCATCTCGTATAGCCGAAGAGTGTCCGTCCCGTACGCCGCGACGATGTCGTCGGGCGCTACTGAGTTCTTCAGACTCTTGCCCATCTTCCCTTGCTCGCGCCGAACGGGCCGGCCCGCGTAAAACCAGCCGCCGTCGTGCGCCTCCACTTCCTCGGCGGGTACGTACACGCCCCGCTCGTCGGTGTAAGCGAAGGCCTGGATATAGCCCTGGTTGTACAGGCGCTGGAACGGCTCCGGAGTGGACACGTAGCCGCGATCGAACAGCACTTTGTGCCAGAAGCGGGCGTAGAGCAGATGCAGCACGGCGTGCTCGACCCCGCCGACATAGAGGTCCACTCCGCCGACCTTCATGGCGCCGGCGGGCGCGTCGACGTCGTGTACCGGCCCCGTCATCCAGTAGCGCTCGACCGCCGCGTCGCAGAAGGCCTCCTCGTTGTCCGGATCCACGTAGCGCAGGTAGTACCAGCACGACCCCGCCCACTGCGGCATGGTGTTGAGCTCGCGGCGATACAAACGCGGCCCGTCACCCAGATCCAACTCGACATTCGCCCACTCCTCGGCTCGGCCGAGGGGCGGCTCTGGCACCGACTCGTCGTCGTCGGGCAGGACCCGCGGCGCGTAGTCCTCGATTTCCGGCAAGGGGACCGGGAGCATCGACTCGGGTAACCCGATGGGCAGTCCCGTCTCGTCGTACACAATCGGGAACGGCTCGCCCCAATAGCGCTGCCGGCTGAACAACCAGTCCCGCAGTTTGTAAGTCACGGTGCTCCGGCCGGCGCCGGTCCGCTCCAGCCAGGCGATGATGTCGCGTTTGGCGTCGGCGGTGGGCTTGCCGTCCAGGCTGATGTCGGCGTTCGCCGATGCCGTGGCTATCCCCTCCCCGGTGTACGCCTCGTCCCACGCATCCGGGTCCGGACCGTGCTGCTCCAGCCAGATGTCCGGTGGTCTGACCACCATCGGAATCGGCAGGCCGAAGCGCCGGGCGAACTCGAAGTCACGCTGATCATGGGCCGGCACGGCCATGATGGCGCCCGTGCCGTAGCCCATGAGCACGTAATCGGCGATGAAGATGGGGATGGGCTGTCCCGTGCACGGGTTCGTCGCGTACGCGCCGGTGAACACGCCGGTCTTCGCGCGTGATTCGACCTGACGCTCGATTTCGCTCTTGGTTGATGCCTGCCGCCGATAGGCGTCAACGGCCTGGCGCGGGGTGGCCGCCGCCGCGGTCCACGCCGGAGACACGCCGGCCGGCCACATGGAGGGGACGATAAAATCGATCAGGGGATGTTCGGGCGCGAGGACCATGTAGGTCGCGCCGAACAGCGTGTCCGGGCGGGTGGTGAAAACATCAATCCATCCCGCGTCGCCCACCAGCGGGAACCGCGCGCTGGCTCCTTCGCTGCGGCCGATCCAGTTTCGCTGCATGAGCTTGATGGGTTGAGGCCAGTCGAGGCGATCCAGGTCATCAAGCAGGCGATCGGCATAGGCGGTGATTCGTAACATCCATTGCCGAAGCGGCCGGCGGTAGACGGGAAAGTTGCCGCGGTCGCTGCGGCCTTCGGCGGTGACCTCTTCGTTAGCCAGCACGGTGCCCAGGGCAGGACACCAGTTGACGGGCGCCTCGTCGATGTACGCCAGGCGGTGGGCATCGAGGGCCAACCGCTGCTCGATCTTGCTGAGCGCCGACCAGGCCCGCTCGTCGGGCGTCGGCCGCTCGCCGGACTCGAACTGCGCCACCAGGTCCTCAATCGGGCGGGCCTGCTTCGTGATCGGGTCCAACCAGGAGTTGAAGATCAAGAGGAAGATCCACTGCGTCCAGCGCACGAACGGGAGATCGGTGGTCGCTACGCTGCGGCGCGAGTCGTGACCAAGTCCCAGGGCCCGCAACTGGCGGCGCATGTTGGCGATGTTGTCCTCGGTCGTCGTCCTCGGGTGCTGACCGGTGTCGATGGCGTATTGCTCGGCGGGTAGGCCGAAGGCGTCGTAGCCCATGGTGTGCAGGACGTTGAAGCCGGCCATGCGCTTGTACCGGGCCCAGACATCCGTGGCGATGAACCCCAGCGGGTGGCCAACGTGCAGCCCGGCGCCGCTGGGGTAAGGGAACATGTCGAGCACGTAGAGCGGCTGTCGGTCCGCCACCCGCTCGAAGCCGGACGCTAGCGGGCCGGTCGGGTTCGGCGCGAAGAACGTGCCTTCCGCCTCCCATCGGTCCTGCCAGCGGCGGGCCATCTCGCCCGCCAGCTCGGCGGTGTACCGGTAAGGAGGCGCCTCGTCTGACCGCTCCGATAACGCCATGCCCGGCAGCGTATCGGCCAGGGCATCACATCCGGCTCAGGTGTCGCCGCCGGCCAGCCATCCTTCCACCCCGGTGATGACCGCATCGAACACCGTCCCGGGCGGGCCCTGGCCGTCGATCTCGAGCAGATGGCCCGTGAACGCGGACCCGGCCGCCAAGGCCGAGCGATATCCGGCGAGCGTCCGCTGCAGATGATCGGCGTCGTGGAACAGGCCGCCCACGCCTCGTCGCTCGATTCTTCGGAGACACTCGTCGGGCGGCGTGTCAATGAAGACGGTTAGGTCGGCGGGCTCGGCGAAGGCGTTGATCGTACGCAGCCATTCGAGGTCGACCCCTTGCCCGGACTGGTAGGCCAGCGATGAGATCACGTAGCGGTCGGAGAGCACCCACCGATCGGCTTCGAGGGCGGCGGTGATACCGGTGATGGGGTGACGCAGGTGTTCAGATCGGTCGGCCGCGAACGCCAGCGCCAGGGTGACCGGATCCAAATCGATGTCTCCGTCGACTGCACTACGGAGGACGGCGCCCAATGGTCCGGTGGACGGCTCCTTGGTGACCTCGACCGAACAGCCGCGACCCACCAGCCAGTCGCGCAGCAAGCCGAGTTGGGTGGTCGTGCCGGCTCCGTCAAGACCTTCGAAGACCACGAATCGACCCTTGGCCATGGCGATCCCGTTACCTCGTGGCCAACAGCAGAAGGGTCGTGGCCAGATTGAAGAACCCGTGGGTGAAGGTCGACGGTCCCAACCGGCGGTACTTTCGAGCCGTGGCCCCGAGCACCAACCCGAGGACGCCGATGGCGACGATGACGGTGACGTTGCCCCATCCGAGATACGGGTTGATGTGGGCCAGGCCGAACAATGCGGCCTGAAGGACAACCGCCGGACCCCCACCAAAGCGGGCGGCCAGCGATCGTTGCATCAGCCCGCGGAAGAACAGTTCCTCGACCAGAGGGGCACCGACGCAGGCGATCAGGCTCACCACGATGTAGCCAAACGCGTTGTGAGACACCCGCGTGAACACGCCGGTGTTACTCCCCCGCAGGCGGGGATTCGAATAGAACGGTGCCGCCGCTAACACCGCCAGCAGACGCCCACCGATGGAGAGACCGAGACCGATGGCAACATCGACCGGGCGAAAGCGCCACCCGAAATCGTCGACGAAGCGGCCGGTGCCGAGCCGCCGGCTCACCAGTAGGCACGTGCCGATCAGACCGGCCCAAAGGCCCGCCTGGCCAAAGCCGAGGATCAGCGGCAAGGAGTGGGGCCGGATGGCATGGCCAACGGCGGAGAGGGCGTAGCCGAGCGCGACCGCGGCCACCATGCCGAGCAGGCCGTAGCCGCTGGCCTGGCTGGGCAGCGTCGGCTCCGGTTCCGGACGAGAGATGCCAAGCCGAACCCAGTCGGGAACGGGGTCGATGTGGCTGGTCCCGTTGGAAGAGGCGTGGTCGGTCCAGCCGCGCCCGTCCCAGTAGCGCCACGCGTGGCGCGCCGACGGATCTCGATACCAGCCGGCTACCGGGAGCGGGGCGAGCGACATGCGCCCGCCATCGTGTCACGACCGGCCACGGTGGCAGGACGCGCTAACCGCCAGCGGACTGAAGGGTGGCGTTGCCGGCAGAAACCGCGTTGGCGTGCAGCCGAGGCAGGCCATCCGCCCGGTTCTTGAGGTAATGGTCGAAGAAATCGATGGTGGAAAGGGCGACGACCACCAGATGGGAGGTATCGGTGGTGAACGGCTCCAGGTGCCCTCCGCCGACCAACGTGAGGAGAAACTTCGGCGCTGGAGCCTGGTTATAGATCTGGACGGCATACGCGTAGTCGTTGATCGGGTCGTGGTCGCCTTGAATGGCGAGCAACGGTGGCGTATGGCCAGCGAAGTAGGCGCCATTGGGAAATGGTCGCTCGTCACCGGACATCTCGACGGCCGCGGTGATCCGAGGATCGTGACAACAGCTGTTCGTCGCGATCCCCATCACCGTCTCCCCTCCGTCGGAGTGGCCAGCGGCCGCGATATGCGCGGGGTCGACCAGTCGGGTAAGGGCATTTCCGCCGGCATGGTCCAGGGCCAGGACCGAGGTGATGACGAACGAGAGATCGCCGGGCTGGTTGTTGACGTCCGTCTCGTCCAGCGGCCCGCCCTCGGTCGTCAGCGGGAACGAAGGCGAGGCGACGACATAGCCGGCGCTGGCCCAGGTGTGCAGGAGGGCGGCGTAGACGCCGGGCGAGGCGTTGAAGCCAGGGGCGAAAACAACTAGGGGAAAGGGCCCCGACGAGGTGGCCGGTGCCGCATTGGCCAGGTCGGCGGGCGAGGGTGAGGAGGCGACCGGGTAGCGCACGATCGTGGGCAGGTGGCGGCTCGGCAATTGCGGCTGCCCACCGCCGGCCGGTGTCGGCCGGCCGGTATCGGTGAAGTCCAACACGACATAGCCCACGCCGTAGCGGCGATTGGAGGGCGGGATCGACGCGGGAGCGGCCACCGGCGGGGCCGGTCGAGTCGTCGGGGGGGCCGGCTTGGCGGTGGTGCTGGTCGTCGTCGGAGGCGGGCTCGTCGTGGTGGGCGCCGGTGCCGTCGTGGAGGTCGTCGTAACCGGAACGACCGTGGCACCGATTGCCGCCTGCATGGTGAGCTCGGTCGTCGTCGGCGGGACCGGGCCCCAGAGCACGACGATGATGCCGAGGACGGTGCCGGTAGCACCCGCGGTCCGCAGCCGGCGGACACGGGCCCTCGTGAGGAACCGCCTAGTGGGGAAGTTGGAAGCCATTCGTGCGAGCAGGTGTATCTGGTCAGAGTTCGCCAAGGCTCCGCCCACCACCTGTTGTATCAGGTGTCAGGGGGCGGCCGCCACCATCCGCCACCGGTCGATCACGCCCTGATCTCCGAATGCCCCGAGCCGGTCCGTGTCGATCCGACCCCACAGCCACAGCAACAGGTCGGACGCGCTGCCGCGCAGGGCGGCGTCGCCCTTGTCGTGAACCGGCTGAACGTCCGCGGTTCCGGTCACGATCCGGACCAGCCATTCGCCGGGCCGGTCGGTGGCGTGGAGATGCAGAGATCCGCCCAAGTCCGCCTCGGGTCGCCGGCGCAAACTGCGCGGCAGGAAGCCATTGAGGAACTCATCGACGCCATCCACGGCGACGTCGGCGTCGATGGAGCCGGAGTTCCCCGCCGCCGCCTCGGCATCCCAGCGGTGCATCGACGTCTCCTGCGCCATGCGCCGGAACCAGAAGGCGGGCACCCGTGGCCCCCAGCCAAAGTTCCATACCGGCGCGGCCGCGTCGCTCGCGGCCAACGTGCCCGCCAGCGCATCAAGGACGCGCTCGTACCAGGAGAAAAGGTCTTCGCCGTCGGCCGGTCCCACCACTGATGCGTAGTCGCCTCTCTCGGATGACTGCGTTCGCACCATGCCTTCCACCCAGGAATGCGTCATACCCATGTGTTTCACCAGGCCGCCCACGTCCCAGTCGGGGCAGGAGGGAACAGCCGCGTCCGGCCCGGCGCGGCGGGCGGCGTCGGCGAGGCCTCGACCCTCAGATCGGATCGTGTCGAGGTAGGCGGTGAGCTCCATGGCGGCATCTTCCCACCGACCGCGCCGGCGGGGCAGGGGCCCCGCTTGGGCGGGGGCTACCCACCGGTGGGAAGGGGTGCCCGGCCGGGGCTGGGACTGTGCTCAGATACAGCCCCATGGCGACCTTGACGGCAGGGGTGGACCTGGGCGGCACCAAGATCCAGACGGTGGTGGTACGAGCCAGGAAAGTCGTGGGCCAAGCGCGCGTGCCCACCCCCCAGACAGGTGCCGCCGATGTGGTCACGTCTATCGCCGAGACCGTGCAGTCGGCGCTGAAGGAGGCGGGCGCCGAAGTGACGGATCTGAAAGCCATCGGGATCGGCACTCCCGGCGAGATCGACCCAGAAACCGGGTCGGTGTCCAAGGCCGCCAACGTTCCCGGGTTGCTCGAGACGTTTCCGCTCGGGCCGGCCGTGAGCAAGCTGGTCGGACGGGTGCCAACCCGAGTTGACAACGACGTCCGGGTTGCCATTCTCGGAGAGTTCCGCCGGGGCGCCGGCCGCCCGTACAAGAACATCCTCGGCGTCTTCTGCGGAACCGGTGTCGGCGGCGGGCTCATCCTGGAGGGTCGGCTGCGCCACGGCCGTGGGGCCGCCGGTGAGATCGGCCACACGGTCGTGAAGGACGGTGGGCGCCTCTGCGCGTGCGGGCACCTCGGCTGCCTCGAGGCCTATGCCGGGCGACGCTCGATCGAGGCCACGGCGAGCGCGATGGCCAAGAAGGGCCACAAGACGGTGCTGTTCGACATCATGAAGGACCGGGGTCGAGATCGCCTGACCAGTGGGGTGATCGCGCGCGCCCTCGATCAGCACGACAAGCTCGCCGCCCGCTTGATCGACGAGGCCGTCTGGGCCCTCGGCATCGCGTTGGCGTCGGCCCAGAACCTGCTCGACCTCGAAGCGATCATTGTCGGGGGTGGCCTCGGCGACCGGCTCGGCTCGCCGTTCGTAGAGCGAGTGGCGGCCGCCATGGAACCCCATCTCTTCAGCGAGGACGTGCCGCCCGTGCTGCCGACCGAGTTAGGCGACCTGTCCGGTGCCGTCGGCGCAGCCGTGACGGTGGGAGGTTGACGGCGGTGCTCTCCCGGCCGGCGCCCACTCGGGCCGACGCACTGGCGTTGTTTGGCGCCACGGGAGACCTGGCCAAGAAGAAGATCTTCCCCGCCCTCTACCGACTGACCGAAGCGGGCCGGCTGGAGATGCCGGTCGTGGGCGTGGCCGCGTCCGAATGGTCGGACGTGCGGTTCCAGGCGCACGCCCGCGAGTCGATAGAAGTCGCAATCCCCGACATGGACCCCAGCGTCTTCGATCGGCTGGCGGCCCGACTGTCCTTGGTAGGCGGCAACTACGAAGACCGAAGAACGTTCAAGAAACTGGCCGGGAAGCTGAAGGCGGCGGGGGCGGAGCGCCCCGCCCACTACCTGGCCATCCCGCCCGCCCTTTTCGCCGAGGTGGTGGAGGGCCTCGCTGCCGCCGGACTAAATAAGGACGCCCGCGTCGTCGTCGAGAAGCCCTTCGGCCGCGACCTCGCGTCGGCCATCGAGCTCAATCGGATCCTGCACTCCGTCTTCCCCGAGTCAGCCATCTTCCGCATCGACCACTACCTGGGCAAGGAAGCCGTCGAGAACCTGCTCATCTTCCGGTTCGCCAACACCATGCTCGAGCCGGTCTGGAACCGCCAATACGTCGACCACGTCCAGATCACCATGGCCGAGTCGTTCGGCGTGGAGGGCCGAGGCGGCTTCTATGACGGCGTGGGCGCCATCCGCGACGTGGTCCAGAACCACCTGCTGCAGCTCGTCTGCCTGCTGGCGATGGAACCGCCGGTGGCCAAAGATGCGGAGGCGCTGCGCGACGAGAAGGTCAAGGTGCTGCGGGCCATGCCGGGCGTAGATCCCAGCCATGTGGCGCGGGGCCAATACGCCGGATACCTGGACGAGCCGGGCGTGGCTCCCGACTCGACAGTAGAGACATTCGCCGCGCTCAGACTTGAAATCGAGTCGTGGCGATGGTCCGGCGTGCCGTTCTTCATCCGGGCCGGCAAGGCTCTGGCGACGACCGCGTTGGAGGCGATCGTGGAGTTCCATGCTCCGCCGCGATTGCTCTTTGCCGAGTCCCATGCCCGGCACCCCCATCCCAACGCACTGGTGTTCCGCCTCGGGTCCGACGACGGCGTGAGCATGTTGCTCCAGGCCAAGGAGCCCGGTGAGGAGATGGTGAGCCATCCGGTGGACCTCGACGTCTCGTTCGGAGAGGTGTTCGGCCGACGGCAGGAGCCGTACGAACGGCTCATCGGTGATGCCATCGAGGGCCTGGCCGTTCGCTTCGCCCGGGAGGACACGGTGGAGCAGGCTTGGCGGGTGATCCAACCGGTGCTCGACAATCCCGGTCCGGTCCAAACCTATCCGCGCGGATCCTGGGGACCGGCGCAAGCCAAGCGGCTCCTAGCCCGACATGGAGGCTGGCACACGCCGGGCGAGTCCCGGGCCGGCGAGCACGATCAGGCCCGGTCCGAGGCCGCTCCGAGGGGTTAGAACTTGGGGACGTAGCCGCCGCGACCGAGCGACGAGCTCTCCTCGTAATCCATGGACTCGTCGACGTCGCCATGCACCTCGGTGACCCAGTCCAGGCGGTCCTTCAGAATGCGATTCACACCCGCCTGGAGCGTGGTGGCACTGATGGCGCACGAGCTGCACGAGCCCTGGAGTACCACCTCGACGATGCCGGTCTCAACGTCGGCGCTCACGAGCGCCAGATCGCCTCCATCGGCCTGGACGGCGGGCCGGATCATGTCGATGAGCTCCTGAAGCTCGGCCAGGCGCCGGCCACGCTCCTCGTCGGTGAGGGTTTCGGTGTCGGTCGTCATGTCCTCCATTGTGGACTCATTGGCGAAGTTGTGCGAACAGAGCCGCCTGGAGCGGCTTAAGGCCGGTGCTGCTGATGTCGATCTGAGAGCGTGAGCTGGTGCACATCGTGCAAAACGCGCCGCGCCCGAGACGGGCTCTGCGCGGTGTGTGCGACAGGAAATCACAGCGCCGGATGCTCCGTTTGCGGCGGGCCGGTGCGCGCTGGTGCGTTGCGCTGCGCGTTGCACAGCTCCGCCTCAATCCATAGCTCCGGCGCCGATCGCGCCCAGGGGCCGCTGCGCCGTAATCCGCCCCGTCCGGCCGGCGTCGTCCGTCAAACGCAGCAAGAGGCGGTGCCAGCCCGCTCCCGGCCAGGCCTGCCCCGCACCGGCCGACTGAAGCGGTGGGCCAGACGGTTCGGATGGCTCGCCGTGATCGTTGTCGCCGTGGTGGGAATTCGGGCCGGCTTCCCGCTCCTGATCGAGGGCAAGCGTCCGACCCTCCTGCCGATCGCCACCGCGCCGGGATCGGCCGTGGGAACGAGCCGATCCGGCCTAATCGTGGCGTGGGACGCGGTCGACGTGTCCCTCTTCGTCGATAGCTGCACCACCAGCACGCCGGCCGACGTGTGCCAGTGCGAGGTCGCTCGCATGCCCACCTACTTCGCCCCCGAGGTCGCTCTCCGCCTGGCGGACCGCTCCGGCGCCAAAGGCGTGCTTCTTCCCGACGCCTATCGCAACGTGGCCATCGCCTGCTCGGCAGGCTGATTCCGGCTGAATCAGATGGCCGCGGGCTCCGGCAGGGACGCGTCCAGATTGCCGAGGAACTCTTCCAGCTCCTCGGAGCCGAACAGCTCCCGTTCCACCGTCAGCGTAAGCCACTGCTTAACCATGTCTAGGGCCGGAGACTCCGGAACTTCGCCGTAGAGCTCAAACAGGCGGTCCTGAACCTCGAGGGGGCTAAATACGGTCGCGGCCTTGGCCCGCTCCCGCCATCCCGTAATGAGTTCCTTGGCCGTGCCCATTCCGTCGCTCCTTACAACTTTGTTCTTCCCCCTCTATAGCACCAGGTATGCACCCTTCTATTCCACTCCGGGTGTTTGCGGGGCTATAGGTCTCCTCGGCATCCCAGCGGCTGACCTGAGGGCAGATGTCGCTCGGGGCCCGGGGCGGTCAATGGCAATCGAGTTTCCGGCGTCAAGTCGCAGGCACCCCATTAGCCCAGCAAGTCGACGAAACGCTCGAGCTGCTTGAGGTTGCGGCACTCGTAGGCTCCGTCACAGTGCACGGCGTACTGGCTGACGATCGAGTCACCGGTGTCCCAGTAGGACTTCGGCTCCGGGTTCAGCCAGTAGACATGACGGGCCTTCTTTTGCATCTCACCTACGACCCACGCCTGGGAGGCGTGGTAATTGTTCCGTGCGTCGCCGAGAAGGATCACCGATGTCTTCGGCGAGATCTCTTTCCCCCATCGCTCCCAGAACGTCTCAAACGCGTGGCCATAGTCCGAGTGGCCGTCGACCCAAATGACGTCGGCCTCCGTGTTGACGCGGTGCACCGCCTCGGTGATGTCCTCGATGCCCTCGAAGAAGCGGGTCACCTCGTCGATGCCGTCGATGAAGACGAAGCTGCGCACCCGCGAGAACTGCGAGCTGATGGCGTAGACCAGCTGCAGCGTGAAGCGGGCGAAGGCCGCTACCGAACCGGAGATGTCGGCGATGACCATGATCTCGGGCTTGGCCGGGCGAGGATAACGGAACTTCGGCTCGGCCGGCACCCCGCCGTAGGACAGCGAATGGCGCACCGTGTTGCGAAAGTCGAGCGGGCCTTTGCGGCCGTGGCGGCGCTTGCGGGCCAGGCGCACGGCCAGCTTGCGAGTGAGCGGGTAGATGGCCCGGCGCAGCGCCGCCAACTCGTCGCGCGTGGCGTGCATGAAGTCGATGTCCTCGGGGAGGGGCTTCCGCAGCGTCTTGGCCATGGCCTGCGCGCCGCGATCGGCAACGAGTCGGCGTCTGATCTCGGCTTCGATCTCCTTGCGCAGGCTGTCGATCCGAGCCTCGAACTCATCGCGCGCCAACCGTTCCTCGAGAGGTGTCATTCCGCCGTCCGCCTCGTTCTGCGTCTGCTGGAGCATCCGCTCGAGGATGCCCTCAAGATCCAGGTTGCGCAGGGTCCGGTAGAGGTAATACGTGCCGCCGACCGGCCGGCCCGGCTCCATACCCGAGTAGCGCGACACGGCCTGCCGGGCCAACGCGCGCAGCAGCGCCTGGTCGCCCTCCATCAACGCCTTGTAAAGCATCTCGGCCAGTTGCTCGGGTGTGAGCCCTTCCATCCCGCCCCCGGCCGCGCCCGGCGGTCGCTCCCCCATCACCTGCTGCAGCAGATCGTCGAGGTCGCTTTCCCCTTCGCCCTCTCCTTCGATGTTGAACTCCGTGCCGCGCAGGGAGAAGTAGACCTCGAAGATCGTCTCGAACGCCTTCCAGTGGGCGTGGTTCTTCACGAGCGTCGCCGCCAGCGCGTACTTGAACGCCTCGCGATCCTCCAGCGGGATATGGAGCACCGCTTGCATGGCGTCGAGGTTTTCGGTCAGCGAGACCGGAAGACCAGCGGCTCTCAGCTCCTGGATGAACCCGGCCAGCAAGTCGAGCATGGTGCCGCCGCGCGGTTGGACCTCGCCCGCAGTGCTCACTTGGCTTGGGCGGAGAGTTCCTTCCCCGCCTTGGCTATGTCGGTCTGATACTTCAGCAGGATATGGAGCGTCTCCTTGGCCTGGTCGGCGTCGATGTTCTCGATGCCCAACAGCACCAGCGTGCGGGCCCAGTCGAGGGTCTCGGACACCGATGGATGCTTCTTCAGTTCGAGGGTGCGGATGGAGCGAACTATCCGCACGACCTGGTCGGCAAGATGTTCGCTGATCTCGGGAACGCGGGCCAGCACGATCTCCTTCTCCCGGTCAAGGCCGGGATAGTCGATGTGCAGGAAGAGGCAGCGTCGCTTCAGGGCCTCGCTCAACTCCCGCGTGTTGTTCGATGTGAGGAAGACGAGCGGGATCTGGGTGGCCGAGACCGTCCCCAGTTCGGGGATGGACACCTGGTAGTCGGAGAGGATCTCGAGCAGAAGGGCCTCCGTCTCGACCTCGACACGGTCCACCTCGTCAATGAGCAGGACGACCGGCTCGTCGGCGCGGATCGCCTCGAGCAACGGTCGGGTGAGCAGGAACTCCTCCGAGAAGATGTCCTCCTCGATGTCAACCCAGCTGCCGCCTTCGGCCTCGGAGACGCGCTGGGCCTGGATGCGCAGCAGCTGCTTTTTGTAGTTCCACTCGTAGAGGGCCTTGGACTCATCGAGACCCTCGTAGCACTGCAGGCGTATCAGGCGAGCGCCGGACATCTCGGCCACGGACTTGGCCAGCTGGGTCTTGCCGGTCCCGGCCGGTCCCTCGACCAGCACGGGCTTGCCGAGCCGGTCGGCCAGGTATACGACGCCGGCGATGCCCTCGTCGGCCAGATAGTTGACCTTGCGGAGCCCCTCCCGCACAGCGGGGACGGAATCGAAGCGGTGGGCGTTCTCGGACATGGGGGAAAGGGCCTTCCTGGGTGAGGCGTTAGGAACGGACGTGACCGTCGCCGGTGACGATGTATTTGGTTGTGGTCAACTCCCGGAGGCCCATGGGGCCGCGGGCGTGGAGCTTCTGGGTGCTGATGCCGATCTCGGCACCGAAACCGAACTGCTCGCCATCGGTGAACCGGGTTGACGCGTTGACGACGACGGCAGCCGCGTCGACCTCTCGCGTGAACCGCTGCGCGGACGCGAAGTCGCGGGTCACGATGGCCTCGGTGTGGCCAGATCCGAACCGGCCAATGTGAGCTATCGCCGCACCCAGGTCGTCGACCACGGCCACGCTCATCTTCAAGGCGAGGAACTCGCGACCGAAGTCATCCTCCGTCGCCGCCGCCATGGGGACCACATCTCTCGCCCGCTCGTCGCCGACCAGCTCGACGCCTTGGAGCTCTCGCGCGACGCGCGGCAGGAACTCGCCAACCACCGCCTGGTGGATCAGCAACGACTCGGCCGCGTTGCACACACTCGGGCGCTGCATCTTGGCGTTTACGACGATGGCGGTGGCCACGTCGAGGTCGGCCGTCTCATCCACATACACATGGCAATTGCCGTCGCCGTCGATCACGTAGGGCACGGTGGCGTGCTCCAGGACAGTCGCGATCAGGGAAGGGCCACCGCGAGGAATAAGGCAGTCGACGTAGTCCCGAAGGCGCATGAACTCGATCGCCGCCTCGTGGCTGGTGTCCTCCACGAGCAGTACCGCGTCCTCCGGCAGTCCCGCCTCGGCGAGGCCCTCGCGCAACGCCCGGGCAATCACTTTGTTGGACTCGATGGCGCCGGAGGATCCACGCAGGAAGGCGACGTTGCCCGACTTGAGGCACAGCGCGGCCGCGTCGCTCGTCACATTCGGGCGGTTTTCGTAGATGATGGCGACGACGCCGAGCGGGACGCGGACGCGTTCGATGCGCAGGCCGTTGGGACGGACCCACCCATCCACCACTTCGCCGACCGGATCGGGCAGGGCCGCCACCTGGCGCAGTCCGGCGGCCATGGCCTCGATCCTCGCCGAAGTGAGGCGCAGCCGGTCCACCACAGCGGGCGCACGCTCTTCGGCTACGGCCCTGCTCACGTCGGCCTGGTTGGCGGCCAGCACGTCGTCAGCCTGCTTATCCAGCCGGTCGGCGGCGGCCTGCAGGCCCGCGTCCTTGGCGGCCGTCGAGGATAACGCGAGGATGCGGGCCGCTTCCTTGGCTCGTTTCCCCAGGTCCTCCAGGCGCATAGTCAAGGTTACCCGAGCACTTGACCGTTCGGTCTAGTTGACGACCGGTCCCGCCTCCGGCTGGAGGGTGACCTCCATCGGGATGCTCCCGAGGTCGTCCCCGTCGACCGAGACCGCCCACTCATACCGGCCCGGGCCCTGCAGCGGGACGTTGTAGAAAGGGAGGGCCATCGGGACGAAGGTCGGCGCTCCCGGCGCTGTGCCCGGTGCCCGTCCGATCTGCAGCTGGCCGGCGGCGCCCACCCCCAGAAAAACGCCGTCCATCATCAACGCCACGTTGAGCTCGTGGGTGTCGATCGCCTCGTGGTAGTCGACGCGCAACACCACCACGACGGCCAGGGCGGGATGGGTGGCCGGGAAGGCCTGTGTCCACAAATTCGTCCACTGGCCTCCGTGGATGTACAGCTTGCCTTCCGCCACCCGGGCGCTGTCGGCGAGCATGGCCGTGGTGAGCTCCATGGCCTACGTGGTTACCACCGCGAGGAGCCATCAGTACAGTGTGCAGCGATGACCGCCACCGTACGCCTGGCCTCCAAGGCCGACAGCGACAGCATGTGCTCGTCGCTGGCCAAGGCCTTCAACGACGATCCGGTCATGCAGTTTCTCTTCCCGCAGGACGCGGGCCGGGTCGAGAAACTTCGCCGGTTCTTCCTGCTCTTGTCGCGGATCCAGCATTTCCCCCACGGCGGCTGTTACACGACCGAAGACAAGGTCGGCGCCGCGCTCTGGGATCCGCCCGGGAAGTGGAAGATGCCAACGACCACGATCCTGCGATCCGGCCCGTCGCTGATATCAATCCTCGGAAACCGTGTCATCACGGGCCTGCGGGCCCTCGGCGAGGTCGAGAAGCTCCATCCGCCACAACCCCACTGGTATCTCGCCGTCCTCGGCACCGCACCTGAGCATCAGGGCAAGGGGATCGGCTCCGCGCTCCTCGCGCCGGTGTTGGAGCGTTGCGATCGCGAAGGTCTTCCGTCGTATCTGGAGTCCTCCAAGGACTCCAACGTTCCGTTCTACCGGCGCCACGGCTTTGAGGTGACGCAGGAGATCCACCTGCCCGGAGGGCCGCCGGTTTGGGCCATGTGGCGGGAGCCTCAGCCGCCCGAATGACTGGGGTGCTCGACGACGCCGTCGAGCGGTTCATCGAAGGCGTCACTCCCGCCGTCCTCGGCCTCGCTCGCCGGGTCCCCGGATCTCCGGTGGCCGACCTCGAGTCCGACGTCGCGCTCGAGGCCCTCAACCTCGTCTCCGCCTTCATCGACGCCGACGGCAACCACACCGACGACGAGCTGCGGGCGCTCATCGGCGCCTTTGCCGGACGGATGGACACGGATCTCCGCCACTCCACCCCGAGCGACCTCCGCCGGTCGGGCGTGGTGGCCGGCAAACGCACCTGGCTGGAGTCGCCGTCCCCGCTCTTCGTTTTGCTGTGTGAAGCGGATGCGCGGGACCGGACCGTCGAGGCCTGGCATTACTACGACAACGCCATGCACCTGGCCCACGCCGTGTGTGCTCTCGACATCGAGACAGGCATGAAGCTCGGTGCCCTTGACCGCTTCCGTTCCACGCTGCTCGAAGCCATGGCCGGCGCCGGTCTGACGAATCCGTGGACCGGCCAACCGATCGGCGCGGTCTCGGCCGCGCCGGCCGCGACTGCGGCGCCGGCGACGGCGGCCCCGTCGGTGATGGCCGGTGAACCGGCTCCGGTCCCTCCGGTCCCTCCCGTCCCTCCGGTCGAGCCGGCCGTGCCCGTCGCCGCGCTGCTGGCCGAGCTGGATGGTCTGGTGGGACTGGCGGCGGTCAAAGCCGAGGTCCACCAGGTGGCCGATCTCCTGGCCGTCCAGGCCCTTCGGCGCAAGCACGGGCTCCGGGTGGCGGAGACCAGCCACCATCTGGTGTTCACGGGCAACCCGGGGACAGGCAAGACGACGGTCGCCCGGCTCGTCGCGCAGATCTACCGATCGCTCGAGGTGGTGAAGAAGGGTCACCTGGTGGAGACGGACCGGGCTGGGTTGGTCGCCGGGTTCGTCGGCCAGACCGCAATCCGCGTGGCCGAAGTGTTCACCCGGGCCAGCGGCGGGGTCCTCCTCATCGACGAGGCCTACGCGCTCGTGCGAGGTCAGGCCGGCGACTTCGGTCACGAGGCCGTCGACACGTTGGTCAAGCTGATGGAAGACCGGCGAGACGATGTGGTGGTCATTGCCGCCGGCTACCCGGACGAGATGGGGGAATTCCTCAACTCCAATCCGGGACTGCGCTCCCGTTTTCCCCGAACCATCCTTTTCCCCGATTACACGACTGACGAACTGGTCGCCATCTTCGACGGGATGTGCCGGGACAGCTCGTACCGCTGCTCGATGGAAGCGGCCGCGACGATGCGCGCCTTCTTTGACGCACAGCCACGCGACAAGGGCTTCGGCAACGCCCGCCTGGCCCGCAACCTGTTCGAATCGGCGGTCGCCCGCCAGGCCAGTCGCGTCGTGAGACTCACCGAGCCCACCGACGAACAGCTCTGCGAGCTCTTGCCCGCCGATATCGGATAGGAATCCCACTCCTCTAGCGTGGGGCCGTGACCGGTCAGGAGTTAGCCAGGACCACCGGGCCGGCGAGAGTCAGAAGGGCGGCGCTATCGCCGTCCGCATTCATACTGGCTGGCGCCGGCGCCGGAGTGGCCGTGGTGGCGGGCGCTCCTCTGCTGGCGGCCGCGGCGGTGGGCGGGTTGTGTTGGCTGAGCCGGGTCGGCGTGGCCGCCCTGTTCCGGCCCCGTGTCCCCGACGAACGCATTCTTCCGTACACGCTGGCCGAGCCCTGGCGGCAGTTCGTGCTGGCGGCAGTCACGTTGGGCGAACGGTTCGCGGCAACCGTCAGCCAGCGGGAGCCTGGTCCGCTCCGCGACAAGATGGTGACGATCGGCCACCGCATCGACGACGGAGTGCACCGGTCCTGGGACGTGGCCCGGAAAGGCGAGTCGCTCGACAAGGCGGTCGCGGCCCTCGATGTAGCCGCCACCACCCGGCAGCTGGCTGCTCTCAAGCAGGAATGGGCACATCTGGCAAAGATGGAGGCTGCCGATTCGGCCGCGCTGGCCGGTCTGCACCGCACCATGGCCGCCGTGCAAGCGCAGCTGAGCACGGCCGAACGGCTGCACCAGGTGGCCACCGAGGCCGGCGACAAGCTGCGGCTGCTCAACGCCCAGCTCGGCGAGGCTGTCGCGCAGGCCGTCGAGTTGGCCCTTTCCGAGTCCGCCGACGTCGATCTGACCCGCCTGGAGGGGCAGGTCGACACGGCGGTTATCGAGCTGGACGCCCTCCGTCAAGGCTTGGACGAGGCCGAACGAGTGGCCGGGACGGCCGCGACGGGGACTATCCCCGGGGACACGCCCACGTGACGTTGGTCACGTGATGCCGCGCGCCGCCGCGCCCGCAGCTGCGTGGGCCTAGCATCCCACTCATGTTCAAGCTTCTCAGGCGCATGGGCCGGTACATGACGGCGATGTTCTCCGGAAAATTTAATGAGCTCGCCGATCCAAAGATCCAGCTCGAGCAGGCGATCACGGAAGCCCAGGACCAGCACCGGCGGCTGACGGAGCAGGCCGCCAACGTGATCGCCAATCAGAAGCAGACGGAGATGCGGCTGAACCGGGCCATGGAAAACTTGGAGAGGACCAACGGTCTGACCCGCCAAGCGCTGCTCATGGCCGACGATGCCACCAAGCGAGGCGACGAGGTCAAGGCCAAGGAGTACAACGGAGCGGCCGAGTCCTTTGCCAATCAGTTGGTGTCGGTGGAGAAGGAAGTCCAGTCACTCAAGACGCTGCACCTGCAGTCCACTCAGGCCGCCGACCAGGCCAAGTCTGCAGTGCAGCAGAACTCGGCCGCCCTGCAGAAGAAGCTGGCCGAACGGCAAAAGCTGTTGTCTCAACTGGATCAGGCCAAGATGCAGGAGCAGATGAACCGGGCGATGGCCAGCCTGTCAGAGGCGGTCGGCCAGGACGTGCCCACCTTCGACGAGGTGCGCACCAAGATCGAGGCCCGCTACGCGAGGGCGCTGGGTTCGGCGGAGCTGCAAGGCCAAACGGTCGAGAGCCGGATGCTCGAAGTCGAGCAGGCGCAGCTGAATACGGAAGCCAAGTCCCGTCTGTCCGAGCTCCGCAGTCAGCTCGGACTGGCCGCCCCCGACGCCGCGCCCGCCATCACTCCACCGAGGGCCCAGGCCGGACCGGAGGCGGCGGCCAGTAGCGGGGCGATGTAGCGCTCAGGCGTCGGCCGGAGGCCGGTCGTCAGGATCTGGCCGCGCCGGCGGCGCCGCCCGCGCCGGCGGCACCGGTTTCGCCTGAGGGACGGTCCAGCCCGCCGGCGCCGCCGGCTCTGGATCAACGACGGGCTCGTCGGCGACATCGGGAGGCGCGTCGGCGACGGTCGGGGGCGCGTCTGCCGGCGGAGGCCCCCACACCGGCGGCACGATGGGCGGCAGGCCCCAGATCGGTCCTGCTCCCGGCGGCGGCGCCGTCGCGCCGGCGGGCGGCGCAGTTGGCCCGGGCGGCGCTGCCGGCGGCGGCGGCCAGCCTGGGGTTGGAGCCGGCGGCGGCGGCCAGCCTGGGGTTGGCGGGGGCCCGGTGGGAGGTCCCCACAATGGGCCGGCCGGTGCCCCGGAGGGCGGCCCCCAACCCGGCGACGACGGAGGGGATGGCCAGCCTGGAGGTGCCCCCCAGGCCGGAGCACCCCAGGGCGGGTAGACGACCACCCGCCGGCGGCGGGCCCGGGTGGTCAACACGACGGCCAGGATGATCCCGCCCACGACCAGCACGCCGATCACGGCCAGCACGGCCAACCCCAGCTTGGTGGTCTCGCCGGAGAGGCTGCGGGCATCCAGGTTTCCCGGCCGGGGGCCGAACAGCGTCAGCAGCTGATCGTGGCTGTAGCTGCGATGCGTACCGGACACGGTCACCGACAGATCGTCAAACCGGAGGGGAAGGTGTTCCACACCGTCCGGGCCGCTTGATCCACGCCTTGAGCTGGGTCGAACGACGACGCGCTGACCGTGACCACGGACAAGCCCGACGTAGCCCGGTTGGACACGGAGACGTTGTGGAAACCGGCCGATTGGAGCGCGTCGCGGGTGTGGGTGTCGGCCGTCAGTGTCTTGCATCCAACCGCGAGAAGTATTGCGAAGACGACAACCGCCCCGAGCGAAAACCGACGGTTCACACGAGGACCACCAGATCATCCCGGTGCACCACTTCATGGGCCAGGTCGGGCGGAAGCTCGCTCGTCCGGCGGCCACTCCACTCCTTGATCCGGGGGGCGGGGTGGCGGCTCAAACCCTTGGCGAACACGTGTCCGTCCGTGTCCGCGATGTCCACCGCATCCTCGGCGTCAAAGCTACCGGCTACGCCCACCACACCCGCTGGCAGCAACGACGTCTGCCGTTCCACCAGCGCCTGCCGGGCGCCGGCGTCGACGACGATCTGCCCCGAAGACCGCACCGCGAACGCGATCCACAACTTGCGAGCCGGGAGGCGCCGCTCGTGCGGTCGAATGACCGTCCCGATGCCAGGTGTCCCCCTCACCGCCTCGCCCAGCACACCGGGCCGTTCGGCGGCGGCGATCACCGACCGCACCCCCGACCAGGCCGCCATCTTGGCCGCGGCCAGCTTCGACGCCATGCCGCCGCTCCCCCGCACGGACCCCACTCCGCCCGCGCCGCGCTCGAGCTCGTGGTTGATCTCCGTCACTTCTTCGATGAGGGACGCCTCCGCGTTGAGGCGGGGATCCGCGGTGAAGAGACCGGCGGTGTCGGTGAGCAGCACGAGCATGTCGGCGTGGATCAGATGAGCGACCAGCGCGGCCAAACGATCGTTGTCGCCAAAGCGGATCTCATCGTCAGCGATGGCGTCGTTCTCGTTGACGATAGGGATGACACCCAGGTCGAGCAGACGGGTGAGGGTCTGGCGGGCGTGGAGATACTGGTTGCGGTGCACGAAGTCCAGCGGGGCCAGTAACACCTGGCCCCCGACCAGGCGATGCCGGGCGAGGCAGTCGTCGTACACGCGGAGCAGCCGGCTCTGGCCGACGGCTGAGACGGCCTGGAGCGTCGCCAGATCCGTGGGGCGCTGATGGGCCAGCCCCAAGGCGGGCAGACCGGCGGCGATGGCGCCCGAGGTCACCACGACCACGCGGTGGCCCTGCCCTCGGAGTCCGGCGACCTCGCCGGCCAGCTTGTCGACGGCGTGCACCGCGATCTCCCCGTGATCGTCGGTAAGCGACGACGTGCCGATCTTGACGACGACGATCAACGGTCAGGCTCGTACTGGAAGACGAATCCCCCGATCCGGACCAGGTCGCCCTCCCTTGCTCCGGCCCGGGCGAGGGCCCGGTCGACGCCGAGGCGGCGCAGACGATTCTGCGCGTACGAGAGCGCCTGGGCATCGGTGAGATCCGACAGGGCGACGGCGCGCTCGGCCGGACGCCCCCGGACACGGAATGCCCCGTCGTCATCGCGCACGACCGCCACCCCCTCGGGCTCGGGACGGTGAATGACAAAGCCATCGCCGACCGACGCCGACGCCCGGGCCTCGGACACCAACGCCGCCATGCGGCGCAGCAGCGAAGGCAAACCCTCACCGGTCACCGCGCTGATCCGCTCGCCTGGCCAGTCGACGCCTTCAGCCGCATCGGCCTTGGAACCAACGACCAGCCGTGGCCTCTGCAACAGCGCGGGCTCATAGCGGCCGAGCTCTTGGACGAGGATACGTTCCTGGTCCTCCGGCGTCCGGCCATCGGCCGGGGCCAGATCGATGAGCATGACCAACACCCGGGCTCGCTCGATATGGCGAAGGAACCGGTGGCCGAGTCCTCGTCCCTCGCTCGCTCCCTCGATCAGACCAGGGAGGTCGGCCACGACGAATTCACGATCGTCGATCCGCACCACGCCAAGATGGGGCTGGAGGGTGGTGAACGGGTAGTCGGCGATCTTCGGCTTCGCCGCCGAGATCCGAGAGATGAGCGTGCTCTTGCCCGCATTGGGGAAGCCGACCAGCGCCACGTCCGCCATGAGCTTCAACTCCAGGTTCAGCCAGCGCTCCTCGCCTCGCTCGCCCTGCTCGGCGAACGACGGCGCTCGCCGGCGGTTCGACAGGAACCGGGCATTGCCGCGGCCGCCCTGGCCACCGCGTGCCGCTAGCCAACGGTCGCCGCTGGCCACCAGGTCGGCGAGGACCAAACCGTCGAGGTCGCGTATCGACGTACCCTCGGGGACCGACACCAGGGTGTCGGATCCCGCGTGGCCGTGCCGAGTCTTGCCCATGCCGTGGGTTCCATCTCCGCCGCGACGGTGAGGATGATCCTGGAAACCCAACAAGGACGCCGTGTCGTGGTCAGCGACGAGCCAGACACTGCCGCCGTCGCCGCCGTCGCCGCCATCCGGGCCGCCTCTTGCCACGTGCGCCTCGCGGCGGAACGAGACGGATCCCGCTCCGCCGTCACCCGCTTTGACGTGCAGTTGTGCTTCGTCGACGAACCCGGACATGGTCCACCAGAGTACGGCCCCAGGATGGTGGATCGGTTTTCCGCTCTGCTACCGTTTTGGTGGGTTGAGCAGCCAGCCACCGGGCAACAGCGTTGGCGACGTGGATCGGTAGGGTCCGTTCCGCTCGTGGACCTGTTTTGCAGCACGGTCGGGGGGAAAAATTAGGTGACCTCACCTTGACGACCGAGGAATGGATCGAGCAGATCTCCGGAATGTCCAGCCTGCTCCTCGATGAGGACACGGTTGAAGAGACCCTCCGGCGGGTGACCGATATGGCGGTGGCCGTGATCCCGACGTGCGACGCCGCGGCGGTGTCCGTGGTCACGGCTGGGGCGGTGGAGACACAGGCGGCCACCAGCGCTATGGCTCAGAGCCTCGACGAGATCCAGTATCGGGGTGGGCAGGGGCCGTGCCTCCAGGCCATCGCCAGTGGTGCCAAATGCCGCATCGACGCGATCGGCACCGAAACTCGATGGCCATCGTTCGTGCCCGAGGCCGCCGGACAGGGCCTGACGGGCGTGCTCTCCCTACCCCTCCTGGTCGGAGACGAGGTGGTCGGCGCCCTCAATCTGTACTCGTATTCAGGACGCTTCAGCGAGGAAGACGAGCGTCTTGGCGTCTTGTTCGCGGCGCAGGGCGCCGTGGGCATGAAGAACGTGCAGGCATGTCTTCAGGCCCGCCAGACCGTTGACCAACTGCGCCAAGCGGTCGCGTCACGGGACATCATCGGCCAGGCCAAGGGGATCCTCATGACCCGGGAGGATTGCACCGCCGAGGAAGCGTTCGACATGCTGCGCCGGGCGTCCCAACGCCTGAACCAAAAGCTTCGGGACGTCGCCGACCAGATCGTCGAGTCCCCCCGGAATCATCAGCCCGCCAGGAAGCCCAAGGGACCGAACCCCGACCGGGCGTAAGCCGCCCCCGCGGGACCTCACTTGGCCCGGGCGATACAGACCGGCGTCGGCGGCTGAGGTCCGTCGATCAGCGCTAGCCGCATGCCGGCCTGAACGAGTCGCCATCCGGCCCGAACCCGAAGTCGCCGCCGGGAGGGAGTCCCCCGCTGACGCTCGAGGCGAATGCGAGCGGCGGTGTCCAGGAGTTCCTGACGGTGAAGCTGGACGAACGTTTCAGCCAGAACCGGATTGAGCATGAAGTCATCGTAGGATGCGATGCGGACGGGATCGGTCCGCAATTCCGGGCAATAATGACACCAGTGGAATTTCTTCGGGGCGGCTCCTCGCCCTTCTGTCGCTCCTCCAGATGCGGCCGCACTGGAGTGCCGGCGAGCTGGCGGACCGCCTCAACGTGACGCCGCGCACAGTGCGTCGCGATGTCACCCGGCTGCGCGACCTCGGCTACCCGGTCGAAGCCGAGCCCGGGCCCCTCGGCGGCTATCAACTCGGTGCCGGAGGTGTCCTCCCACCCCTCCTCCTGAGCGACGACGAGGCCGTCGCCGTGGCCGTAGGGCTGCGGCTGGCTGCCAGCGGAGGAGTGATCGGAGCCGAAGACGCCGCCATTGCCGGGCTGGCCAAACTCGAGCAGGTCCTCCCCGCCCGCCTGAGGGAGCGCGTCGGCGCACTGAATGCGGCCACGGTCCTACTCCGCTCGTCCGGCGATCCGCTCGTCCATCCGGACCTCCTGCTCACTCTGGCCCAGGGGTGCCGCCACCTCGAGCGGCTCCGCTTCAGCTATCGCGACGCCAGCGGGCGGGTTACCGAGCGCAGGGTTGAGCCCTACCGGCTGGTCAACACCGAGCGCCGGTGGTATCTCGTGGCGCGCGACGTCGACCGCGACGACTGGCGGACGTTCCGCGTCGACCGGCTCAGCGAGCCGTCACTCACCGGCCACCGCTTCATCCGCACGAGCGAGCCCGATGCCGCGGCCATGGTGGCCGACGGAATCGCCTTTGTCGCCTACCAGTGGCAGGCCGAGGTGCTGCTGCACACCGACCTGAACACGGCCGCCGGCGCCGTCGCCCGTACCGTCGGCAACCTCGAGGCCAGGGGCGACGCGACGTTGCTGCGGATCGGCGCCAACGAACTTGAGTGGATCGCCGGCTACCTGGCCGGACTGCCCTTCGACTTCGAGGTCCTCAACCCTCCGGACCTACGCAAAGCGCTGCGCGCCCTCGCCAGCCGGCTCAGACGCAGCTGAATATCCGCTCGACCCAAGTTGCGCGCGCGGGGATACTCGGCGCGCAAGCACCACCGCGCGCGCGGACGCCGCCCGACAGCCGCCGCCAAGTTGCGCGCGCGGAGATACTCGGCGGGCAGGCACCACCGCGCGCGCAGATGCCGCCCCGGCTCATCGCAACCTAAGCGCCCGCCGGCGCGCCCTCGCCAGCCGGCTCGGCCGACGGCCAGCTGAACCTACTCAGGCAGGACGTCGACCAGCCGGCGACCTCTGCGGGAGCCGAACTTCACCAGCCCGGGGGCGGTCGCGAACAAGGTGTCGTCGCCACCCCGTCCTACGTTCTCGCCGGGATGGAAGTGCGTGCCCCGCTGCCGGACGATGATGGCGCCAGCCTGAACGGCGGTGCCGTCAAAGACTTTGACCCCGAGCCGCTGCGCGGCCGAATCGCGACCGTTGCGGGTGGAACCGCCGCCCTTGGTCTTGGACATCTAAGCCTCCGTGCCGGCGGTGGTGATGCCGGTGATCTCGATGGTGGTGTAGTGCTGGCGGTGCCCCCAGCTGCGCCGCTGCCTGCTCTTCGCCTTGTAGGTGCGACCATGGATCTTGGGCCCCTTGGCCTCCCCCACGATGCGGGCCGACACGGTGGTCGCCGACAACTGGCCCTTGCGGGCCACGACGGTCTCCCCGTCGACGATCAGCACGGGCGTAAACAGGACCTCTTCACCCTCGGCCCCGCCGAGCAACTCCACGTCGAGGCGCTGACCCTCCTCGACCCGCTCCTGCTTTCCACCGGTCTCGATGACTGCATACATAGGGGGTCTACGTTACAGGAGGGATTCGTCCAACACGATTCCGCGCCCTGCGCACGTGGGACAGGTCTGCGAAAGCGACTCGACCAGACCCTCGGAGATCCGCTTGCGGGTCATCTCCACCAAGCCCAGCTCGGAGATATCGAACACCTGGGTCCGGGTCTTGTCCCGGGCCAGCGCGGCTCGGAAGGCCCGCATGACGTCGGCCCGGTTCTGGAGGATCTCCATGTCGATCAAGTCGATGACGATGATGCCGCCGATGTCGCGTAGGCGCAGCTGCCGCGCGATTTCCTCGGCGGCCTCCAGGTTATTGCGATAGACCGTCTCCTCCAGGCTGGAGGTGCCGACGTTCTTACCCGTGTTCACGTCGATCACGGTGAGCGCTTCGGTGCGCTCGATGATCAGCGAGCCGCCTGACGGCAGCCACACCTTGCGGTCCAGTGCCTTGTGCAGCTGCTCGTGGACGTGGTAGCGCTCGAAGATCGGGAGTGGGTCGTCGTCGTCTCCGGAGAATTCCACCCGGTCGGCCAACTCGGGACTGATACTGGCCACGTAGTCCCGCACTTCCTCGAACAGCGCCCGATCGTCGATCACCACGCCGCGGTACTGCTTGTTGAACTCCTCCCGGATGACGCGAACCGCCATGTCCGGCTCGCGATACAGCAGGGCAGGAGCGCGCGACTGGCTGGCCAGCGCCTCGATCTGCTCCCACTGGCGGAGCAGCCGCGCCACATCACGACGCAGCTCGTCGGAAGTGACCCCTTCGGCGGCGGTGCGCACGATGATGCCGTGATTGGCCGGCTTGACCTCGTCCAGGATGCGGCGCAACCGCTTGCGTTCCTCGTCGCTCAAGCGCTTGGAGATTCCGTAGGTGTCGCTGTCGGGAATCAGTACGACGAAGCGGCCCGGCAACGACACTTCCTGGGTCAGCCTGGCCCCCTTGGTGCCGATCGGATTCTTGGTGACCTGACAGATGATCACCTGGCCGGGACGCAGCAATTGCTCGATGCGCGCCTGCTTCCCGAGGGCGAGGCCCCCGCCGCCCTCGACGTCGTCACGGTCGTAGTGGACGTCTCCTCGATAGAGCACCGCGTTCTTCGGCGTACCGATATCGACGAAGGCAGCCTCCATACCGGGCAGGACATTCTGAACGCGTCCCAGATAGATGTTGCCGTCGATCTGGTTGTCGTCATCGGATGGGCGCGAGACATAGTGCTCGATGAGCGATCGGCCTTCGAGCACGGCGATCTGGGTGGCGTGCGGCCGCACATTGACGGCCATGAGATACCGACCGACGGGCCGGCCCTTGCGTTCGCGGCCTCGGCGCTGGCCGAGCACCTCTTCGTCAAGTTCCACCGCGTCGCTCGTGTCGCCGACCAGCGCCTCGACCGGTCGCCGGCCGGCCGCGACGGCGGCTCCGGACCGGCCCCGACCGCCCCGCCGCCGGCGGCGGCGGGACGAGGTTTCCTCGCCGTCCGCACCGGCCGGTGCCCCTCCTGGTGGCGACTCGGGGCGCGGTGTCGAGGTTCGGGGGGTTTGGGCCCGAGGCTCGGCCCGCGTCACCGGGGCCCGGGGAGGAGGAGCGGGCCGGGTGTCGCCGATCTTGGGCCGCGAGGCGGCGACGGGCGGACCGCCGAGACGGGAGCTCGAGCCGGCCGGGATGGCCGCCGGCGGAGCCATCGGACCGGGGATCTCCGCGGCCGGCGCAAGCGGGGTGACGCCGTCGCCATCGGCTTCGCCCGCATCCCCCTCGTTGACGGGTCGAGCCCGGCCCCGGCCGCCGCGCGAGCCGCGACGGCGGCGACGGCGCGCCGCCCCGGAGCTACTCTCGCCGGCGGCCGCGGATGACCCGGCAGCGGCCGGCCCGTCCGCTACCTGTCCGTTGGCTTCCAGTCCGTCGGGAACCGGCTCAGGCCGCCGCTGGCCTCCGGCCTCGGAGCCAGCACAATCGGGAACCACCGCGGCTAGGTGGGGCTCCGGCAGGTCGCCGCTCGGGCGACCGGTGACGGATTCGGACATCGATCGGGTCCCTTCTCATGATGCGCGCACCACCACGTCCTCCTCGGTGCGCGGCGCGTCCGTCGCGTCGACTGGGAGCGTCAGTGGCTCCTGTCGCGCGCCGTCGCGTTCGATCCATTGGTGGAGCCGGCGGACGCCAGCCTCTTCCAGCCCTGGCCGCAGCGCGACCAGAAGCTCCGAGGGGCGCAGGCCCCGCGGTTGAGTGGCTAGATCACACCGGAGGGTCGGCCGGCCGGCCGGGTCGGTCCCGGTCGGCTTGATGGCCAGGATGGCGGGCCTGACGTCGTCGGTGACCGACTGGCCCTTGCGTTGCCGGGTGATAACGAGAGACTCGGCGGCCAGCGCCTGCCCAACGAGGGCAGAAAGCTCGGCGGCGCCGGCCACACCGGCGACCCCGACCAGCCAGGTGCAAGAAGTGACCTCCTCCTGCAGGGAGTTGGTCCGGCCGTCGATGGCTGCTGCAGTCAGGACATCGATCCCGACCGGGAGCGCCGCCGACAAGCTGTCCGGCAGCGCGTGAATGTCGACTTCGTCGCCGGCCGCCAGCGGCGGGCGCAACTCGAAGTCGAGGTACTCGGCCACCGATTCGTGGCCGGTGGGAAGGGCCAGCCCGAAGCTGACACGGGGGCGAGGCGAGAAACCCTCGCTGTAGGCCAGGGGAAGACCGACCCGACGGAAGGCTCGCTCCCACATGCGGGCCACGTCGCGGTGACTGGTCCAGCGCACCTTGCCCAGCTTGGCGAACCGCACCCGGATCCTCATCGCCGCCCCCCGGATCCGATCAGCGAGACCGGCGTCCAGCCGCCGGTCGTGAGGTCCTGGCCCGTACCCTGGCTGCCGCCGGCGGGTGGAACCGGTGACGCCACGATGTGCTCGATGCCATAGCCGGTACAGGCGCCGCAGTCGTAACACGGGGTCCAGCGGCAATCCTCGATCCCGGACGCGGCCAGCGCGTCCTCCCAGTCCTGCCAGAGGAAATCGGTGTGCAGACCGGCCGAGATGTGGGCCCAGGGAAACAACTCATCGCGGTCACGGTGGCGGTGGACGTACCAGTCCATCGACAAACCGTGCCTGGCCATGGCGTCCTCCCATAACCCGAGGTCAAAGTGCTCCGACCACTCCTGGAAGGTTCCACCCGCCCGCCATACGTCTTCTATGACGGCGCCGATCCGGCGATCGCCCCGGCTGGCGATCCCCTCGGCCAGCGTGGCCTTCGCATCGTGCCAGCGCATCTGCACGCCCCGGTCGCCCCGAGTGGCGTCCCGCAGCAGGTTGATCTTGCGCTGGAGCTCCGCGGTGGTGTTCTGACCGAACCACTGGAAGGGGGTCTGCGGCTTGGGGACGAAACCGCCGACCGACGCGTTGACCGTCACCGAGCGGTTGTGGCCACGGCCGACCGCAACGCACCGGCGGGCCAGTTCGGCGATCGCGGTGGTGTCCTCGTCGGTCTCGGTGGGCAGGCCGGTGAGGAAGTAGAGCTTGACCCGGCGCCAGCCCTGGGAGAACGCCGACTCGACCGCGCCGTAGAGATCCTCCTCGCGGATCAGCTTGTTGATGACCTGGCGCATACGCCAGGTGCCGGCCTCTGGGGCGAAGGTGAGCCCGGTACGGCGCACCTTCTGTATCTCGCTAGCGATGCCAACGGTGAAAGCGTCGACGCGGAGGCTGGGCAGGCTGACGGACACCTGTCCGGTGCAGCTCGGGTCGTTGATGATGTCGCTGACCGTGCTTTCGATACCGCTGTAGTCCGCGCTCGACAGAGACGTGAGGCTGACCTCGTCGTAGCCGGTCCGGGCCAGACCGTCGAGCACCATCGTGCGAACCTGCTCGGGCGGGCGCTCGCGGACCGGCCGGGTAATCATGCCCGCCTGGCAGAACCGGCATCCCCGGGTGCAGCCTCGGAAGATCTCCACGTTGAGCCGATCGTGAACGACCTCGGTTAGGGGCACCAACTGCGACTTCGGGTACGGCCAGGCGGCCAGGTCGGCAATGGTCCGCTTGGCCACCACCTCGGGCACGTCGGCGTAGCGCGGCGTGACGGCCGCCAGTCGCGGACCGTCGTAGGCCACCTCGTACATCGAGGGCACGTACACGCCGGGCACCGCCGCCAGCGCCCGCAGCACACCGTGGCGGGATCCCGGCGTCTGTCCTGACGCCTTCCAGTCGCGGACCACCTCGGTGATCTCGCCGACCACTTCTTCACCGTCGCCGATCACGAACAGATCGACGAAGTCGGCGAGCGGCTCCGGATTGAACGTGCAATGCCCCCCGGCTGCCACCAGCGGATCGGAGTCCGTCCGCCACGCCGACCGCACCGGGACGCCGGCCAGATCGATGCAGTTCAAGACGTTGGTAAAGACGAGCTCGGCGGAGAGATTGAAGGCAATGAGATCGAACTCGCCGGCCGGACGGGAGGTCTCCAGGGAGAACAGCGGCACCTGGGCGCGCCGCATGGCTTCTTCCATGTCCACCCACGGCGCATAGGAGCGCTCCGCGGCCGCGTCCGGGCGCTCGTTCAGCAGCTCGTAGAGGATTTGCAGACCCTGGTTGGGGAGCCCGACTTCATAGGTGTCGGGGTAGACGAGGAGCCAGGAAACCTTGCCGTCCCCGTGCACGGGAGAGGCCGCGCCGTCCTCGCAGCCGATGTAGCGCGCCGGTTTCTGCACCTTGGCCAGGAGAGGCTCGATCCGTGGCCAGAGGGAGGTCATGTCCGGGCCAGTGTAGTCCTCGGCATCTCCCTGCGAGTTCCGCCGGACGACCGAATCGCGCCCCTTGTGGCCGCACCCTCACCTAGGGCGGACAGGCGTTCACTAGGAGAAGCGCCGCATGTGGACGTTCACCACCAGGCCGATCGCCGCGAAATTGGAGACGATGGCCGTTCCGCCGTAGCTCATGAAGGGTAAAGGGATCCCGGTGATCGGCATGATGCCCATGGTCATGCCCACGTTGACGAAAATCTGGAAGACCAGCATGGCCAGCACGCCCACACACAGCAGGGTGCCGGCCATGTCCTTGGCGAGCGACGCGATACGCCAGATCCGCCACACCATGAGCACGAAGAGGGCCAGCAGAGTCGCCGATCCGGCCAGCCCGAGCTGCTCGCCGTCGGCCGTGAAGATGAAGTCGGTGTGCTGCTCGGGCACGTAGGACAGGTTGGTCTGCGTGCCCTTGAACAACCCTTTGCCGGTGAGTCCCCCGGAGCCGATAGCGATCTGGGACTGGTGCAGGTTGTAGGAGGTGCTCTTCGTGTCGGCCTTGTTGTCGAGGAAGGCGGTGAGGCGCTGAACCTGGTAGTGCCTCAGCACGCCGAGTTGGAGGACGGCCACGATTCCGACGATGCCGAGGAGCGTGAGCACGGCCAAATGCCGGGGACGCGCCCCGGCGATCAGCAGGACCGCCAGCAGGGCGGCGATCAGGATGAGGGAGGAGCCCAGGTTGGGCTGGGCGTAGATCAGGCCGAAAGGGATCGCCCCCAACCCGAGGACGAGGAGAAAGCGGCGGCCGGTGAGCTCTCCCCGCTGAGACGAGCAGAAGGCGGCCACGCAGACCACCAGCGCCACCTTGGCCACCTCGGACGGTTCGAACTGGTACGTACCGACCTGGAACCAGGCCTGGGCACCCTTGCTGCGAGAGCCGAGGGGTGAGAGCACGGCCAGCAGAATGAGGACGGTGCCCACGTACAGCAGCGGAGAGAAGTCGAGAAAGCGCCGGTAGTCGATGGCCGCGCACAGCGACAAGACGCCGAGGCCGATGAGGACGAAGATGGCCTGGCGTTCGAGGTAGTAGCGCGGGTTGATGCCCAGGTTCTTGAGGCGGTGCTGGGTGGCGCTGTAGATCATGACCAGGCCGAAGCTGGAGATCACCACCGTCGTCAGCACCAGGAACACATCCAGGTGGCGCCACGCCGCCGCCAGATTGGTCCGCCCGGACGTGCCCGCACCGGCGGCGCGGCGGGGCAGGTCGTAGGTAGCCATCAGTCGATACCCACGGGGACGTGCACGACCGGCATGAGCGGGCGGCCGAGGCCGTCGATGCCGTCCCAGATGCGCCGGGCCACGGGAGCGGCCCCCTCGCCGCCGAAGCCGGACTGCTCCATGACGACCGCCACCACGTACTGGGGGTTGCTGGCTGGACCGAAGGACACAAACAATCCGGTGTCCTGCTTGCCCGCGCTCACCTGGGCGGTGCCGGTCTTGCCCGCCACCTGGTACTGGCTGTACGGGAACCCGGCGAAGGCGGCATAGGCGGTGCCGGTGGGATCGCCGACGGCCCCCTTGAGCCCGGCGAGGATGGCATCGCGGTAGGTCGGCGGCAGATCGACCTTGCGCACCTGGTGAGACGAAATCTGGTCGATGGTATGGCCCGCGGAGTCGGCGGTACGGGACGCCACCCGCACCTCGTGAACCGTGCCGCCATTGGCGAAGGTGGCGTACGCCTGGGCCAGCTCCAGGGGGGTGATGGCCGACTCGCCCTGACCGATGGCCATGTTCACGTTGTCACCGGCGAACCAGCGGCCCTCCGGGAACGCAGTCGGATTCGCGTCATGGATCCGCTTCCGGGACTGGGGATCGGCCACTCGCCCCACCGTCTCGCCGACAGGAATCGAGGTGGGTTCGGCCCAGCCCAGCTGGTGGGCCACCTGTTGAATGGCGTCGTCGCCGAATCGGCTGCGGCCTTCCCACAGCTTGTTGCCCAGGTTGTAGAAGTACGAGTCACTCGACACCGTGAGAGCTCGAGTCAAGTTCACCGTGCCGTACGAGTGCTTGCCGGCGTTGAAGAAGGTCTGGGTTCCGACCTTCAGCGAGCCGGTGTCTACGTACGGGGTGTTCGGCGCGATCAGGCCGTCTCGCAGTGATGCGATAGCGGTCGCCAGCTTGAACGTCGAACCCGGGGAGTAGAGGCCCTGCACGGCCCGGTCGGAGAACGGAGCCCGGTTGGCAGGGTCGTTGAGCCGGGCGAAGTCGCTCGGTTTGATCCCGCCCACGAAGAGCGAAGGGTCATAGGTCGGGTTCGACGCGAGCGCGATCACCGACCCGTCGTTCGGATTCAACACGACTACTGCGCCGGCTGGAGCGACGAACGGCCTGCCGCCCGACTCTTTGTTGGTCACGGTGTGGGCGACCGTCAGGCCCTGGTCCAACGAGTCCTCGGCCAGCCGCTGGATGTTGGCGTCGATGGTCAGCCAGACGTCGTGTCCGGGCACCGGCGGCGTGCTGCCCAGGACCCGAAGGACGCGCCCGGCGATATTCACCTCGAGCTTGGTGATGCCGGGCGTACCGCGCAGGGCGTCCTCGTACGCCTTCTCGATTCCCGCCTTGCCGATCTCTTCACCCGGTTGGTACCCCTTGGCCTTGCGGGGAGCCAACTCGGCACCGTTGATCTCGCCCACATAGCCCAACAGGTGGGCGGCGAGGGTGCCCTGCGGGTAGATGCGCTCGGCGGCGAACGTCGCTTCGACACCGGAAAACAGATCCTGGTGCTCCCGGATGTACACGACCTTCACCTTGTCGGCGTTGGTGACCAGCGGGACGGGCTTCAGCGGGCTGTAGCGAGGGTCGTCGACGTTCTTCAGCAGATCCGCCACGGGGATGCCGAGCACGGCGGACAGCCGGCCGACCACTTCCGGATGCTTGTCCGCTTGTACACGCGTGATGGTAATGACCTGCACAACCCTGTTGTCGACGAGTGGGAAGCCGTTGCGGTCCAGGATGCGGCCGCGGGGAGCGGTCTCGTACACGAACGCCACGCTGTTGTTCTGCGCCTGGACCTGAAATGACGACGTGCTGATGACCTGGAGGAACCACAGCCGGGCGAAGAGGGTGGCGAAGAGGGAGAGGATGACGACGCCGAGGATGGCCAAGCGGACCCGGGCCGCGTCCGGGTTCCTGGTCGGGGCGGTCATCGGAGCGTCACGGACCGGGCGACGGACGCGTCGCGCATGGCCCACCGCATGAGGGCGACCATCGGCAGCGCACCGATCGCATTCATGGCCGCCACCAAGCCGGCGATCCTACCGAGCCCGCGCACGCCGGGGGTGAGGAGCTGCGTCTGGCCGAGCATGGCGCCGACGAGAGCGAACAGGACTACGCCGACGGCGCTGGCCACCAGCGCGGTCAGCAGTGGGATCCAGCGCGACGCCCGCAGCACGCCTCCCTGCACGGCCCCCACACCGAAGCCCACCAGCGCAAACACCAACGCGGAGAGTCCGATGGGGGTCTGCAGGAAGAGATCGGACAGCAACCCGGCGGCAAAGCCGACCGCCGCTCCCGATTCTTCGCCGCCGACCACACCTGCCGCGATCGTCATCAGCAACATGGCGTCTGGACACACGTGGCGGATCCGCCAGTCGGACACCACGCTGGATTGGAGGACGAGCACGACGCCGAGCAGCACGGTCACCTTGAGACGGACGGGAAAGCGGCTCACTTCGGCGCCCATTCGAGGACCTTGACGAGCTCGAGTTGCGAGAGATCGACGACCGGGTTGAGGGTCACGGCTTGCTGCAGTCCTCCGGCTCCGGGTCGCACCGAACGCACCTTCCCGACGGGGATGCCCGTCGGATAGAGGCCGCCTTGCAGGCCGCTGGTGAAGAGTACGTCGCCCGCCTTCAGCGGCGTCTTCGGGTCAGCCAGATCGACGCGGAGCGGCGCCGCCGGCCCGGTGCCCGTAGCCACACCGATGTCATTGTTGGGGAAGCGGATGCCGACGATCGAGGTTGGGTCGGTCAGCAGGAGGACCGTGGCGCGCGTTGCCGATGCCTCCAACACCCGGCCCACCAGCCCGCCCGCGTCGACAACCGGCATGCCCTTGCCAACGCCGGCATTGGTCCCGCGGTTGATTTCGACGGTGAGCTCGAAGTTCGACGACGTCGTGCCGAGCACCTGGGCCGATACCGTCGGGATGTCACCGACGAAGTCGAGGTGGGCCTGATCGAGCAGGGCCCGTGTCTGCCGTTCCGCATCCAACGCTTTGAGCTGTGCCACTCGGGCTTCGGCCAGCTGCTGTCGGAGCCGGGTGTTCTCGGCCTTTAGATCGCCGTAGTGGACGACCTCATGAAGGAAGTTGCCGACCGGTCGCAAACCGTCGCGGACCGTGCTCTGCACGGGGGCGAATGCATCTCGAGCCGATCCCCGCGCCCGCTCCAGTACACCATGCCCGCTCGAACGCTGATCAAGGGTGATCAGCGTGATCGCCGTCAGCAGCAGGAGGACGAGAACAAAACGAGGTCGAGCGGTTCGTCGAGAGATGGCCACGAGTCGACGCGTGGCGGCCGCGTCAGTGCGGGCTCGAGGAGATCAGGACCTGCTTGAGGGCCTCGAACTCCTCGAGGCACTGGCCACTGCCGATGGCGACCGAATGCAACGGGTTCTTGGCGACGATGATAGGCATCCCGGTCTCGGAATTGAGACGGACGTCGATGCCGTGCAGAAGCGCCCCGCCTCCGGTGAGGACAATGCCTTGCTCCATGATGTCCGCCGCCAGCTCGGGAGGCGTCTTGTCGAGCGTGACCTTGACCGCGTCGACGATGGCCGACACCGGCTCTTCGATGGCCTCGCGGATCTCCTCGGTGGAGGTCACGATGGTTTTGGGGAGCCCCGTGATCAGATCGCGTCCGCGAACTTCGGCGTAGAGCTCCTCCTCGAGCGGGCAGGCTGAGCCGAGGGCGATCTTGATCTCCTCGGCCGTGCGCTCACCGAGGGCAAGGCTGTACTCCTTCTTGATGAACTGGATGATCGCCTCATCGAGCTCATCTCCGCCGATACGGACGGACTGGCTGGTGACGATGCCACCGAGCGAGATCACCGCCACCTCGGTGGTGCCCCCGCCGATGTCGACAACCATGTTACCCGTCGGCTCGTGGACCGGAAGTCCGGCGCCGATGGCCGCGGCCATGGGCTCCTCGATGATGTAGGCCGGCTTGCGAGCTCCCGCGTACTCGGCGGCTTCCTGGACGGCCCGCTGCTCCACGCCAGTGATGCCGGAGGGAACGCAAATGACCATGCGGGGCTTCGAGAAGCGGCGATGATGCACCCGCCGGATGAAGTACTCGAGCATCTTCTCGCAGATCTCAAAATCGGCGATGACGCCGTCCTTCAGCGGCCGGATGGCCCGGATGTGGCTGGGTGTGCGTCCGATCATCCGCTTGGCTTCGATGCCAACTGCGAGTGGCCGCCCGTCCTTGACGTTGACGGCGACGACCGATGGCTCATCGAGGACTATGCCCATCCCGCGCACGTACACGAGGGTGTTGGCCGTCCCAAGATCCACGGCCATATCCCGGCCGAGCACCGAAGAAAACAGGTTGTCAGACACGCGTTGAAGCCTCCTTCCGCTCATTGGAGGTCAACCGCAGGTTAGGGGACGATCCCAGCGCGCGCCACCTCGGCTCCAGGGCCGCCGCCAGGGTACCCCGCCCTTCACGGCTTAGGGGAAGAAGAGGGCAATTTCTCTGGCCGCGGAGTCAGCCGAGTCACTCCCGTGCACGAGGTTCTCGGTCAACTCGATGGCCAGGTCGCCGCGAATCGTTCCGGGCGCGGCGTCCTTGGGGTTCGTCGCGCCCATAAGCGACCGCACCACTTGCCACGTGTCGCCCGGGCCCTCCACGACCATGAGTAGCACCGGCCCCCGGGTGATGAACGCCACCAGGTCGTCATAGAACGGCTTGCCCTTGTGCTCCGCGTAGTGGCAGCCGGCGGTCTCGGCGACAATAGTGCGCAATTCGGCCGCAACCAGCCGCAATCCCTTGCGTTCGAGGCGGCCGATGATCTCGCCGACCAACCGACGCTCTACGGCGTCGGGTTTGCAGATGACGAGGGTGCGGTCCATGAGGGCAGGAGGGTAGCCCACGGGCCGGGGATCACTCCACGAGGGCGGCTCGGGCGGCGCCGACGACGTAGAGCGAGCCGGTGACCAGCACCAGGTCGTCCTCGCCGGCCCGGTCCACGGCGATGGCCACGGCCGTAGCGACCGATTCGGCCACCACCACCTCCGCGTGAGGCGCAACCCGGCGGGCGGCCGCCGCCAGGTCTTCAGCCGGCACCGCTCGGGGCGAAGGCGCCAGGCAGGTGATGATGACGCGAGCCCGCTCGGCGTCCAGCGAGGCGAGGAGCTCGTCTGGTTCTCGACCCCGCAGCATCCCGACGACCAGGAGGCGTGAGGCCGTCCCCTCGAACTCGTCGTTGAGGGTGGTCGCCGCCGCCCGGGCTCCGTCGGGATTCTTCACCCCATCGAGGATGATCAGCGGCCGGCGGCCGACGACCTCGAGCCGTCCCGGCGAGCGGGCGGTGGCCGCCGCCTCCGCCACCAGATCCGGATCCACAGGCGCGCCAAAGAACGCTTCCGCGGCGGCGAGGGCGCACGCAAAGTTGTCGCCCTGGTGGGCGCCATGCACATCGAGGTAGACGTCGGCGAACGTTGCCGCCGGTGTCCGCAGGGTGAGAAGACGGCCGCCGACGGCTCGTTCATTTGACTCGCAGGCGAAATCGCGGCCCCGCTCCCACACCGCCGCCGCCCCTTCGTCGCGAAAGATCGAGACCAATGTCGGATCGGTCTCGCCGAGCACGAGCGTCGAATCAGGTTTGACGATGCCGGCCTTCTCGGCGGCGATGTGCGATCGCGTGGGTCCGAGGAACTCGACATGATCGAGGCCCACGTTGGTCACCACCGCCACCTCCCCGTCAGCGACATTGGTGGCGTCCCATCGACCGCCGAGTCCGACCTCGATGACGGCGGCGTGAACGGGCACGTCCGCGAACCAGCGGTAGGCGGCGGCGGTCAGGATCTCGAACCAGGTCAGCCGGATCTCGTCACCGACAAGCTGCTCAAAATCGGCCAGTGAGGACAGCTGATCGGCAAGGTCGGCATCAGGGATGGGTTCGCCGTTGACGGCCACCCGCTCGTTCAGCCGCTCCAGATGAGGGCTCGTGAAGGTCCCGACGGTCAGGCCCTTGGCCATCAGCAGAGCGGTCAGGAACCGGGCCGTCGAGGTCTTCCCGTTGGTACCGGTGACATGGAGCACCGGGTACTGGCGCTGGGGCTCGGCCATGACATCCATGAGCCGCCGCATCCGGTCGAGGGTGGGGACGGCCAGACGGTGGTCGGCCAGCATGCGTTCAAGGTTCTGATGGCGGTCGAGCCACTCCAGCGCGTCGCCCAACTCCATGCGGCGAGACCGGGGGCTGCCGCCGGCGGGGCGCGGTTCTCTTTGCGGGCTCACGATTGGTCTCCGCCGAACACGGGCGCGATCATCTCCCTGATGCTGCTGGTTGCTCCCGGCGGGACCCCGTCGGCGAGGGCACCGGCGACGAGGGCGACGGCCAGATCCGGGGCGCCGGCCTCGTACGCGGCGTCGACGGCAGTCCGGAGCGCGCTCAGGTCGGGCGGAATCTCGCCATCCGGCTGGCTCGGCAGCGCGTCAACTGCGTCGACGAAACGCCGGGCAGACTCGAAGTCGAGATCACCAGTCACGAGGGACACGCGAGAGACCCTGCAGTCTTCCGCGCTGATGAGTGCCTCGAGGGCAGGGGACAGATCCGGGTCACGATCATCCACCGGTGTGGTCAGTTGGTGAACGGCGAGATGGGCGAAGGGCACCGAACCGGTCAGCCGGAGTCCGATCGCCGCCATCGGCAGCGCCCAGCGCACGACCCCGCTGGGGGCCACCAGGAGGGTGGTGGCCCCACCGATGGCGGCGGCTCCTCGGGCCGGCCAGCCGAGGGTGGACAACAGCCACGCCATCCCCACGAACCTGGCGTCGAGGACGCTGTCGTCGGCCACGACGGTCCCCATGCACGTTCCGCAGGACTCGGGCACATCAACCGACACCGCCACCTTCCCGCAGTCCTGGCATATCGACACGGGAACGGGCTGACCGGCCCAAACCTGCCGGGACAGGCACCACTCGCGGCCGACGCCGGCCCTGGCCAGCAGTGCCTCGCGGTCGGCCGGATTGGAGAATGTGACGTCGCCCTCCCGGATCCGATCGGCCGCCGCCACCTCGAGATCGGCCACATCGAGGAACCAGTGGCGGCCGACTCTGGGGACGACGACGGTGCCGCACCAACGACACCGGGTGACGGCCTCAAGCGCGGGTTCGGTTCCGACCAACACCTCTTCATCGTCGAGCAGCTTGGTGGCTGCCTCCCTTGCCGCATAGCGGGTCAAGCCCGCCAGGGCGCCTTCGGCGACTACCACTCCGTCCCAGCCGAAGACCTCGACCACCGGCAGGCCCAGATGGCGGACCGACTCCAGGTCCCCGGAATCGTGGGCCGGGACGACCAGTTCGGCCTCCTCGGCGTCCGGCGCCACCAGCACCGGTACGGTTCGGTTCACGAGGGGTAGCACGACGTCTCGGCCCGCCCACGGGCTGCCCTCCGGGACTGCGACGGCGACGGCGCCAAACAGCAACTCCGGGGCGACGACGGCCACCTCCAACCAACTATCCCCGTCACCCGCGAGGGGCAGGCGGAGCCGGAGCCGGGTCGCCTCGACCTGCCCCGGCTCTCCATCGGCCGCGTCGATCACCGCTTCGCAGCGCGGGCACGTGCCCACCACCCGCTCCGCTCGTTGCAGGCGACCTTCCTCGTAAAGACAGACGAAGGCGGTGCGCGCCGCCAGCGTGGCCGCCGCCGAGTCGATGGCGCCGGCGTCAAGGTCGGCGTCCACACCGAGTCCGGCGAGCAGGGCGCCGGCCCGTTGCCGGGCGTCGGCTTCCAGCTGGTGGACCCGCTCCACGAACGCCTCCCGCCCGATGGTCGTCCGATCGTGACCCTCTCGGGCCAGCTCCCGCTCCAGGGCGTATTGACTGGACAGCGAACCGGCCTGGCTCCCGGCCACACTCTCGACATGCTGGCCGACGCCACGCGCCCGCCGGGCGAGAACGTCCGCCGTCACCACGGTGGCCAGCGTGGCGAGCCGTAGCGGCGGAGTCAGCCGGACCGGGCTGGAGACGATGCGGAACTCGGCGGCCACTCCCGGCTATTTCGACTAGGACGCGGCGCGGCGCGGGCGATCTTGTTTCTCGCCCCCATCGGTTCGAGGCACGAGGGTGGGATTCACGCGGTCGAGGACGACCGAGCGGTCGATCACGCACTTGCCGATGTCGGTCCGACTGGGCAGGTCGTACATGACCTCCAGCAGGACCTCCTCGAGGATGGCCCGCAGCCCGCGGGCGCCCGTGCCGCGCAAGAGGGCCTGCTCCGATACGGCGTCCAACGCGTCGTCACTGAACTCCAGCTCGACGTTGTCCAACTCGAACACGCGGCGATACTGCTTGACCAGCGCGTTCTTGGGCTCGACCAGGATGCGGACCAGCGCCGTCTTGTCCAGGTTCGACACGGCGCCGATCACGGGGAGCCGGCCGACGAACTCCGGGATGAGCCCGAACTTGAGCAGGTCCTCAGGAAGAACCTTGCCCAGCAACTCCCCCTCGTCCCTCTCGCCTTGGCGCCGGATCTCGGCCCGGAACCCGATCCCCTGCCGGCCGATCCGGCTCTCGATGATCTTGTCCAACCCGGCGAACGCACCGCCGCAGATGAACAGGATGTTCGTCGTATCGATCTGTATGAACTCCTGATGGGGGTGCTTGCGGCCCCCTTGCGGGGGAACGGACGCCGTCGTGCCCTCGAGGATCTTGAGCAGCGCCTGCTGCACACCCTCCCCCGACACGTCTCGTGTGATCGACGGGTTCTCGCTCTTGCGGGCGATCTTGTCAATCTCGTCGATGTAGATGATCCCCGTCTCGGCCTTCTTGACGTCGTAGTCGGCGGCCTGAATCAGCTTCAGCAGGATGTTCTCGACGTCCTCGCCGACGTAGCCGGCCTCGGTCAACGCGGTGGCGTCAGCGATGGCGAAGGGCACGTTCAACATGCGAGCCAGTGTCTGGGCCAGAAGCGTTTTGCCGCACCCGGTCGGACCGAGCAGCAGGATGTTGGACTTCTGGAGCTCGACGTCGGCGTCGTGATACGTGCCGGCCTGAACCCGCTTGTAGTGGTTGTACACGGCCACGGACAGGATCTTCTTGGCCCGGTCCTGACCGATCACGTAGTCGTTCAGGAAGTTGAAGATCTCGGCGGGCTTGGGCAGTTCGTCAAAGCGCATCTCGGAGCTGTCGGCCAGCTCCTCTTCGATGATGTCGTTGCACAGATCGATGCACTCGTCGCAGATGTACACGCCGGGTCCGGCGATCAGTTTCTTGACCTGCTTCTGCGACTTGCCGCAGAAGCTGCACTTCACGAGATCGCCGCTTTCACCGAACTTTGCCACGAGCTTCTACTCCCCCCACGTCATGCGACACCCGCAGCTTGCGGGACGCCGGCCAGCTCTCGCGTGGTGATGACCTCATCAATGATGCCGTACTCCCGACTCTCTTCGGCGCTCATTATGAAGTCACGATCCGTGTCCTTGGCCACCTTCTGCACCGACTGGCCGGTGTGGTGGGCCAGGACCTCATTGAGGAGATCACGCATACGAATGATCTCCTTGGCCTGGATCTCGATGTCAGCCGCCTGGCCGGCAGCCCCGCCGTAGGGCTGATGGATCAGGATGCGGGCGTGGGGCAGGGCGAAGCGCTTGCCCGGGGTGCCAGCGGCGAGGAGTACGGCCGCGGCGGAGGCGGCCTGCCCGTAACAGAACGTGGAAATGTCGTTCTTCACGAAGCGCATGGTGTCGTAGATGGCAAAGAGCGCGGTGATGTCGCCCCCGGGGGAGTTGATGTAGATGCTGATGTCCTTGTCGGCATTCTCCGCCTCGAGGAACAGCAGCTGCGCGCACACCAGATTGGCGATCGTGTCGTCGATCGGTGTGCCGAGAAAGATGATGTATTCCTTGAGCAGCCGCGAGTACAGGTCGTAGGCACGCTCGCCTCGGTTGCTGGACTCGACCACTGTGGGGACGAGGTAGTTCTTGATGGGCTGGATCATGCTCCCTCGGTCTCCACCGGTTGGTGATGGTGCTCGTGTTCCTCGTCCGGCCCGGCCACCGTCAGGGTGTCGGACGTTGGCCCCAGATCGGCCCGGTCGATGGCGTGACCCTCCTCGTCGACCACCTCCACGTGCTGCACGAGCCACTCCAGGGCCTGCGATTTCCTGATATCCGAGCGTACCGCGGGCATCTGCTCTGCGCGTTCAAGCGCCTTGCGCAGCTGGGCCGGCTTCTGCCCCATCCGCTCGGCCAGGCGGGCCACCTCGGTGTCGATCTCGTCCTCGGACACCTCGATACCCTCCGCGTCCGCGACCGCCCGCAGGGCCAGGTCGGCCTTCACCGCCTCGGTGGCGCCCGCCTGTAGCTCGGCGAGGAGCTGTTCCTCGGTTTGGCCGGTGGCCTCGAGATACATCGGGATGGTCGCCCGTTGAGCCTCGAGCCGGTGCGAGAGATCGTGGGCCCGGCGCTCCACCTCGGCGCTCACCAGGGCCTCCGGCACGTCCTCGGAAACCAGCTCGGTCAGCGCCTGAACGGCGCCGTTCTGGAGGGCCATGTTGGCCTGAAGTCGCTTGACCGTCGAGATCCGCTGGCTGATGTCGGCGCGGAGCTCGTCGACGGTGTCGAACTCGGAGGCCTCAGCCGCCCACTCGTCGGTGACGGGAGGAAGCACCTTCTCCCGTACCTCCTTGACCAGAACCTTGATGTTGACCTCGCGGTCGTCGGGTCCGGCCGTGTCGAAGGCGAAGATGTCGCCGACCCGCGCCCCCTGAAGGCGGTCGTCGAGCTCGGGGACGATGGACCGGCTGCCCAGCTCGTAGAGATAATCGTCGGTGGAGCCCTCGAGGACCTCGCCGTCGCGGGTGACCTTGAGGTCGATCGTCAGGTGGTCCCCGTCGCGGGCCGGTCGCGACACCGCCGTCAACTCGCCGAAGTTGGCTCGCAGCCGATCGACCTGCCGATCCACCTCCTCGTCGCTCACCGCCGGATTTGGCACCGCGACCTGAAGGCCGCCGTAGCCGGCGACGCTGATCCGGGGCCGGATCTCGACCACGGCATCGAAGGCGACCGGGCCGGATTCCTGGCCGCCCGTGATGTCGATCTCGGGCGGGGCGATCACGTCCACGTCGTTGTCCCGCACCGCCTGGGCGTAGTAGTCGGGCAGCGCCTCCCGGAGTGCCTCCTGCCTGGCGGCCTCGGTTCCGAGGCGGGCCTCCAGGATGCGGCGGGGCGCCTTGCCGGGCCGGAACCCGGGGATGCGGACCTCGCGGGCGATCTTGCGGAAGGCGGCATCGAGCGCCTTCTCGAACTCCTGCTCGTCGACCTCGACCGAGAGCTTCACTTTGTTGCCCTCGAGGGGCTCGACGATGGCCTTCACGGGGACCGGAGTGTACCGGGGCTTCCGATCATCTCTTTTATCGGACGGGGGAAAGGGTTCTCATGCCTCAATGCCGGCCACGGCAAGCACGTCGTCGGCCACCTCAATAGAAGCGGACGGACAGCGCACGGCAAGGGCCAGGCCGTCTGATGGCCGGGCGGAGATGCGGTGCTCGGCGTCGCCCTGCCGGAGAACCACTTCGGCGCGAAACAGGCGGCCCTCTTCCACGTCGGTGACGACCACGGCCACGACCTGGCCACCGAGCGCTTCCACCGCGTTTCTCAGGAGATCCCAAGCCAGGGGCCGCGGCGCGGGATGCCCGCGCCGGCCGTCATCGATGGCCCGCGCCTCGGCCCGGCCCATGACGATCTGCAGCCGTCGACCTGGACCGCTCGCCTCCAGCAGCTCGACGCGCCCCGCTTCCGTTCCGGCGCGCGTGACGATGTCCGTCCGTACCTCATCGATGACCATTCCGACGGTCACGTTCGCGCGCCCTTTCCCACCATTGTCGGATGGCGAGCCAGGGACAGCAGTTGGCGGTCAGCCCGACTGTTGCCGTAAGCCCATCCGGGCTGGACGGCACCCAGGGCATCACGAAGGCGGCGCACCTTCTCCGCACCCTTGACGTTCAGACCGACCAGCCTCCCCGTCAACCGCCCATCGTCGTCGAGCTCGAGTCGGGTTCCGAGCACTACCGCGAACCCCAGCCGGTCCCCGATCGGCGCCACATAGAGCTCCGGTGACGCGGTGACGAGAGCCAGGTCATGGCCCCGCTCCCGGTGCCACGTCACCCTGGCCACCATGTCGCCGCGCATCCCGCGGGCCAGCAGTCGATCCGCGAAAGGAAGCGCCGCCGCCGCCACTTCGTCGGCTATCCGGCCCGCCAAGAGCCGAGTGAAGAGCGCTTCTTTGGCCGGCCCCTCTCCACCCCATCCCACCGCGCCTCTGAGCACGACGGGTGCGTGGCGGGCAAGGGCAGCGGCCAGAGGTCCTCGACCGCACACGGCGGCCAGGAACGGCAGGAGCGTGTCCCGACGGGTGAGCGTGCCGTCGAAGTCGAACACGGCCAGGTCGCTCATCGCTCGACCCTCCGCCACAGCGCCCGGGGTATATGGCGCATGACCACGCCGAGCCCGCGCAGAACGGGCGGAACCCAGACCGTGCCTGACCGGTTGCGAATACCGTCGACGATAGCGCCGGCTACAGCTTCAGGAGTCGTGCTGAAGGGCGCCGCCTTCTGGCCGGCCGTCATCTTGGTGTGCACGAAGCCTGGGCGCACGACCAGCACGTCCACACCGCTGCCCACCAGCGAGTCCGCCAGTCCCTGGCAGAACCCGTCGAGGCCGGCCTTCGAGGCGGCGTACACGAACATGGACTTGCGGACCCGTTCGGCCGCGACCGAGGAAAGCACCACCAGCGTGCCGTGTCCTTGCGCCTTCATTTCGTTGACGGCGGCGAGCGAGACCGAGGCGGCGCCAACCAGGTTCGTCTGGAAGACCTCGGCAGCGACAGAGGGATCGCGAGCCGACACGTCGTGATCGCCGAGCACGCCGAACGCGACCAGCGCCACGTCGATGTCGCTATAGCGACTCCAGACGTCCTTGACGAAGGGAACATGGGAAGCCAGGTTGTTCCCGTCAAAGGACAGGCACTCCACCTGGGCCGGCTGCAATTTGTCCGCGAACACCTTCAGCTGTTCGGGATGGCGGGCCGCCAGCACAACGGTGTCGGCCCCTTGCCCGACGAGGGCCCGCACCGTGGCTTGGGCAATGTCGGACCCACCGCCGAGCACGAGCACCCGCTGGACAGCGCCTACACCGTCCTTCACCGCCGCCTCATCACTCGACCAGGCCCAAGCGCCGGCTCAGGTCGGAGACCATGATCCGGTCGGGGTCGAGACGATCCCGCACAGCCCGCCACTCCTGCAGACGCGGGTACATGACCGAGAGCAGTTCGGGGCGGAGGCGGGAGTCCTTCGCCAGATAGACCCGTCCCCCGGCGCCCGCGACCTGCTCGTCGAGGTCGTCGAGGAGAGCTCCGAGCCCGGGATGGGCGGCGGGCACATCGAGGGCCAGGGTCCACCCCTCCATCGGGAAGGAGAGCAGGCCGGCTTGAGGTCCGAACCGCTTCAGTACGGCGAGGAACGTCGGGCAACGGGCGCGGCTGAGCAGCTCGAGGGCTTGGCGCACCACATCCTCGGCGCCGAACGGAACCACGAACTGGTACTGCAGGAAGCCATGGCGGCCGTAGATGCGGTTCCACTCCAGGACGAGGTCGAGGGGATGAAAGAAGGTGGTTATCGATTCGATGCCGCCGATTCGACCGCGCGGTGCCTTACGGAACCACATTTCGTTGAAGGCGGCGACCGTGAACCGGTTCAGCAGTCGATTGGGCACGTACCTCGGCGCCTTGAGCCTCGGGTGCGCGTTATAGGCCAGCGGGTCATCGCGCTGCTTGGGGGAGAGATCTTCGAGCCGGGCATGATCGCCCCGGGTCAGCACCGATCGGCCGAGCCGACGTCCCGTCGCCAAGCAGTCGATCCACGCCACGGAGTAGCGATAGCCAGCGTCACCCTCGGTCATTTTGGCCATGACGCCGTCGAGGTCATCGATGCGCTCGGTGTCGACACGCATGCGGGAGGTCTCCAGCGGTAGGAGCCGGAAAGTGGCCTCGGTCACCACGCCGGTGAGTCCCATGCCGCCGGCGGTAGCGGCGAAGTACGCGTCCTCGTCGTCGTCGGGCGTCAAGGTGAGCCGGTCGCCTCGTGGAGTCACCAACGCCAGCTCGCTTACGTGCGCGCCGAAGCTGCCCTCGTAGTGATGATTCTTGCCGTGGATGTCGGCCGCGATGGCGCCCCCCACGGTGACGTAACGCGTGCCGGGACTGACGGGGACAAACCAGCCGAGGGGCACGAGCAGCCGCATCACCGCATCAAGGCTGATTCCGGCCTCGACGGTGATCGTGCCCGCCTCGAGATCGAGCGACCGCACCCGTCGCAGTGTCGTCATGTCGAGGACCCGGCCACCCGCGTTTTGGGCGGCATCGCCATAGCTCCGACCCAGACCTCGGGCCAGCGCGCCTCGGTCGCCGGGCTGCTTCAACGCGTCCCCGGTCTCGCCTCCGCTGCGAGGACTCACGACCGTGGCTCTGGAGGGCATCGTGCGTCCCCAACCGGTGAGAAGAGCCTGCTCGTCGACGGAGTTCTCCGTAGGAGGCCTCATCGGGCCCCGTGAAGACCGGCTCCGTACACCACCAACCAAGCGGCGACGAGAACCAAGAACACGCGGTCGCCGAGCAGCACGTCCTCCGGCGCGCCGGCATGGCCGGTCTCGATGATGAGTGCGTAACGGAGGAGGGCGAGCACGAAGGGCACGATCGACAGCTCGAACCACGGGAAGCCTCGGACATGGGACTGCTCGAACGCCCACAGGCAGTACGCGACGATGCCGACAGCCGACGCCAGCATCCACACGTACCGCAGATAGGCGAGGGAGTACGAGGCCAGAGAGGCGCGCGTCGTGGCCCGATCCTCGCCCATGGCCATGTACTCGCCGTGACGCTTGCCGGCCACCACGAACAGCGACCCGGCCGCCGTAACGATCAGGAACCATTGCGACAGCGGGATCTTCGTCGCCACACCGCCGGCGACGGCGCGAAAGACGAATCCGGACGCGACGATGGCGATGTCGAGCACAGGCTCATGCTTGAGCCAGAGGCTGTAGGCGACGGTCAGACCGATGTAGGCAGCCAGGACGGCCGCGAACTTTGCGGATAGCAGCAACGCGATAACTGTGCCAGCGGCAAAGAGCACAATTGAGGCGACCAGGGCCACCGGGATGGGCACCGCCCCAGCGGCGATGGGACGGAATCGCTTGGTCGGATGAAGGCGGTCGGCATCGACGTCGCGGACATCGTTCAACAGATAGTTGCCGCTGGCCGCCAGGCAGAACGCCACGAACGCGGCGGCCGTCCGCAGCGCCACCCGCTCATGGAACAGGGCGTGGGCGGCGCCGGGGGCGGCGGCGACGAGCACGTTCTTGATCCACTGTTTGGGGCGCATAGCCCGAAGCAGTGCAGGCACCACCTGGGCCGGCCGATCGGTCCGGCCCTTGCCAGCTTCGCCCGAAACGGGCGCTCGTCCACCCGTCTGTGCTCGAGCCATGGCCCGCTCACGGTACCACCGGGCGAAGGAGGTCAGTCAGGCAGGGAATGCGACACAACGGCGGCTGGCCTCGTGAAGGAGCCAGAACGCGCCGAGGGCAAGTCCGACTTCGGGTTGCGTAGCCACCGCGTCCGCGGTGGCTGATCGCCTCGGCCCGCGAGAGGTCCGGGCCGAAGGGGAGGCCGATCGTGCGGGTGACGACCCACAGGGCGACCACACCCGCGTTGGCCAGGGCTCCGGCGACCAGCAGTTCTCGACTCGGGCGAAGATGAGGGCGACAGCCCAGGCGGCCTGTGCGGTTGAGATCACGAGGAAGAACGAACCGAAGGCGGTCGCTTCGCGGAGGTGTGAGGGGCAGACAGCAGCATGGATGGCGCTAGTGCCGAGCGATGACAGAGCCAGGGCGATGATCGCTCCGCTCGGTCGGGCCAGCGGGGGCCGAGTCCGGCCCGGGGCGGATACGGATCGACGATGCCTCCGCCATTCCGAGGCCTTGATCGCGAGAAACACGCCAATGGGCGGCGGCGGCCACGGCCGCGAAGTGCCAGAGCGGATGACCGCCCTTCGGACTCGCGGGCCGGAGTTGAGCGAGCATGATTCAGCCCGGCTCGGTCATCACGGCCACGCGCCGGTCGGCGCCAGTGCGTCGATGCACGCATCCCCGCTCAAGATTCCACCCGCCTGGACCAACGTCTCGACCTGCGCAGTCGTGAGCGGTTTTGGCGTAGAGGTAGCCCGGCGCGAACCGGCACCCGAGCTGGCGGAGGGCCTCTGCCTGATCGGCGTGCTCTACGCCTTCGGCCACGGTGCACAGTCGAGGTGTGGGCAAGGCTGATGATCGCGCGGGTAAGAGCAGACTCGGTGCCGGCGCCGGTGACACCGTCGACGAACCCCTTGTCGATCTTCAAGATGTCAAAATGGCAGTTGGCGCAGGTAGTTCAGCGAAAAGTAGCCGGTGCCGAAGTCGTCGATGGCGAGATAGACGCCGAGCGCCTTGAGCTCGCGAAGCCTGGTGGCAGCCAGTTCGACGTCTTTGACCATGACGACCTCGGTGAGCTCCAGCACCAGATCGCCCGCGTCGAGGCCGGCGCGGGACAGGGCGCCCGACACCGCGTCGATGATGTTGGCCTGGAACACCTGGACGGGTGACAGGTTCACGGACACTCGGAACGGAACCTCGGGGAACATGTCTTTTCCATTGCCGGGCTTGGCAGGCCGTGTCGAGGACCCACTTGCCGATGGGAACGATCGCCCCAGTCTCCTCGGCTACCTCCATGAAGTCCTCGGGAGACAGCAGGCCGCGCGTCGGGTACTGCCAGCGGATGAGGGCCTCCAGACCCGCAACCCCTCCGGTGTCGAGTGCGACCACAGGCTGGTAGTGGAGCTTGAACTCATCGTTTTCGATGGCATTGCGAAGCTGATGGCCGAGCTCAACGCGGTCGACGACCAAGTGAGCATTTCAGCCGCATAGAACTCGTATCTGGCCCGGCCGCTCGCCTTCACCGTGTACATAGCCACGTCGGCGCTACGCAGGAGGGTGTCGACATGGTTGACACGGCTGTTGAGAGCAACGCCGATGCTGGCGCCCACCCTCATCTCCCGACCGCCCACGAGAAATGGGACGGCCAGCGCGTCAAGGACCCGCTCGGCGACTCTCGCCCCGTCGTCCGGGGTCGAGATGTCTTCGAGCAGGATGGCGAACTCGTGAGTTATAACCAGAACCTGTGGATCGGCCACCTGATCGGGAGCGCGGCG
>JRHI01000365.1_pt1 | contig 50789 bp, 42 predicted proteins | sample 215371 | NCBI WGS metagenome assembly JRHI01 (sample SAMN02929681, study PRJNA255918) | sediment metagenome | biome: cave system; feature: Ice Cave; material: Sediment; isolation source: sediment from deep within a dark volcanic ice cave with no known source of... ...
TCGCCTCGCGACATCTCAATTACTAACGTTATTTCTTGACGGCTCCTAACGATCCTCCTCACGCATTTCCTCACGCTTTGCCAGTACCATGAACAGAAGAGAATGGAATCATGAGGAACATGCTCGTCTATCAGCGAAAGGCCCATTTTGCATACAGAGTGCTGTGTGTAGGAGGATGCTGTTAACAAAGGCCCTATGAGGATTCTTCGTTATGAATAGTAGCATCAATCGGATCTGCGACGGTCCATATGTCTCACAGGAGGCTGAGCAACTGGACGATGCCTCGGTGGAGGTGCTGCAACGGCTACGGCAACTTACCCATGCACTTCCCGTGCCCAGCGGATTACCAGCCGTCCTGGCTATCCAAAGCACAAGACAGGAGCGGGTGCGCCAGGAAACGGTCGTTCTCGCTGTCCAGGCACTCGCTACGTCAGCGCTTGATCGTGAAACGGGTGATCACACACAGAGGATCATGCAGCTTGCTGAGGCTATTGCCCATCAATTGGCTCAATCTGAGGAGGAGATTCACCTGCTTCGCCTGGCAGCATTACTCCATGATATTGGGAAGGTTGGCATTCCTGAAGTGATTCTCCTCAAGCCAGGACCACTCACGCATGAGGAATGGGAATTCATACATCGTCATCCAGACATTGGTCGCCAGATATTGGAGCAGTCAGGGGACCTCTTTCACCCATTGGCAAGCATTGTCGTGGCGCATCATGAACGCTGGGATGGGAGCGGCTATCCCAGAGGTGTTGCGAAAGAGGACATCCCATTGAGTGCTTGTATTCTTGCAGTAGTGGATTCCTATGATGCGATGACCTCACCTCGAGCCTATAAACGGAATCCACTCTCTGTCGCCCAGTCCAGGGCTGAATTGCAACGATGTGCAGGAAGTCAGTTTGATCCGCATGTCGTTGAGGCGTTCTTGTCGCTCAATGCCTCATCGAGACACAGGTGTTACTTATGACATCTGTACAGAGGAATGAGCGTATCACTTCGCAGGTGTCAGCAGGCTATCCCGACAGTATCCTGGTTCGCCAAGCCCTCACAGGTGACGAGCGTGCCTTTGAGTCCCTGGTCTATCGGTACCATAGCGCATTGTTGGGCTACATCGGTAGCTATCTCAAAGATAGAGAACAGGCGTCTGATGTCGTGCAGTTCGTCTTCCTCCAGCTTTTTGTGACTCTTCCTGCCCTGGTGACGAATATACCAGTCAAAGCGTGGCTGTATACAGTCGCACGCAATCGCAGTTTGGACGAACTGCGCAAGAGACGAGGAGGCGAAGATGTCAATTATTGATCAGGCCAGGTTGTCTCCCATTGATCAAGCGCGTCTTGATCTCATGCACTGCTATTGGAATGCCGCGAATTATCTGACCATTGGTCAGATTTACTTACAGGAAAACCCCTTGCTGAGAGAGCCGCTACAAGCCAAGCACATCAAGCCCCGCCTGCTGGGACACTGGGGTACATCACCCGGCCTAAGCTTCATCTATGTTCATGTCAATCGGCTCATTCAAGACCATGACGTGAACGCGATTTATCTTGCAGGACCCGGACATGGTGGCCCCGCGTTGGTCGCGAATGTCTATCTGGAAGGCACATACACGGAGATCTACCCAAAGATCACACAAGACACCGAGGGTATACATCGCTTGTTCCGCCAGTTCTCGACACCAGGGGGCATACCCAGTCATGTGAGTGTCCCTACACCAGGGTCTATTCATGAAGGCGGCGAACTGGGCTACGTGCTCTCCCATGCATATGGGGCGGTTTTCGACAATCCAAGCCTGATTGCGATAGCCGTTGTAGGCGATGGTGAGGCCGAGACCGCACCCCTTGAGGGTGCCTGGAAAAGCGTCAAGTTTTTGAATCCGGTGCGAGACGGGGCCGTATTGCCCATTCTACACCTCAATGGCTACAAGATTTCTGGCCCTACTGTGTTAGGGCGCGAAGAGGATGACGACGTTCATACCCTCATCGAGAGTCATGGCTATGACGTTCATTTTGTCGAAGGTGATGATCCCATGACGATGCATCAAGCCTTTGCCACAACGCTTGATACCTGCTATACAAAAATCCGCACGCTTCAAGAAGATGCTCGCATGCATGGCTTCACCAAGGGGTCATGCTGGCCCGCAATTATCCTGCGTACTCCCAAAGGATGGACGGGACCGAAAGAAGTGGATGGTCTGCCCATTGAAGGCACGTTCCGCGCCCATCAGGTACCGGTTGCAGATGTGAGAGAAAACGCGGAGCACCTGAACATCCTTGAGCAGTGGATGCGGAGCTATCATCCAGAAGACCTCTTCGATGAGCAGGGCCACTTGGCCGCAGAACTCGCAGTACTCGCCCCAAAAGGGGATCGTCGTATGGGCGCCAATCCCAATGCGAACGGTGGCAAACTCCTGGTAGACCTGGACCTACCAGCATTCACCGAGTATGCAATTGACGTGCCAAAGCCAGCCACAGAGCATCACGAGTCCACACGACAATTTGGCAAGATGATGCGCGACATCTTTACACGCAATGCCAAGCAGCAGAACTTCCGCCTCTTCTGTCCTGATGAGACCAACTCGAACCGCTTGGGCAATGTATTTGAGGTGGAAAACCGTTGCTCGACAGGAAAAGTGCTCTCAAGCGACGACCATATCTCTCCTGATGGACGCGTCATGGAGGTACTGAGCGAACATCTATGTCAGGGCTGGCTTGAGGGTTATCTGCTCACAGGACGGCACGGGGTATTCGCGACCTATGAGGCGTTCGCGATGGTTTCCGACTCTATGACCATCCAGCATTCCAAGTGGTTGCAGGAGGCCGACAAACTTCCCTGGCGCGAGAAGATTGCATCCCTCAATATTCTCTTAACCTCGACCTGCTGGCGCAATGACCATAATGGCTTTAGCCATCAAGGACCTGGATTGATTGATATCGTCCTGTCGAGCAAAGGCACGGTTGCACGTATCTACCTGCCGCCAGATGCTAACTGCTTGCTTTCAGTCGCCGACCATTGCTTACGCAGCCGGAACTATGTGAACCTAATTGTCATCGACAAGCAGCCCCAACTCCAATGGCTCAACATGGAAGATGCGATAGCGCACTGTGCGCGTGGTTTCTCCACATGGCACTGGGCAAGTAATGACTACGCGGTCGAGCCAGATGTCGTGCTGGCATGTGCAGGTGATAGCCCAACATTAGAAATGGTTGCGGCAGCATGGTGGCTCCGCCAGCATCTTCCTGAATTGAAGGTACGCGTGGTCAACGTGGTCGACCTGATGACGCTCTACCCGTCGTATCTGCATCCTCATGGCATGGACAATGCCACATTCGTCGAGCACTTTACAGAAGACAAGCCGGTCGTTTTTGCCTTTCATGGCTACCCGCGTGCGGTACATGAGGTTGTGCATGGACGTCCAAATGTCGAGCGCTTCCATGTTCGTGGCTTTAATGAAGAGGGCACAACGACGACACCATTTGATATGGTCGTCCTCAACGGTATGAGTCGTTATCATCTCTGTATTGAGGCCATGCGTCGTGCGACGCGTCTGCACGCGTTGACACCACCGCTCATTGCGGAATGCGATGATATGCTAAACAAGCATCACGCCTATATACGGGCACATTTTGAAGACATGCCAGAGGTTCGTGACTGGGTGTGGACCGACGAGGCAAGGCTGCATGATCAGAGGAGCTGAAGTGAATCAATCTGTTAAAGGACCTTCCTGCGCGAAAAGAGAGAGGAGAACTGCTTCAAAGAGTTCTCTGGTTGAGGTGAAATCATGAGTGATACCATAACGCAAATGCGACTTTCCATGCGCTTAGATACCTATCTCAGGGACTATACGGGAAAGAGCGGAAGATCAGATGCACTTTCCAAAGCGGAGTGGGCTACGGTATGGCACGTAGCGGACGTTGCTCGTAGACAGAATACGCTGACGCCAGAACTTGTTGATGATGTTCGGAAAGCATTGAAGAGGCTTGAGACCACAAGAGATAGGCCTATGCTCTAGAACAGGGAGAGTATGGCAAGTCGTGAATATCCATCTTCCAGGAGGACAATATGGCAGTCCCATCAGTCGCTTCGCTTCTGCAAGCGGTCCGCACATCCTTCTTCGCCTCCTTTGGCGATATTGTTTTTGGCATGGAGGATGGCACGGTCTCCATCTTTGGCCTAGTCTTCGGTGTGGCTGCCAGCGCAACTGACAGCAGAGTTGTGCTCCTGGCCGGAGCGACTGGAGCAGCAGCGATTGCAATGATGGCTGGCACCTACTTGGATGCTGAATCGACGTGTGGCCAGGCGAAAGCACACATCGCTCAGAAGAAACAAGCAATTGAGCAGAATCGCCCGTCCGAGCTTGAGAAGGTTATGAAGAGGCTACGCGGTGCTGGCCTGGATGATCAGGATATCAATATCGTCGTCGATGTCCTGGACCGTCAATCCACTCTCTTGCTCAGCGTGCAGACCGTGTTTTTCCTGGTGGTCTTTATCGTCCTAGTTGGCGTCATTGGTCATCATCAGCCATTCGAGACGGTGCTCTTTGCTATTTCGCTTGCCGTTGGTCTGACGCCCGAGTTCCTGCCGATGATCACGACGGTGACGCTGGGGCAGGGTGCTTTGCGGATGGCAAAGCAAAAGGTGATCGTCAAACACCTGGAATCGATCCAGAACTTTGGCAGCATTGACACGTTGTGTAGCGATAAGACCGGAACGTTAACCAGTGGCGAGACGAAGCTCGAAGGGTATCTCGATCTCTCTGAGAATGCGTCTGATCGCGTTCTGCTGTTTGGCTACTTGAACAGTACGCACCAGACTAGGATCAAAAGCCCACTCGATGAAGCTATTGTGCGGCATAGTACGCTCGATATTGGAGGATATAGCAAGATTGGCGAGGTCCCGTTTGATTTTGAACGGCGTTGCCTCTCTGTGGCTGTACAACACGAGCAAGAGCGTCTGCTGATCATAAAAGGCGCCCCCCGAGAGCGTCCTGGCTTTCTGCACTGCGTATGAAAGCAATGGTGAACGCAAGCCATTGGCGAGCGGGAGTGGCGAGGTGCGGACCAAGTACGTGAACGTGTATCGTGATTTGAGTTCGCAGGGATACCGTGTGCTCGCTGTCGCCTATCGCACACTCCCGCAACAAGAGACCTATAGCAAAGCGGATGAGCAGTCTCTGGTTCTGCTTGGCTTCCTGACCTTTGCCGATCCGCCCAAAGCGGATGTCGCCCAGGTGCTGCAAGTACTTTCTCTTTCTGACAGGGATGATCGTGAGCTACTTGCTGCTCGTTGAACTGGTCAAGAGGCGCTTAATGAGACGATATGCATAGGAGTTCTTCTCTCGTGTCACAACGGAACGGATTGGTACGATAAGAAAATAAAATGGCGTGAGAAGGACCTGTCCGCGTGAGTACCTCGCTTTTGGACAGGCAGGTTCAGCTACCTACCTCTGGCGCAAGTGACTAACGGTCGTTCTCACGCATTTTCTCACGCTTTGCTAGTACCATTAATAGAAGAGTAAGGCAGCTAGAGGAATAGGCTTTTCCAGTTTCGGTGCGTAAAGAGAGAGAAACACTATGGACCACTGCTAGTGACACTCAGGAGGTGTATTGATGGTCACGCTAACCGTATCAACCCCAAGAGAAGACGATCTTCTCACAACGTCTTCCCTCGTCAGGACTATTCTAGTCGTGGAGTATGACCCCGACCAGGCCGAGTCGTTCACCCGATATCTTTCATTCAAGCCTCATCAGTATGTAGAGCGAGTAACCAGTGCGGCGGCAGCATTGCACTTCGTCAAACACATTAAGCCCAACTTATTTCTCCTGCAGTATCATCTCCCCGATATGGATGGCCTCGCACTCTACGATCGGCTACATGAGACGAGAGGACTCGAGAGGATTCCTGCCATCATCGTCGGTGTCCCGTTGCCGCAACAGGTTCTCGCTGTTATCAAGACGCAACGACTCGTGCTCCTGAGCACTCCCATCGATCTGGAGGAACTTGGACGCGACATAATGCAACTTGGCATATCCTTTGTCATGAACTAAGATAGAGTGAAAAAGCGTTATGGAGGGAAAACAAGTGCAAGAACAAGTGAAACAGCAGCATATTCCGGTCAAGGTTTACCGAACGAACGAGCGCTTGATGATCGCCGCTCCGATGGCTGGGCTGGAACCCGAGAACATTCTGGTCGAAGTTACCAACGATGGTCGCCTTATACTCCATGGAGACCAGCGCGCCATGCTGAAGGAGGTCAAGGAGTTACTTCTCGATGAATGGAGTGTTGGCGTCTATTACCGCGAACTCGCACTTCCTGTTCCGGTCAATGCTGTGTGTGCGAATGTCACCTATGGTAATGGTGTGCTGATGGTGACGTTACCCATCAGCGACCAGACATCTCCCGCACGATTGACGCTTGAACGCCTCACTCCTACTCATGGCGAGCATAAAGGCAACACTGGCCACCATGTCACCTGCGTTCAGACATGACCATATAATAAGTACATACACGTTCCACCATCGTTGACAAACGTGCTGTGCGTGCGCAAACACGAACGACGTGAGACTGGAGGAGATCATCATGAGCGGAACTTCGGCACGCGAATTGGTATCAGTCTTGGTGGCCCGACTCTGCATATCGAGCTAGGTTGGAGACGGTTTCGTCTAATTCTTCTTGCTTAAAGCCCATCTCTTGAGCGAGGTGCTCAGCATCTGGGCCAACGATTTCGACGGTGTGAGTAATCTGAGTGCCTGAAGCCAAAAGGGTCAACTCGTGACGACCGATGATAGCATGGTCTGGTCCAATGGGTGTACGATCAACAAAGCGCTGCTCTTCCTCAACAAGGATGAGTGTAAAAGGCAACTCTGGTCCCCCCACAGGTTGCAAGATGCCAGAAGTGCCTGTAACGAAAGGGCCATTAGGCTGATACTTGGCAAGGCCATAATCCCACCGAGGCCAATTGGCGACATCACAATAGATAGCCCAAACGCGTGAAGCAGCGGCACGGGTGTGTGCAGTTGCAGAAATGGTCCACATAAATGGAGATTCCTCCTCTTTCTAGACGTGCTCGCTTCTCACGAGCTAACACTATTAGCAGTGAACTTGCCATAAATGTCAAGACCCGATAAGAGCCAGTGAGCCTCACAACAAAGGACTCTCCTCATAGTCATGTATTTCACGAGATTTAGGTACGTTGTGAAGCCACAAACTCCATTGCTTCTCGTGCCAGAGGCAGCCATTCCCCTTGAGATGTTGGCTCTAGCGTTATCCACTCCTTCATGAGTCGGCCATCATGGCGGGGATCAAAGCGTTCCCCGTCTCCCGAGGCGACGAGCGCATCCACTCGCAGCTTAGGAAGTTTGACCACGAGCTTTCCGCTGACGAGCATGGCAAAGATCTTATTCTTGACTTTTAATCCCGATGAGCCAAACCCTTTCCCATCCGACGGTGGAGTTACACCTGAGTTGTTGAGGAGTTCCTCGACAATCGTTGCAAAGCGCTCTTCTGGAGTGATAGCTGGGTTGCTCATGAAAGCGACTCCTCCTCGCAATAATATCAGAGTTTAACAACACCTAACACGCGCCCATTGGCTATGGGCGTTCCTTTTTTGTTGCGTGCAAACACCTTCAACTCCGTGGCCTTCAGCGCCTTGACTTGCTCGCTTCCCTCACCGTTCCAGGATAGCAGCAAGGTATCTTCCTCGTTGATGAGCATAGTGAGCAACACATGGTCTTTCTCGGTGAGTTCCGTTGTCGCTACTCCTGCTGTAGCACGCCCCTTTTGTGGATATTGGCTCACAGGCACTTTCTTGCCTATGCCGCTCTCTGTCACAACAAGCAGGCTGACAAGTGCTGTCTGCTCGGATGCTTCTCTATCGAGGTAGGAGGCACTTACGACTGTCGCATTGGGGCCAAGCGCCATCGCCGCAACACCTTGGCCAACACGTCCCTGTGCCCGCAAAGCATCATCACTAAAACGCAATGTCTGGGCGTTATTCGTTGTCACCAAATATTCGCCTTGCCCACGCGAAAGTAAGGCCGTAACCACAGTATCACCATTGGTGAGCTTCATATCCGCGAGACCGTCTACATCTGCTGTCTTATATTCGCTTAACGGCGACTTCTTGACTTTTCCCAATGCGCTGAATTGCACCAGGAAGCGATCTTCATCATACGACTCCACAGGCAGGATAGTGACAATCTCCTCAGTGGAGTTGAGTGCAAGCAATTTACGCAGAGACTCACCCTTGGCTGACCGTGTGCCACTAGGAATACGGTGCGTAGCAATTTGAAAGACACGCCCCATTGACGAAACACATAACAGATACTCTTGTGACGTGGTGGAGATCACTTGGCGCAACTGTTCATCTCCGCGTACAGGCATGTAGAGCGCGTCACCTTTCTTGCCTTTCGCGGCAAAGGTATCAGCGGGCAACGCTTTTATGGCGCCAGAGCGTGTGACAGCTATGGTAAGAGCTTCACGCTCGTGCAGGCTTTCAACAGTGATTACAGGAGTATGGGCCTGACCATCTGCATCGATAACTGTGCGTCGCTCGTCTGCAAACTGCTTGATAAGTTGCTGCATCTCCTTTTTGAGCAGGCCAAGCAACGCTTTACGGTCGGCGAGGAGGCGTTCTAGCTCGTCGATACGCGCCTGTAACTCTTCGCGTTCTTTCGCATATTTGCCAGCATCCAGGCGTGTCACCTGCGCCAGCGTCATAGAAGCGATCACATCCGATTGAAGCGATGTTAAGCGATAACGTACTTCAATCTCTTTACGTGCGGTTGCGCGATCCTCTGCTTGCTGGAAAATCTTGACAATCTGGTCGGCATGAGCCGCACCAACAATCAAGCCCTCGACGACGTGCAAGCGTTCCTGCGCCTTACGCAAGTCAAATTGTGAGCGGCGCGTGAGCACATCTATCTGATGCGCATTCCAGTAGTTGAGTAGCTCCAACATGCCAGTCTGTTTTGGCTGTCGTGCCGCCCGCATAGATTCACCAAACAAGAAGACCATTTGAAACGAGAGTGCGATTTGCAAGTCCGTATCGCTAAACAGTTGTGAGAGCACCTGGGCAGCGTCAGCGTCCTTGCGCAGGTCAAGCACGATACGCATACCCTTTTCTGTATCGCTCTCGTCGCGTACATCTGGCATCAGCCCCTCTAGCTTACGCGCATTAATAGCCTTGACGAGAGACGCTTTGACTTTATCGCGTCCAATCGGGGGAATCTGCGTCACAATCAGGGAGCGGCTACGTGGCGTCTCTTCCAAGCGCACCTGAGCACGCACGATAATGCGCCCTTTGCCTGTCGTGAAGTAATCCTTAATACCCTCGTTCCCAATAATACTTCCACCCTGGCAGAAGTCGGGGCCGGGAATATACTCCATCAATTGCTCCACGGTCATGGAGGGTTTATCGAGTAGTGCGATACAAGCTCGCAGTACTTCCCCCAGGTTATGAGGCGGAATATTAGTTGAGAGACCGACAGCGATACCACTCGATGGATTCACAACCGGCGGAATATGTCCGGGCAAATAGTCTGGCTCAACCACTTTGGGGTCTTGCTTATAGGTTGGATGCAACGAAACGGTATCACGATCCATATCGGACATCATCGCTTCAGCCAGTGGTGAGAGACGCATCTCTGTATAGCGATATGCCGCAGGAGCATCACCATCTTCGCTGCCCATATTGCCCTGTCCTTCGATTAAGGGATAGCGCAACGTAAAGGGTTGCGCCATACGTACAGCTGCGTCATAGACAGATGTATCGCCATGTGGGTGATAGTTGCCCAGAATTAAGCCAACGACCTCGGCACTTTTTACCGTTGGGCGCGTCGAGAGATAGCGTGCTTCGCGCATGCCAGCCAGAATACGCCGCTGCACTGGCTTCAAACCATCACGTGCATCGGGCAAGGCACGATCTGTCACCACTGAAAGACCATAGGTTGCGAATGCTTGTGAAAGGATCACCGAAAAATCTTCCTCGCGGATGGTGCCAATTACTGGATCGTTATTGGTAGTGTTATTTATCACTGTTGTGCGTGCCATCTCTAGACATCCAATTCTTTGATCTTGCGTGAGTGCTCTGCCAGGAAGGAGCGTCGCATCTCAGCATTTTTATCTTCCATCAGTTCCAAAACCAGTTTCGCTGCTAGCACGCCATCTTCCATAGTCACACGCTTGAGAGTACGTCGCGCTGGGTCAAAGGTGGTATCACGTAATTCTTTCGGGTTCATTTCGCCGAGACCTTTGAAACGCTTAAATTCTAGATTACTTGCATCGGCATGGGTCTTGATAAATTGTATACGTGCTTCATCATCCAGCAACCACACCACTTTGCTTTTATATTTGACAGAATACAGAGGAGGACAGGCAATATAGACATGACCGCGCTCAATCAGATCGCTAAATTCCTGGTGAAACAGTGTTAATAATAGACATTGAATATGCAATCCATCTACATCAGCATCAGTAGCGATAATGACACGGTTGAACTTGAGACGACTTACATCAAAGGTATCACGGGTACCTGTACCCAGCACGTTAATGATCGTGCGAATCTCTTCGTTCTCAACGATGCGCTCCAGATCCGCCTTGGCAACGTTCAGAGGTTTCCCTTTGAGCTTGAGCACAGCCTGAAACTCAGAGAAACGTCCCTGCCCAGCACTTCCACCAGCCGAATCGCCTTCCACGATAAACAACTCTGCACGTGAGGGGTCCGCAGTATTGCAACGCAAAAATTTCTTTGAGAGCGTGGTATCGATGAGTTCGCCGTTCTTCTTATTGCCAGCACGAGCTAGCTCCTCTACCAGTTGTGCCTCGTTACGTGCCTTTTGCATCTGGAGAATACGCTTGAGCCATTCTCGCGCCGCCGTCGTATTGCTCTCGAACCACTCTTTTAGCCCCTCGTCTACGATTGAGCGTACGATACCCTCTACAGGCCCATTATTCAGGCGATCTTTCGTCTGCCCCTGAAACTGCGGATTGACCAACTTGACCGAGATGACGACATTCAAGCCCTGCTGAATCACTTCTGGTTTGAAGCCGTCCTTCTCACGGCTCTTGATAATGCCTAGCTTGAGCGCGTTATCGTTGACGACCTTGGTGAGCGCTGCCTTGAAGCCCGTTTCATGCACGCCACCATCACGCGTACGGACAGCATTCGCGTAGCTATACATAGTAATTTTATAGCCAGCGGTGGGTTGTAATGCTACTTCGACCTGCACGCCATCTTTTTCCTTCGTAATGCCAATAACGTGCTTGAAGAGCGGTATACTCGTGCCTGTAGATAAATCACGCACATAATCAGGTAAACCCTCACGCGAAAAGAAGGTACGGCTCACAAGTTCATTCGCGTTCTCATCCCATGCCTCAAGCTGCAAGGAGAGACCACGATTGAGATATGCGGATGCTTTCATACGGCTCTCTACCGCCTCTAGTGAGTAATAAGCATCTCCGTCAAAAATGGAGCGATCATACAACCAGCGTAATTGTGTACCATGCAGTTTGGGGTCGCAGGATGTGATGGTATGCGGCATAGCGGTGCCACGGCTAAATGCTTGGAAGAACTGTTGCCCATCTTTCCAAATAGTTAGTTCCAACTTCTCGGATAACGCATTGATGATGGTTGAACCTACACCGTGTAATCCACCTGCCGTTTTGTAAACACCTTCGGCAAACTTCCCACCAGAATGCGGAACCGTCAGAATAACTGTCGCTGCCGGGAGGTAATCACCTTGATACAGCATGGGGTCAAAGGGCATACCACGTCCCTCATCGCGTACTGTGACCCATCCTGTGTGATTGATGCTCACCCAGATCTGTTTCCCGTAACCCGCGACGGCTTCGTCTACGGCATTATCAAGGGCCTCCCAGATCAGATGCACGAGGCCAGAGGCAGATGTAGAACCGATATACATGCCAGGACGATGGCGAATGGCTGCGATTCCTTCCAGCACCTGGATATCAGCAGCAGAATAGGCGGCATTCTTTTTACTTGCAGCATTGCCTCGTGTCGTTACTTTTTTCTCCTCTTGAGTGGGAGTTTCTTCTATTATGGAGTCATTACTCCCAGGTGTAAAAAGTGAGAGTTGTTCAGACTCCTCTTGCAGAGAAGAGGGCACTTTAGGGGAACGTACCATACAATACTTTATACCTCTCTTTTTAAGAATGCTTTGCTTGTTCAGCATACCGTGTTATACGCTGAAAGTCAAGGTGTTTCTGGACCAAAAGTTCTATTTTCTTTTTTTATTTTGACAAAATGATTGTAATTTCTTTCCACCTCGTTTATAATTATAAACATCTATCTATCGTGCCTCAGCCAGAAAGGTCTTCATGGAGGAGAACAGTGCCACGTCCATCAAAACATGTTTCACCAGACACATTAGGAGGCCGCATCAGAGCGGCGCGAGAGGCTTTGCATCTTTCACTCGCCGATGTTGCGGATGGTCATTATAGCACAAGCCTCATTTCTCAGATAGAGCGTAATAGAGTAGACCCCTCACAAGATAGTTTACTGTTCCTCGTGGAACGCCTTAAACTTCCTCTGGAAGAGCTTGAAGTGCTCGTACAACAACAACATGAGTCTGAAATCGAACCACAGCAGTTTAAGTCTTTGGAGGATTTGCGCTATGAAGTGGCGTTATTACTCAACAAGAAAGAGGTGCAGAAAGCACTAGACTTGTTTCAAGATGTGGATATCCTCCAGGTACCAATATTACAACGTTGGCGCCTAGTAGCACTACGTGGACAATGTTACTTTGAGCAAAAACAATTTCTCAGAGCACTACAAGACTTTCTATGTGCCGTGAACGAACAACCAAATTTAGAGCGCCTAACAGCGGAGCAAAAACAAGATTTGATGCTTTTACATCTCCATCTAGCCTGTGTCTACCGCATCTTCAACCAACTCGACACCGCATTGACAGAATATCAAGCCACATTAGGTCTGATGAATAGCGGCACACCTTCTGGCTATGTCGCAGAAACCCATTGGGGCTTAGCCATCATCTACTTCTTACGAGCCTATAAAATGCAAGAATGTTCAGAGTCCGCAGAAGACAGAAAGAAACAATTAGTTCTTGCTTTAGACCACGCAGATATTGCACGGCGTTTCTACACTTCCGTCGGAGAAACACTTCAAATAGCTGCCGTTACCTGTCAAATTGCCCAAATCGAAAATGAGTTGGGTCTTCAGGAAAAAGTGTGCACCTATATGCAGCAGTTACTCGACACATGGAAAGCAGTACTTCAGGAACCAGATGCAACACGTACAGAAGCAAAAGAGTATCAGAAAAAGCGTGCCACTATCGTATCGGCAGCAGCTAGTACATTAGCTCGCCTCACATTCAAAATGCAAGATTACACGCATGCTCTCGAATATATTGGCACAGCAATCGAGGCAGCAAAAAAAAGCAATAAGCCACGAAAAGCTGATGCCTACATCTTACAGGGGTGTATTCTAGAAGCTATCGATGTTTCCGACCCAGAGGCTGAAAAGGCATTTCGTCAAGCGATTGCTGTATTAGCTCCTACCGAACGTATGACAGCTCGCATTACTGCTCATAACTTTCTCTGTGAACATCTCTTCAAACAGGGCAGGCATAAAGAAGCGCAAGCAGAGCTAGAGATAGCTCGCTCTCTTTCTCTGCAGGTAGAAGAAAGTTGTGCTATTGCTCAGACAAATACGCTTTTATAGGCTCGTAACCTACCTATGCAGTCACTCGTATATATCCACAAAGGAGTATAACGCTCTCTGGGTGTATCCATAAAAAAGGGAGTAAACAATGAATAAGCCTGTCACCGGTCAATACGAATGTGTGCATCAATCTGGCGTAGGGTTAGACTACTTTACATCGCGTATTGACCGTCTTACATTACAATCCAGTGGGCGCTTTACGCTCATTACTCAGGACCATAGTCGCGTAGCAAACGCAGCTCAATCCTTGCTTGCCGGACAACAGATATCAACCGCAGCGCCAGAGACTAGACGTGAGGGATATTATACATGCCAGGGCAATCTGCTGTCTTTGCGCTTTGATGATAACACACAGCAACAAGGGCAATTTTCCTGGAACGGCGAGGGCGTACAAATCGAGCAAAACTTTTTTAACAAGGCATCCGATTCGACACTACTTCCGCCAACGCACCGCTTGAAAAAAGACATGGACGACATTGCGAAAGGTCTAAAAATCGCAGGCGCCATTGGTGGCACTGTGTTTAAAGCGGCAAAGACCATTCATGAGACGATTCAGTCTGTACAAACAACACAACCACCCGCCCCGCATCAGGGTCAACCGCCAGTTCAGGGTCAGAACAACATGCCGCCACCTGCTCAACCTGTTCCTCAGTCGCAGCAACCTTATCAACAGGTGCCACCAAACCCGCAGAACCAGCAGGCTCCTCATGTACAGCAAGCACAAGAAGCACCCGTTACGCCACAATCAGTCAATAATGGCATGTCAGCACTCTTCTGTGATCGTTGTGGAGCACATGTGACATCTGGGAAACGATTCTGTAATAACTGTGGAGCACGTCTAGCGTAATTGTGCTCCACACAAAGAGGAGAAGGCTACCATATCGTATCGAGATCAGACCTCTTCTAAGAGTCGAACTACTTAGATTGGTCTTTCGTCAAATACTGATAGGCTGCGATAATGCGTTGCATTTGTTGCTGGTCGCCTCCGCGGTCTGGATGATGCCGTTTTGCCAATGCACGATAGCGCCGCTTAATTTGTTGCGGTGTCGCATTAGCAGGCAACCCAAGCACGGCTAACGCCTGTTGCCGCTCCACGAGTGGACGAGCCGGATTGATGTTGCTCTGCCATAATGTGCGCATTCCTACCCGCAAGACATTCCAGAGTAATGATGCAAACGATTTTGGTGGACGTGAACTCATCGCTTTTCCCAGACCAGATGGTTAATTCTATGGTTTCTATTTCTTGCTCTATGGTATGCTTTTATCAAATGAAACGCAAGCAGAGACTTCTCCGTTCTCTATGTAGAGAATGAATTTACGAAGGAGGCAAGGATATGGCAACAGAAACGAAAAAGCCAGCATCAAACATGCAGCAGAACGGCCAAAAGCCTAACAAACCAGCAGAGACATTACAATCTGTAGAAAAAGGCATACATCCCTTTCAGGCATTCATCAACAAATTTAATAATGACTGGGTGATGAACTTCGCCGGTATGTTAGCGTACAACCTGATCTTATCTATATTTCCTATTATTATTGCAATTGCATCGATCATAGGTCTTGTTCTAGGTAACGGTACCAGACGTGCGATTGTCAACAATATTTTGCAAGTCCTTCCCAGCAAAGTATCGCCTGATGTCTTGACAAATGTCTTAGACCAGTTGAATAAAAACTCCGGCTTCCTTGGCATTATTGCTATTATCCTCGCACTATTCTTTGGTTCACGCCTCTTTATTGTAATTGAAGGCTGCTTTGATATTATCTATCACGTGCGTCCCCGTACTGTCATACGTCAGAATTTGATGGCTTTAGGTATGATGCTCATCTTCGTCGTGCTTATACCTATCATGGTGTTTGCCTCTAGCATTCCAGCCCTGGCTTTTTCACTGCTCAAAAATACATTCATTGGTACGATTCCATTTCTCGCAGCAGTTGCAGGTATTCTCAGTGGTGTGATTGTTTCCTTCGTGCTATTTGAAGCTATCTACTTTGTTGTTCCAAACCAGAAGATTAGTTTCCGGCATAGCTGGCTTGGTGCATTGGGCGCTGCGCTAGCACTAGAACTGTACCTGACGCTCTTTCCGCTTTATGTACAGCATTTCTTGAATGGTTATGCCGGACAAGTAGGCTTTGCCATTGTCTTGCTTGTGTTTTTCTACTACTTTGCGGTCATCCTCTTGCTTGGAGCCGAGTTGAACGCCTTCTTCTCAGAGAGAGTCCAACCGCTCCCTAACGATCTCGCAACGTTTGTGAGTACGATGGGTGGCAAGCTCAATAAGGATAGACCGGACGTAGAAGCCGAATCGCATCAGGACTCACAGCCCACGGATAGAGCCGACGCACGTCATATCGCTGATGTCCGCTTACAGGAAAGAAAAACGCAGAAAAAAAATGTAGAAAAGCAGCAACAAGTTGCAGCCACAGGACTTGTAGAGGAGAAAGCAAAGGCAAAAGAGAAAGCCAGCAAGGGTCCCTCAAAACTCCTTACTATTATCGAGGTGGTTGCCGGCTCAGCACTCGCCATAGGCATAGAGTTGTTTCGACTACGCCAGAAAGGAAGATAAAAAATAGGACAAGGATGCGGGGCAAAATGCTTTTTTGCCCCGCATCCTTGTCCTATTTTTTAATTTGCAAACGATTCACGACTTCGGCTGCTAGGCCGGGGCCGTACGACCCCTCAGCAATAATAGCTGCTCCAATCGCAGGTTCAAATCCTTCTGGTTCAGACTCATCATGAGGGAAATGATAAAGCTGATAGGTGTCATTGAGCCGCTCAATGACATCATCTCTACGCGAGCCGGGCATGCTTCCATTGGATATGCGCCGATCCATGACAACGACATCCTCAAAATGATGAATAGCCATCAGTCCTGCTAGGTCTTGCGTCAATCCTTCCCAGAAGGCATCTTCAATCACCTGTGCATCGTCTACTTGCTCCCCATCGCTTTGATCCAATAGCTCTAGCGGTATGTTTTTACTGAGACCATCAACGATTTGACCATCTTTTACGACGACAATACTTCTAGAATTGGCATCAACCTCAAGATATAAAAAGCGCATCTCCGTCCAATTTGCTTCCTGTTGACGCATACGATACAGTAACGTTGCCACAGAACAGAGTGTCATAGCTGTTCCCATTTCACCACGATTGAGCTTGCGATGCCTGGGAATGCTCGGCAGATAGGGCACGGCAGGAGCACTATAATTCGTAAAATTAATAGCTTGTATTCCTTCAAGAAACGCCTGCAACTCTTTATATGCTTGCCCATCTTTGCCCGTCTTTTGCTCTTGCGCTAAAGAGGCAGTTGTGGTAAGTCTAGTGCCAGCAGGAGAAGAGATACTAATTACAGGTTCAGGATAGAGCAAGCACAATTGCTCTACATATGAAAGTACTGACGATACATCCGCGAAAGTGTGTAATTCCAGGGGACGCCCATCTTCCATAAAACACGTCTTCCAACACTCAGCATTATATTCAATTCCAAGACTTAGCGTCATTATAGCCTTCCTCATGCCTCTCTGTATAACTCTATTCGCATCTATCCAATATATATTCTACTCTAGAATATGCTGTGTTTAGCACCATTGCTTCCATCTTGCATAGCATCAAGGAACAGCATTTTGCGCGTACACCTTTGTACTATCCTCTATTATGGCTTTACTGTGGAGCATAGGTGTTAAGAGTGTTCTATGTCAATAGAATAGTACCAGGGGATACCTACCCCAAAATCCCAAAAGCCCTACAATCCTTGACGGGTGGCATATATATCTGTTACACTGGAACTAAATCAAAGAGCACATAACCCCTTTGTGCATTATGTCCAATTACCTTTATAAAACGATACTACAAGTAAGAAAACCCATTTTCCTTTTACACCGTCCATTGTGTATTTCCAATGAGGTTATTTACATGCCTGGCGAGCGTTTTCTGTCTACAAGCGATGAGGAACATCTCCGTCTAGCAAATGCGCTACGTGAAAGTGAGATACTGCGAGAATTAGCAGGGTTGCTCGCTTCCTCTCTCGACCTCACTCATATCCTACAGGTGCTGGTGAAGCGCACGACAGAAGTGTGTGAGCTAGAGCGTTGTTCTGTATGGCTTTTGCAAGACGCCACTAGACAGCTCCTTCCCACCAGTTATCACCTCTCTGCTCCGCATTTGAATGAGCGCCTTGTCGAGAGAGCCAAGCGTATCTGGCCTACGAGTAGCATTCCATTTGACAATCCTACCATTCATGCGCTCCTTGAACAAGATGAACCCCTTGCTGTGAACGATCTACGTTCTTTCCCTGGCCTTCGTTCCATCGCGGAACGGTTTTTTATACGCTCTGTTCTCCTGGTTCCGCTTAGACGTGATGGACACGCTGTCGGTATGCTCTCACTCGATAATCCTGGGCAAGCATACCACTTCTCGTCTACACAATTAGCCCTCGTACGAGCGATAGGACAACAGGCGGCTATTGCTATAGGTAACGCGCAATTGTACAATCAAGCTCAGGTGGAGCATAAACGGGCCGAACTCCTAGTTGAACGCGTACAGTCGATATATGAGGTCGCTAATGCAGTGAACACAGGAGTAGACAATGCAACAGTATTAAAGATTGCCTTGCAAAATCTCATTTCCGTGCTCAACGCCGATGGAGCCGCTATTGCCCTCTTACAAGAGGATACGCTTTCACTCGTGAGTAGTTCCCACCTACATCCAGAGTTTTCCAACGTTCCCGTCTCGCCTACCCTTGCGAAGCTACCACATTGTTGTGCAACCGCAATCAATGCTACCCCTTGCTTTGTCCGTCACGAAGAGATCTCCGACCTAGAAAAACAATGGTATCAGCAACTCGGTTTACAGAATGTTCTCATTGCCCCGCTTATTTTAGGGCCACAACGCAAAAGCAACCAAACCGCTGCATGTCAGCCTCTCACTGATACGAGTGCATGCATTGGTTTTGCGTTTGTCAACTACATTCATCCTACCACGCCTTCAAAGGGCAAATATGCGTTTGCACGAGACATAGCTACCCAGTGTGCGCTCGCTATCGAGAAAGAACGCATCATCACAGAAGCTCAACAAGCTGCAACCCTGGCAACAGAGCGTGCCAACACTATTAATGCTGTGCTAGATGCGATGAATGAAGGAATTATCGTCTCAGATTTAGATGGTCAGATCACCATCAATAACACCTCTGCCTCTCGATTTTTGCAGCTTCCCTTATACTCTAAACAACCATTGAGTACCTTCTTACAGCAGCATCCCTCTTATACTATGCAAGGACAGCGCATGGCCGAACAGGATTTCCCGTTGAGCCGTGCATTACAGGGTGAACACGTTCGTGACGAACGCTTTATTACCCTACGTGCAAATGGCTCAGAGCATATTATCGAAGTGAGTGTGGCACCACTCTTTGATAGTCAATCACAACAAGTAGGTGTTGTCAGCGCATTCCGCGATGTCACTGAACAAGCCAGCGTTGATCAGCGGATACGACGCGCTTTAGAAACCACACTCCAGACAGTTGAGGCCGTAGCAGGACTCACCGATACGAAAGAAATCCTTTGTGCAGTGCTCACCAGAACCCAAAGCGCATTAAACAGTAAACGCAGTATCATACAACTCTATGACCAGGAGCAAAAAACGTTCACTCCCTTGCTGGCCGTCGGTTTCAGCAAGAAACAAGAAAAACAATGGTACAGCAAGGCGCATGAGGAAGAAATAGCTCGCTACGAGGGATTATATGCACAACTCCGTGAGGGTCATGCAATGTTGATTAGAGCCAATGACTATGCTCACTATCCTGACCCACTCAGCTCACAAACCATTCTTGCAGCTCCCATTGTCCGTAACAACCATCTTCTCGGTGTCATGACCTTCGAGCGCAAACCCATGGTAAAAAAGCGGAGATCACCTCAGAAGACGGTACCTCTGGGCGCCACCGCAAAGCGCAGTTTTACCTCGTGGGACATGGCGCTTGTGGAAGGAATCGCACAATTCGCAGGAGTAGCGCTTGAAGAGGCCCGCTGGCAAAATGAGGCGGCTATAGCACGAATGAATGAAGCGGCTATGCGCGAGTCCAATGCACAGAAAGATCAATTCCTTGCCATCACTGCACACGAATTCCGTACGCCACTCACTGTGATTCTGGCACATAGCCAAATGATGTCTCGTATCATGCGCAAAGCTGCGCCTACCGAGACAAAGGCACGCGAAAGATTCCAGGAAAGTATTCAAACTATCGAGGAGCAAACCCACCAACTTACAAACATTGTCAACACCTTCTTAGAAGTCACACAACTGAACCGTGGCAAGCTCCAGTTGTCATTAGAAAAACTCGACCTAGCGGAAATCGCGGAGCAAGTCATCACCTTACACAAAACGACAACTACTTCACATACTATTTCCTGTGTGGTTGCCCCCACCGACCAGCCATATACCGTGTTGGGAGATAAGGCACGCCTCACGCAAATTTTTGCGAATCTGCTCCAGAATGCCATAAAGTATAGCCCGTTCGGCGGCCCTATCACTGTCTCACTACGGCAACATTCCAATAATATGCCGCAAACAACGGTGGAAGTCAGGGTACAGGATTCTGGCATTGGTGTTCCACTAGATGCTCAACCCCATCTCTTTGAACGCTTCTATCGCGCTTCAAACATTGAAGGCAGCAAGACGCGAGGCGTCGGGCTTGGTCTGTACCTCGTAGCCGAGTTTCTACGTTTACACGGAGGTACTATTCGCGTTGAAAGCAGCGGCGTCTACGGGCAAGGAAGCACGTTCATATTCACTTTGCCCATCGTAGCAAAAGATGCAAATTAGAACAGTTCACCCAACAAAATGACATAGTTAAATGGAGCTTTCACCGTCGTGGGTCCGGTCAAATGGATAGTGAAGCCCACTTCCGGTTGCGGTGTGACATAGTGCACAGCGACAGGACCAGGATTGGCGGTCAGCATCACTAACACGACACTTGAAGCAGTTATATTCGTGTTCTTGACCATCAGATCACGTTGTCCACTCGCAAACATACCTGAACCAGAGAAAGAGCCACGCGTCACTACACCCACTTCACTACACATGGTATTAGACACTGGTTTGATCTGCTCAGTTACGCCTCGCTCTTGCGGTGCTGTACTATGTATCGCAGTAATATGAGTCGTTTTCTTTTCAGAAGGTATAGACCGTAGCACAATATCGAGAGGTTCACGCACTTCACTGGGTAATACAGGTGGCTTGCTAGGTTCTGCGGCTTCCAGAGGGAGTACAATAGCAGGCATAGGTGTTGTTTCTAAACGTATCTTCGTAGTATGTCCCGCTAATCGATGCTTGCTAGTGGTGGATTGGGTTGGCTGCGGCAATGGGTAAGAAGGAGCATACGCAGAAGGAACGGCATCAACTACTGCTGACGATTTCTGGTTCCTCCATTCAGGCGGCACATCCTTCTCCATGGGAACAATCATGGGTAGTTGAGCGGTGGTCTGCTTTTCCGGCTTCTCATGACGCTCATAGCCTAGCTGATGGCTATCGTTTCCGTCAGATGGAGATGAAGCATTTCGGGCAGCAAATGGTACTCCCAAACGTTGTACAATACGCTTGAGCATACTTGTATTCTGAGACACAGTTTTTTGTTCTTCATTGGAGTCAACAATAGAATGCATCCCTGTTAAAGAGTGCCCCGTTTCATTGCGGCGTACAGCAGGAAGCATTTTTGATTGCAAGCTGAGCAGAGGCGGAATCAGTGTGACGTTCTCGTCCGGCACAGGAAGTTGCTGTTCATCTTCCCACATCTCATCTTGTGTAGAGGATTTAATAAGTGTTTCAGTAACAGAGGCCGATAATTGTTGACGTTCCCGCTCAAAATGGGCATGCCATTGTGATTGATTGTGTTTGGTGCTACGTTTTTCATGCAAGGTCATTACTGCCCCCCCGAAAACTATAGAAGCTGTTTTATAGAAAGGTTATGACACATTTTGAAATACCCAGACGCAGTATAACATAGAGTCGCAGAAACACCAGCATGAATAGCACTTTTGGGTCAGATGATGAGCAGGCACCTCATTACGAAGCACCTAGATAGCGTATAGGAATATTGGGTATAGGGAAGGCTCTACGCTTGCAAGTTGCACGTAAAATCGCTACAATAAGGTCCTGATCGTAATAAAAAGATCAGACAAATTCAAACACTGATACATCGAAAAAAGAGCTATCAGCATATTTTTTGTGGTTTAAGGAAAGGACATTTTTATGAAACTCAATGGTTCACACAAATTCAAAGCCTCTAGCGCACAGGTGTACAATGCAATTCTCAATCCCAGCGTCTTGCAATCTTGTATCCCCGGCTGCAGCTCTGTTGAGTATCTCGACAACAATCGCATCAAGGCCAATATCAGCACTCCACTACCCGGCTTGAAGGGACCATATGGTGTGGTTATCAAAATTCAGCAGGCTCAGGCTCCAAACCATATCGTGCTCCAGGTACAGCGCAAGGGAACCGGCGGTTCGGTCAATGCCGTCAGTCAGATCAACATTGCTGACGAAGCAGATGGTGCCATGTTAACGTATGATGCCAATGCTGATCTCGAAGGCCCTATCGCTATGGCGAATAATCCTATTGGTCAAGGCATCACCAAGAACTCCCTCGGTTCTTTCTTCAAAAACCTAGACAAGGCAATTGTCTAGTTTCAATCCCCTCAAGCGGGTAGGACAAGGAGGACATTGGATACATTGCAATGTGTTCAATGTCCTCCTTGTCTCCTTACTACTAAAAGAGAAATGTTTTAGGGCAGCATCTCAATGATGCCACAAACGAGGCGCTCTGTAGGCGGCGTGAGCATCCCCTCGCGCAGAACAAGCCATCCATCAAGCATGTTGCGCAACTCTCCTTTGGTGCGTTCATCATCTGGCAAAATTAGCTGCTCCATCAGTTCTTCGACGGCACTATCAAGGGAGCTATAGCGCATGCTGTTTGGCAAGGTCACCACCTCGACATTCGCATAGATGCCCATATCATACATGACGGCAAGTGCATCAATATACCCCGGTGGAAGAGAGCGTGCATCACCATGAAAGTGCTGCCAGATATGGCTGAACAGCGCATCCAAAGGGGTCGCCCGTAAGTAGATATAGCACGCATGTCGTGTCGCCGCCTTGAGCTTTTCCAGGAATGGCACAATATCACGAATGGGATAGAGCACATGGCTACAAACGACGATATCAGCGCCCAGATCAGTGGGAGCTTCTTGCCAAGACGTTTGCACGTAGGAAACGTTCTTCAGTCCTTGCTGAGTAGCATCTTCACGTAGATAGTCGAGCATGGCTGCATTTGGCTCAACAGCAGTCACGTGTTTCGCCTCTGACGCGAGCGCAAGAGCAAAACGTCCTGTGCCTGCACCCACATCGAGTACAGTTGTTTGCGGAGTGACTTCACGACTCAATTTCAGAAAGAGCGGATCATGAGCCACAGCATCCTTCGTAGCACGATGATAATTACGTGCTCGACGGTTCCAGAAATCTGCACTGGTTCTGCCGAGACGCGCATACGCGGCATCCATCTGCCGCGCACGCGCATCAAGCATTTCCTGCCAGCGTTCGACAGCGCTCTGCATGCTCGTTAACTACTCGCGCTTGCAGTGTTTGCTGCCATCAAATTTGACTTGAGGCACGTGAAGAATTGCCCTGTCAGTTTTTCGGCGACGCCACTCATCAAACGCGCACCTACGCTAGCAATAGTACCACTGACCACCACATTCGCATTCCAGTCCATCTGCGTTTCATTGGGGCTGGGTGAGGAAAGATTCATGGTGCCAGCCAGTTCTACAGCGCTCCCTGGCGCCTTGCCACGCCCCTTCACGATCATACGCTCTGGCTCATGCATCTCCGGTCGAGTCACATCGATTGTAAACTTGGCTTTAACTGGCCCAATTCCGACAGAGATCACGGCTTTCCAATGCTCCTCCCCAAGCTCTTCAAGGCTCTGGAAGCCTGGTGCGCAGGCGGCAACCTTATTTACATCCAATAAATAGGCCCACGCCGTCGCAATGGGGACGCCAATAGTTTGTGTACCCGAAAATTCCATAACTACTAGTTACCTTTCGTTGTGAACAAGATATTGTTGTGGATTGCCTTCAAACAGCCGTTTACAGGCCGGACAGCAAAAGTAGAAATCACGACCATCATGGGTGCTACGATGTCGGGCTGTCGCTGTTTCTACCATCATACCACAAACTAGGTCAAGCGCCATTTCTGGCAAGTTAGCATGAGCATCTATTCCTTGCTTTGTTTCTGTGTGCATCTCTTCATTCTGCACATGCCCATGAGCTACGGTCCCGCGCCTCCGTACCTGTACCAGTTCTGCCAAAATGCTCGATGCAATCTCTTCTGGCGTAACCGCTCCAATATCCAACCCTGCCGGTGCCTTCAAACGCGCAATTTGTTGCTCTGTCAAACCAGCTCCACGTAAATAAGACCGACATGTGTCTGCACGCTTCCGACTTCCTACCATACCAATATAAGCGGCAGGGCCACGCAGAACGTGTTCGAGCACATCCTCATCATATTGACCATGCGTAGCAACAAGCACGTTCGTCTGCTCATCTATTGCTACCTGACTAAAATCGGTCTCATGAAGTTGCGTCACTGAGAAGTTCAGTAGCGTCGCTAATGGCTGTAAAGCGGCTATGATGGGAGAATCTCCAATTAAGAGGAGTTCGGGCTGTGGCAAGTGTGGTTCGATATAAATGTCCAACACGCCTCCACTGCTACAGGTCATGGGGAAAACACGCACCTCGCGCCGTGCAATTCCTGTATCTGGTGATCCTAGGCGGAGCAAGTATGGATCATCGCCTTCTCGTAAGGCACGTTGCGCCTCACGAATAACGACAGGCTGGGCACAACTTCCACCAATCCAACCAGTAATGCGTCCATCATCTTGTATAAGTGCTTGAGCACCTGGCTTAGCAGAAGTAGGGCGCTCACACCACACCACCGTTGCCAGCACAAAGGGCTTACCCGCTTGCGTCAACTGCTGTGCCAGAGCCAGAAGTGCCTGAGACATATATTATCCCTCCTGACTAATAGATGGATGATGGAACGTGCTTCTCATGAGAAGCACGTTCCATCATCCATCTATTAGTCAGTTGCTAAGCCCTTTTCTTTAAGGACCTTCCACACCTTCGAAGGTGTCAATGGTATATCAATATGACGCACGCCAACATGAGCGAGTGCGTCTACAACAGCATTCACAATAGCCTGAGGCGCACCAACAGTGGGCGACTCGCCAATACCCTTCGCTCCTATTGGATGGTGAGGTGACGGTGTGACGGTGCGGTCTATCTCCCAACTCGGTGTCTCCATAGACGTAGGAATCAGGTAATCCTGGAAGTTTCCGCCCTGGATATTACCATCTGCGTCGTAGGAGAGCTCTTCATACATCGCGGGAGCTAGTCCTTGCGTCAAGCCACCATGTACCTGCCCTTCAACAATCATGGGATTGATAACGACACCACAATCGTCGACGGCCATAAAGCGACGAATGTGTACTTGGCCGGTCCCTCTGTCGATGTCAACAATACAGATGTAGGCACCAAATGGATAGGTCAGATTGGGCGGATCGTAGTAGTTGACTGCCTCTAGTCCTGGCTCCAGATATGGAGGACAATTGGTATAAGCGGCAAAAGCCAGTTCCTGGATAGTTTTGCCCTTGCCAGGAGCACCTTTGACGAAGAAACGTCCAGGCTCCCATTCCAGGTCTTCTTCTCCTACTTCAAGAAGATAAGCGGCAATCTTTTTCGCCTTGTCACGTACTTTGCGTGCTGCTAAAGCTGTTGCAGCGCCCGCGACAGGCGTACTACGGCTAGCATAGGTACCCAAGCCATAAGGAGCGGTATCAGTATCTCCGTGCTCCACATCAATGTCATCGGGTGACATACCTAGTTCAGCGGCAATAATCTGCGCAAAGGTCGTTTCGTGTCCCTGACCCTGGGTCTGCACACCAATACGTGCCAATGCTTTGCCCGTTGGATGGACCCGTATTTCGCAGCTATCGAACATCTGGATACCCGCGATATCAAAGTGTTTACCTGGGCCAGCACCCACGATCTCGGTAAAGGTCGAGATACCAATGCCCATCAATTCGCCTTTGGCACGCTTTTCCGCTTGTTCGCGCCGTAGTCCTTCATAATCTACGTTTTTCATTGCCAATCGCAATGAGCCTTCGTAGTTGCCACTATCAAAGGTCCAATCCAAAGCTGAGCGATAGGGGAAAGCTTCGGGCTGGATGAAGTTTTGTAGGCGTAGTTCGGCAGGGTCCTTGCCGATATCATGTGCCAATGTATCCATGATGCGCTCTATCAGATAGGATGCCTCGGTCACACGGAAGGAGCAGCGATAAGCAATGCCACCAGGGGCCTTGTTGGTGTGGACAGCATCAACAGCAACAAAAGCGTGTTTGAAATCATAAGAACCTGTACAGATATGGAACAGGCCCGCCGGAAACTTGGTGGGTTGTGCAGCAGCATCAAATGCTCCATGATCGGCCAACGTATGCACGCGGAGCGCCTTGACCGTACCATCTTTATCAGCAGCCATTTCCGCCTGAATGTGATAGTCACGTCCAAAACCGGTGCTACCCAGATTTTCGGTACGGTCTTCGATCCACTTCACGGGTTTGCCTGTTGTGATGGAGGCCACAACCGCGCACACATAGCCAGGATAGATCGGCACTTTATTGCCAAAACCACCACCAATATCAGGGGAGATGATACGAATACGATGCTCTGGCAAACCCGCTACAATGGCAAACAATGTGCGATGTACATGAGGGGCCTGCGAGGTCAGCCAGACGGTCAATTTGCCAGTCGAAGCATGAAAGTCTGCCACACAGCCACATGTCTCAATCGGCGCGGGGTGAATGCGCGGAATATACATGTCCTGCTTGACAACGATGCCATTTTTCTCGGCTTCCGCAAAATCAGCATCAGTTCCGGCACGGTCGCCCGTCTCCCAGTGATAGATCTGATTGGTTGGCTGCTTTTCTTTCTTGTCAGGACGTAGTAACGGTGCGTCGGGATCGAGTGCTTTCTTGGGGTCAACAACCACTTTCAGAGGTTCGTACTCTACATCAACGGCTGCGACACCATCGGCGGCAGCGTAACGGCTGGTGCCAACGACGAACGCTACCTCTTGCATCTGGTAAAGCACACGATCAATCGGCAGTACAGCCTCTGTATCACCAGAGAGGGTGGGCATCCATGCCAGACCAGCAGCTTCCAGGTCCTTGCCTGTAATGACTGCTAAGACACCAGGAACCTTGAGTGCCTGACTGATATCAATACTCTTAATCAACGCATGTGCGTAAGGGCTACGCACAATATCTCCGTACAACATACCTTTGAGCTGTACGTCATCGACGTAATTACCTTGTCCCCTAATGAAACGCGCATCTTCTTTGCGCTTGTAAGGCTCGCCCAAGCCATGCTTGAATGTTTCAGTTGCCATTACTCGCCTCCTTCGCCGACAGCTAACGGCTGTGCTTCAGTGGCATGCATCTTCTTCGCAGCGTATTGAACAGCTTTCACGATATTCACATAGCCGGTACAACGGCAGAGATTGCCAGAAATCGCAACTCGAATCTCATGCTCATTCGGATTGGGGTTGTTCTTCAAGAATGCGATGCTGGTCATCATCATGCCAGGGGTACAATAACCACATTGCAGGGCGTGTTCTTCGTGAAAACCTTCCTGAAGCGGATGTAATTTACCACCTTGCTCTAAGCCCTCAACGGTCATAATCTGTCGTCCGTTGGCCTGCACCGCGAACATGGTACATGATTTCGTCGCTTTTCCATCAACCACAATCGTACAGGCGCCACAAGAGGTCGTATCACAGCCAATATGCGTGCCGGTCATCTGTAGACCATCGCGAATCCAATGCACCAATAGCATGCGTGAGTCTACATCGTCCTCGTAGACGGTCCCATTGATGGTCACGCTAATATGATGTTTGCTCATCTTACTCTCCTCCTGTTGCACGGGCATGCGCTTTATGTAACGCACGCACACACAGCGTATGTACCATCGCCCGCTTATACTCTACTGGCCCACGTAAATCACTGGTGGGGGATGAGGCAGCAGCAGCAAGATCGGCGGCATGCACAATACTCGCATCATCAAGCGTTGTACCAAGCAAAGATTGCTCGGCAGCGCGTGCCTTGATAGGGGATGGGCCAACGTTGGTCAGGCCAATGCCCGCATATGTCACCTGCCCTTTGTCATCAAGGGTCACATAAGCAGCGACGCCTGCGATAGCATAATCACCTACTTTGCGCTCAAGCTTGCAGTAGGCGCCACCGCTATGGGCAGACGGAGCAGGAATTCGAATCTCGGTGAGCAACTCATTAGGTTTAAGCGTTGTTTCAAAGGTGGAATTCGTAAAAAATACTGTGATGGGAATGGTACGCTTGCCGCTAGGTCCCTCGGCCACAAGGCTTGCACCAAGAGCAAGCATGGTCGCTGGATGATCGTTCGCTGGATCAGCGTGCGCAAGGTTGCCGCCAACCGTGGCCCAGTTGCGTACCACGGGATCAGCAACTCCAGTTGAGGTATCGAGCAAGATAGGATAGCGATTGCGAATGAGTGGCGAGGCATCTAGCTCTGCCTCACGAGTAAGGGGCCCGATATGCAATGTGCCATCTGTTTCCTGAATATACTCCAGGTCCGTAATGCGGTTGATGTCGATGAGGACCGAGGGAGCAGCGAGGCGGAAACGCAAAATAGGGATGAGACTTTGGCCGCCTGCTAAGATTTTGGCTTCGTCGCCATGTTGTTTCAGTAGGGCAATAGCTTCTGTCACACTGTTCGCCACTACATAGTCAAAGGAACCAGGAATCACAATGTCACCTCCGACAGCCAATAACGCGATATTCTCGCGCTTCACAGAAAAAAACGTTAGAGCATGGGAAGGGATTCCACGGTGGAATGTGCAGGACTCCACCACAAACACAGTATAACGAAAAGCTCCACTTCCCGTTACCTACGAATGGAGGGAATATCTACCTACGAATGGAGGATAGAACCTTGTAATTCACAACCAGCCTTGCTTCACAGCAACCATCACTGCCTCGGTGCGATTCTTGACATTGAGACGATGCAAAATCTCCTGTACATAGCCTTTGACCGTGTTTTCGCTAAGATACAATTGAGTTGCAATTTCACGGCTAGACAGTCCCTGCGCCACAAGGCGTAAGATAACCAATTGTTGCGCACTAAGAGGTTCTGGCATAGGTTCTTCGTTCGTAAGTGGAGTACGGCGTAGTCGAGCCAGGATCGCAACAGCTGCTTTGGAGTCAATCGCAGCCTCGCCACGAGCAACAGCGCGAATCGCTTTCTTCAGATCAAAGCGCTCGATGTCTTTCACGATATAGCCACGCGCCCCCGCTTGAATGCATTGTGCTACCAAGTTCTCATCAGTGAAGGTTGTCAAGATGATTACAGACGTTTTGGGAAAACGCTCATTGATGGCACGACACACTTCAATGCCACTTGTATCGGGTAGACGGATATCTAGTAAAACGATATCCGGATGCAGTTGGTCAATCAATTCTAAGGCTTGTGCTCCGTTGGAGGCGTCACCGACGATGCAAAAATCAGGCTCAGTCACCAGCATAGCTTTGAGTCCCTCACGGACCATTTCGTGATCGTCGATGATCAATAGGCGCGTCATAACGGTAACACCACCTTTACAATAAGTCCACCTTCTTCACCATTCACTAATGTAAATTGCCCGTCTAATTCCTTAATACGATGGCGCATGCCTTTTAGACCCAGATGCATCGTATTTGTATGATAGGTATGCAATACATGGGAAGACAGCCCAATACCATTGTCCTGTACCACTAGCACCACCTGCTCATGTGTCACCTGGACGGTCACAATCACGATAGTTGCCCGTGCATGTCGTCGTACATTAGAAAGTGCTTCCTGGGCTACGGTAAGCAAGGTCTTTTCGATATGGCTAGGAGGAGAGACTGCCCATTCAGCAACCACAAGATCAGCTTCTATCGAAGAGGCTTCACGCAAATCACGAATGAGCGCGTAGAGCATTTTCACCAGACCATCTTCAGGCAATTCTGCCGAGGAAAGCGCAAAAATAGCGTCACGTACCTGCGCCGTACCAAGTGCAGCAAGCTGTTTGATCGTCTGCAAAGGCGCCCTCACTGGTGAGTCCTCAGCAAGATGCTCCTTAGCCCAATCCGCCTTCAACCCAATCGTAAAGAGGGTCTGTTGTACACGATCATGCAGTTCCTGAGCAATACGACTACGCTCATCAACCAGCATCTGTCGCTTCTGGGCCTCGGTCAGTTCATGATGGAGTTGTTGCAGATTTGTGGCAAACTTGCTAAGTTCCTGGTTACGTCGTTCTAATTCCGCCGTACGCTCGCGTACCTGAGACTCTAGTTGCGCGGCGTGCGCTTCCATGGCACGTCGCTCACGCGCCACTAAGCGTGCATTATGAATGGCAACTGCCGCTTGCCCACTCAATGCCTCAACTAGTTCAAAATGGCGCATACTAAACCTGCCCGGATGGGTATCGCCGATCAAAAAGGCCCCTAAAATCATCCCCTCACGTGTACGCAACTGCACGCCCAGAAAACTGCGCACAGCAATATGACCACTCGGCACGCCGACATAACGAGGGTCTTTCAGTACATCATCTACAATGATTGACTCGCCGCCCCAAAAGATTGGTTGTAGTACACCAATGCCCTCAACCGGACCAAGATGACGAAAGTGCTTGGCGATACGCTCATTTGCACCAGAAATAGCCGCTAGATTGAAGCTTACCTCATGTGCTTCTACATTTGCATCTTCGTCTACTACCTCCGGAATCAGGAAAAAGGCAGCGTACTGGGCCGCAGTGACCTTGCGGGCCGCATCAGTGATCATCTGCAACAAACGCTGTATATCAAACTCAGAGGTCAACGCAATAGCAATACGATTCAGTTGTGTCAATTCTTCTGCCTGCCGTTGCAGGTTAGCAATCAATTGTGCGCGGCTCTCTTCAACAGTCTGAGTCATAAATAAGCGCTCCATCGTTTGAAAAGGTACTGATAGTTTTTGCTAGAACAAGTATAACATAATGCGCTAGATATTGAGCAAAGAATCTGGTTTGTAAGACTCAAGCATCTTCCTGTTCACCTGCTGGCTCGATAATCTCAAGAGGTACAAGCGTGCGTTTTTCGACCGGAATGGAGAGCCGCCGATAAATCTCAGACATACGAATGGTCACGTTCAGGCTCGCAAGCATGAAATGTTCTTCGTGTCCATACTCCTGAAACTCCCAATCGGAAGTCGTGCGCGTAATGACCTCTACATGCTGCACATATTGGCTGATAAGCACAATCTCCTGAATGCTTTGCTTTGCCTGATAACGCAGCAACTTATACGTTCGGTCTCTGGCTTCAGTGCTTTTTGAAAGCACCTCAACGACTATCTGGGGCGAGTCGAGGAAAAAAGCCTCGCCCTGGTCGGATGTATTGCACGTCACCACCACATCCGGCATTCCTGTCACGTCAGGTGTGAGCCGTACAACGCGGTCAACCATATAGGCGCGGCACGGAGTATCCTCTCCCAGAACATCGTCTAAAGCACGCCACATATTTGCAGAGATCGCGGCATGATTGGCGCTACTACCTGCCATCGCGTAGATTTCGCCATGGTCGTACTCGAGTTGTTGCTCATTGTTCCCCAACAACGTCATGTATTGCTCGAAGCTATAGCGCCGCTTCTGTGGGTTAGCTACCAAAGACATCACCTGCCTCTACAAAAATGTCGTCTTCCGTTCATAGTGTAGTATCGTGCCGCAATGGGAGTCGCCGCAGCACTTCCAGGCGGCCATGAGCAGCGAGGCATTCCAGCAGAGCCGCCGCCAGATGCCCTGGGTCGCTTATCCGGCTCTGTATCGCGTCGTCACCGAAGAACAGAGGCCACCAACTCTCTAAAGTTGGTGGCTCATCTCTGCTCGCCTCAGCAGCATGTGAACAGCAAACTAGCTGACCGTCGGAAACTCCGTCACCCGCAAGTTCGTACATCCATAGGGAATGAGCGTCAATTCCTTCAATGGTTCAGCAGTTGCAACGGGACTCTCTGGCAGGGGGCCAGCTACGTTCCGCTCAATTACCCAAGTTGGAACACGCCTACCCTTCACCTTGATAGCGACAGGGGCACCCTCTGGCGAAAACGGATTATTTCCTATCTCGTACGTCTCAAACTTACAAGAATGTTCTGGATGTTCTCTATCGATCTCTAACGCATAGTTCCAGGCGCTTGTGGGGAGTACTTCCCAATCGGCGTGTGGCAGTTCTCCACGCAATTGTTTCCATTCCTCACCAATTTTGAGAGCATACACAAGCGGTCCACGCTCAATAGTGACGCTGTTGTGATAGCGTGTTTGCGTCTTGCATGACATGGGCAGGTGCAGAGTTATTGTCGTGGGAGTGTGCCATTTTTGCTCTAGACGGTGAAATGTACCTTGTTGAACAGCCTCAGTTTGATTATCACCAACCGTGATGGTCGCAGCATTCGTCCAGGCAGGGATACGCAACAAAAGCGGAAAGTGTATTGCTTGCTCAGCAGAGACAGTGATACGTACTGTCTCCTCAAAAGGATAATTGGTCTGCACTTCGATACGGATAGGTATACCATTGATGGTCGTTTCCACAACACACGGTACGTAGGCAATGGCAACTAATCCATCATCAGAGGTACGCATCCAGAGATGTGAAATGAGCTTAGGCCAACCTTGATGCATGTTTGCAGTACAACAACCGAAGTTTGGTTCCAGCCCAAATAGGTTTGCATCGGGGCCGTTCGTTGAATAGAGTCGCTCTTCTGATACAGTACAAATGACTTGATTCGCTTGTTGCACATACTGATGTGCCCACATATCCGGCTTAAACGTCGCAGGAAGCGCGTTAAAGGCGATACGTTCCAGACGATCTGCTAGCTCAGGTCCACCAAGAATAGTGAGCAGGTGCTCCAAAGAGAAAAGATACTCGACGACTGCACATAGTTCAGTACCCTGCGAGGGATTTTTGCCTGCAACCACTTCATCACCGCTAAAGATGCCTGTCGCCTGACCATGATACCTATCAAGTGTTTCCATCATCTGCGCTACAGCTTGTCTATCTTGTTCATCGCATGAGAGACGATACCACAGGGCAGGGTATTTGAGCGCCATCGCATTATTCACAACATGGCTTTGGAATTGCCACTCGGTCTGTTTGTCTTTGTAAGGGAAATCTTTGTACAGCTCTTGCCAATCAAAGCTCTGCTCACGCACCTTTTGTACAAGATCAAGGAGCCATGCTTGCTGCGTCCGCTCATACAGCCAGTATATGCTCAACACCAGATCACCACTACGCAACATGGCCCATGAGGTCAGTGGTCGCTGGTCCAATTGTTTCCGCAGTCTCTGCAAAAAGTGCTCCATCGCAGGAATGATACGCTGATCCTGTGTGGCTTCATAATACTGGGTCATAGCCTTGAGCACAATAAACACAGGCCAGGGATCATGAGGATAGCCATAGGTGCTATCATGGACAGGGCCAAGCCAGAAATCTTCTTGTTGGTGTTCTACAATAAAGTCTATCCAGTATTTCGCCTTGCCTTTAAGCTTGTCATCATTCAGCAAAAAGGCGAGCGGGACTAAACCATCGAGCCAGTAGGGACCACGTTCCCAACCTTCCGCATTGCCACCAATCCATCCGCTATCGGCAATATCGGGCCAGAACTCGTCGAGGCGCCCGGTCAGTCCATCAGCTTGAATACGTAGTTGATTCAATAGCCAACCAGTAGGATGAATACTTCCCAAGGGAAGAGGCGAATGTAATTTTTTTGTTAATGTAAGAGGAAACACTTGTACTTTTTCCTTCTTCTAGGTTACTCTATAAGTAGCAGCATACCACAACATTTGGTATAGCATTACAACAAAATAAAGAGAGCATACACCAATATGAATACTATCTATCTCGTCAGGCATGGCGAGAACACCGCGAACCTTACCAAAGAATTTTCACACAAGCTCGTTGATTATCCCCTCACTCCAAAGGGAGTGATACAAGCACAACAAACCGCCGATTACTTCTTAGATAAACATATAGACGCTATCTATTCGTCCCCATTGAAACGTGCGAAGGAGACCGCACAGATCATTGGGCACGCCGTCGGACTTGACCCTATCATAGTAGAGCAATTTCGTGAAGTGAATGTTGGCTCACTCGAAGGCAAGCCACCCACACATGAGAATTGGACGTTTCACAATCGTATCATGCTCAGTTGGTTCACAGGCACACCCGAACGGACATTTCCCGACGGGGAAAACTATCTCATGCTCGTAGAGAGGATGAAGGCGGGTTTACGAGAAGTCACCAGAGGTCGAGATAACCAAAACATGGTTATCGTGGGGCATGGAGGCATCTTTTCAGCAACAATCAACAACATTTGTCAGAATGTTGATCTGGGAGAGCTGATGAAAAAGGAAAATCATAATTGCGCCATCACTGAAATTGAGGTAGAGGTTACTGATACCAGTATCACAGGCAACTTGAAGAATTGGGCTTCTTGCCTACATTTACAAGGAGAGGCTGCTGAGCTAGTATCAGGATTTATACGCACAGAGTAACAAAGGAATTCTATAGAGTCCGTACGTGTTCAGGTGCCTGAACACGTACGGACTCTATAGAATTCCTTGTCGCACACTAATCTTCGGCAGCAGACATTGGCGCAGTTGCTACCACTGCTACGGAGAAACGCCAGCCTGAGCGGAACGCGCTCAGAAGGCGTAACACGATCAATGCACAGATTGCGAGGACTGACAACACGATCAGTCCTACGGCATAAGAGCCGCTCACCTGTTTCACGCTCCCCAACAATATCGGCAGTAAGAAACCGCCTAATCCTCCGAAGGCACCCACGACGCCGGTGGTGACGCCAATTTCGCTCTGGAAGCGTTGTGGAACAAGTTGGAATACGGCTCCATTACCCATACCTAGACATGCTACGACTGCGACAAGGAGTACAGATACGACACCAATAACAGGGAGGAAAGAAATCGCCATATACAGGATACCAACCGCAGCTAAGAGTAATGACATCGTGAATACTCCACCAACCTTATCAGCGATGTATCCTCCCAAAGGTCGTAGAGTGCTTCCCATCAAGGCGGCCAGCGCGGTCAGAGCGCCTGCATTGGCTGCGCTCAAGGCATACTGGTTGTGGAGAAAGAGCGGCAGAAACGTCCCAAGCCCAACAAAGCCGCCGAAGGTCACGCTATAGAATAGACAGAACCACCACAGGTCGCCCCGTCCAATCACAGCAAGATAGCGACTCACAGACACACCTTGAGGGCGCGTGGGACTATCTTTCGCCAAGAACATGAAGGCTAGCAGCACCACAGCCAACGGAATCATACATAGTCCCATCACGCCGTGCCAACCATAGATCGCGGCCAATCTAGGACCAAAGAACGTAGCGACAACCGTTCCAATATTTCCTGCCGCCGCAATACCCATGACCAATCCTTGCCGCTCAGAGGTGTACCAATGGCTGGCTAACGGGAGAGCCACCGCAAAGGATGCTCCTGCAACGCCGAGCATTAAACCAACTCCAATCAGAGCCGGAAAATTGAGTTTGAGGAGCCAGCCCAGCAAAAGCGGTATAAAGAGGAAGAGCAACATGCCAACGCCGACACGTTTTCCTCCAACACGGTCGCTGAGCAGACCAAATGGCACACGAAAAATTGAGCCACTCAAAGTGGGAATTGCGACTATGACACCTTGCTGAAAGGCATTCAGTTTCAGGTCTTTCGTGATGTAGACGCCGAGAGCACCTAAGAGGACCCAGAGCGTAAAACACATATCGAAGTGCAAGAATGATGCGAAAAGTGTAGTGGGAGAGCCTTTGCGCGTAGTTTCTGTATTTTGCATGTGTTACTCCTTCTATCCCATATATACAGCGAGCGCTTTGACCAGATACCCCATCTTGGGGTGCTCTGGAATAACATGAGGCATTACGCCAAGGTTTTGGAGAACTGGTGTACATGTGGGGCCTATCGATGCTACAATGGTTTGGGTGTTCAAAGCTCGCGTCATTGCGTCGGTCGAAGTGAGCTGCTCGGCTATGAGAAATAGGTGGCGGGCTTGTATTTGACTCGTGAAGACAACCGCGTCTACACGACTAGCGATAATACTCTTGACGAGGTTTTGCAAGGGGCTGATGTCTTCGGGCAATCTCCACTCATAGAGACATAACTCTTCGAGGTGTGCTCCCTTGTCACGTAACTCCCGTGTCAGGAACGCATTACGCTCTCCGTAATGCACTACAGCAACACCTGTTCCTGCCAGCAATAAAGGTTTTATTACTGCGAGCAGTTCTTCGGTTGTGTAAGGCTCCTTGGCATTCAATGCTATGGGGATATTGTTGCGTTTCAGCACCGCTGCTGGCTTTGGTCCACGACATACCACCACCACCGAACGCAACGAAGTGAGGAGTTCGGAGAGACGCCCAAGCTGTTCTGCCTCGCGCAAAAGCGCTGTCACTCCAGCTCCTGTCAAAAAAATGACCGTATGTATGGATGAGTGAGCAAGGTGATCTATAAAGCGTGACACCTCTTGCCCACTCTCTACAGGAACCTCGCGCACTGCTGGCACGGAATATGGTGCGCCACCATATCGTCGAACAAGGTCCGCCATCTCACTACTCATACGTGCTTCTAGTAATGCAATGCACGCACCTTTTATGCCCATAGCGCGTTTCCTTCTCTCACGACTTCTCATCCAAAACAAGTAAAATATTGTCCGTTTCACTCAAGGTGACAAAATAGGTTTTTAGTGCCTCACAGCTATTCCCGATGGGCTGACCAGTGGCTAAATCAAACTTGAGCGCATGGAGTGGACAGATGACCTGTCCGCCACCAATAACTCCATCAGCCAGCGGCCCTCCTCTATGTGGACACAATGCCTGTGTAGCGAACAGTTCGCCAGCACGCGTGCGGAAAACAGTAACGAGCGTATTCTCAACCTGGAAAGCTCGCCCCTCTCCTGGCGGTAACCTGTTGACAGAGCCAAGATCGTACAGAGCTTTTCCTACGATGGTTTGCATATGCCATGAACTCCTTAAATGGATGGTATTTGATATCACTAAAGCAACATCCTTGCTGGGCGCGATAAATCTGGCCCCTACCACGGCTTACAGCGAAGACACTACTACCTTCTTCGCAACATCTAACACACTTATGAACTGGGCAGGGGAGACAGGTGCCACAGCCTCTTGCCAAGGGTCCACATAGGCATCCACGGAAGCTTGTATCTCTTCATCCAGACGTTGACAGATACCCTCAGTGTCATCCACCAATATCTGTCGTAACTTCTCGATACCTATGCGTTCGACAAAGCCGTACGTTCGTTCCAGATACTTCGCATGTTCCCGATAGTACTGCATGAAGCGGCCCATAAAGGTCAGCACCGCGTCATGGCTATCCACTGTACAAAGCACATCGCCTTTGCGGACAGTAGAACCAGCCGCCCCACCGATATATATCTCCCATTTGCCTCCCTCGATAGCCACAGCACCCAGGTCCTTTGTGGTCGCCTCGGCACAGTCACGTGGACAACCACAAGCAGCGAGTTTCATTTTGTGGGGAGACTCTATGCCCTGGAAGCGCTTCTCGATTTTGATACCTAGACCTGTACTATCACCCACACCGTAGCGACAAAAGTCAGTACCGACACACGTTTTACAAGTGCGGAACGCTTTGGTATAGGCATGACCGGAAGGCATCCCTAAGTCTTTCCAGACCTCCGGCAACTTCTCTTTGGGAATACCCAACAGGTCGAGGCGTTGCCCGCCAGTGATCTTCACCATTGGCACATTGTATTTTTCCGCTACCTCGGCAATACGACGCAGTTGCTGGGGGGTAGTGACACCACCATACGTACGTGGTACGACGCTGAATGTACCATCACGCTGAATGTTGGCATGCACGCGGTCATTGATAAAGCGTGCATCCCGCTCATCCTCGTAATCCTTGCCCCAGATCGTCTTGAGGAGCGAGGCTAGCCCCATTTTACTGCCAGGGTCTTCTTTGCCATCAGCCAGTGCCTTGAAGACCGCAGAAACGCTGCGCAAATTTTGTTCTTTTATCGCTTGCATCAGTTCCGGTTTTTTAAGTGGTACTCCTGGCACATAGTAGTGTATAGAGGGATCGACAACGACAAGACCATCTGAGGCAAATTCTAGTAGGTCCTGCACCTGTTGCTTGCAGGAGCCACAACCCGTACCGGCACGTGTCGCCTCACAGAGCATCTTGAGGCTACGTTTCCCTGCCTTGACTGCTGCGATGATCTTCCCTTTCGAGACACCATTACAATTACAGATCTGGGCGGTATCCGGCAAGTCTGCAACATTGATGGCCTTGCTTTCACCGGAGAGTGAGAAGAGCAGTTCAGCGCGATTCATGGGCAAGGTCTCGCCTCGATCAAAAATCTGCAGCAAACGTGGGACAGCAAGGTTATCACCTAACAGAATTGCTCCAACCAAGCGCCCATTCCGGATAATCATTTTTTTGTAGATACCGCGTGTCGGTTCGGCATAGCTAACCACTTCATCGCTTTCATACTGCTGCTCTTTCTCCCCCATGATCGCTAGCTCCACACCCATCACTTTCAGCTTGGTCGATACCCGTGATCCCTCGTACATCTTCTGCGAGGTCTCGCTCGTAAGCCGCTCCGCCAGTATGCTGGCCTGCTCCCAGAGCGGTGCCACAAGGCCATACAATTGACCACGATGCTGCGCACACTCACCAATAGCGTAGATGTCTGCATCGTTTTGACAGCGGAGATCATCGTTGACAACGATGCCTTGCTCAATTGTGACGCCAGCTTGCTGTGCTAGGTCTGCATTAGGCCGTATACCAGTAGAGATGACAACCATATTGCAGTCTAACGTAGAGCCGTCTTTGAACGCTAGTCCAGTGACATGGCCATTGCCCTGAATAGCTACTGTTCGCTTCTCTAAGTGAAGTTGCACACCCATACGCTCAAGGGTTGCTTTTAATATCGTACCGGCGGCTGAATCAAGTTGCATATTCATCGGATAGTGCGTCGCATGCACGACATACACCTCTAGCCCTCGGTTGAGAAGACCGCGTGCCGCTTCAAGACCGAGCAGTCCACCCCCAATGATAGCGGCTTTCTGGGCAGAGTCACTATAGCGAATGATTCCTTCACAATCATCCATGCTGCGGAAGACAAACACACCCCTCTTATACCTGTCACTAGCGTCATCAGCCGCAAGGTTTTCTAGCGAAGGCACAAAAGGTGAACTACCAGTGGCAATAATCAGCTTGTCATATTGCTCTACCACACCATGCGAGGCATACACCATCTTCGCCGCCCGGTCTATGCTGTTGACACGGTTGCCAACATGCAGCTTTACGCCCATTTCCTCGTACCAGGACAATGGATTGATGAAAATATCTTTGGGGTCATGCGTGCCAGCAAGTACGCTGGAGAGGAGAATACGATTATAATTGCCATAAGGCTCTTCACCAAATACGACAATATCGAAAAGATCACTTCCCTGACGTGCCAGCACTTCCTCGACAAAGCGTGCGCCAGCCATGCCATTTCCGATAATCACCAAGCGTTGTTTCTGTGTCATGGCAGTTCCTTTGCTGTCTCTCTGCACTCGATTCGAACTGCGCACACCTTGAACTCCGGCATACGACTCATCGGGTCGAGGGCAGGACTGGTCAAGCGGTTTATAGATTGTTGTCCTCCCCAATGAAAAGGCACAAATATCGTATCTTCCCGAATGCTGGTAGTCAGCTTGATGTTGAGAACCACGGCGCCACGCCGCGTAGTAAGCTGTACAGCCTCCCCATCTACGAGGCCATAGCGCCTCGCTGTGGCAGGATGCACTTCCGCACACGGCTCTGGTGCCATTTCACGAAGTTGTGCAATGCGTCGTGTCTGTGTTCCAGACTGATAATGGGCCAGAATACGCCCAGTTGTCAGGTAGAGTGGGTACTCTGTATCCACATCCTCTGCTGGCGCTTGGTGGTGTATGGCATGAAATCTTGCCCTGCCAGTAGGTGTGGGAAAGCTTTGGAGAAACAAGCGCGGTGTGCCAGAGTGGTCCTCTGTAGGACACGGCCAGAAGACACCATTATGTGCCTCAATCTTCTCATAGGTGATGCCTGAGTAATCGGCGATGCCATAAGCACTGGCACGCCGCAGTTCGTCGAAGATCTGACATGTCTCGTTAAAGGCAAAAAACTGGCCCTTGCCCAAACGAGTCGCCAAGTCGCAGAGCATCTCTATATCAGTGCGCACTCCCGGCGGGGGTGCAAAAGCCCTCTTGCGCCTGATAACCCGCCCTTCCAGATTGGTCATTGTGCCTTCCTCTTCCGCCCATTGTGCGCTGGGGAGTACTACATCAGCTAGTTGTGCTGTCTCCGATAGAAAGTAGTCCACTACAACCAGAAAGTCTAGTTCTTTGAGACGTGCTTGTACATGCAGTGCATAAGGAGTGGATACAACGACATTTGCTCCCATGACAAGCAGAGTTCGTACGCCTCCCTCCTGTCCTAGCCCATCAAACATTTCATACGCTGATTTACCAGGACCAGGAAGTTCATGCTCTGAAATACCCCAGACAGTAGCCATATGACGACGAGCAATGGGATCATCAATCTTACGATAACCAGGAAGTTGATCCGCTTTCTGACCATGTTCGCGCCCACCCTGTCCATTCCCCTGCCCCGTAACACAGCCGTAGCCACTGGCAGGACGCCCTACCAGACCTAAAGCAAGCGCTATGTTGATGTATGCCAGAGTATTGTTTACTCCCTGTCTCTGCTGCTCTGCTCCACGTCCTGTGAGAATCATAGCGGATTTCGCAGTGCCAAGCAGATGAGCAGCTTGCACCAGATACGTTTCTGGTATGCCAGTGATACGTTCCACACACTCCGGCCAATAGGTGGCGGCTACTGCTTTCACACGTGCAAAGCCTTCTGTTCGCTCAAGAATGTAGCCAGTATCGAGAAGTCCATCTCGAATGAGGATATGCAGGAGACCATTTGCCAAGACAGCGTCGGAGCCAGGAGTGAGAGCGAGATGGAATGCGGCATGTTGCGCGGTGGCAGAGAAACGGGGGTCTATAACAATGAGCCGTCCACCATTATTACGCTGAGCTTCAATATAGTGCATCATCGGCGGCATGGTTTCCGCAATGTTGCTTCCCACCAGCAGAATAACCTCGCTCTGTGGGATATCTTCTAACGGAAATGGCAATCCGCGGTCAATACCAAACGCTTTATTTGACGCCGCTGCTGCCGACGACATGCAGAAGCGGCCATTATAATCAATATGAGCAGTACCCAGCGCGACACGAGCAAATTTGCCCAGCAGATACGCCTTCTCATTGGTAAGCGAACCACTACCAAAAACACCCACGCCATCCTTCCCATAGCACATCTGCGTCTCACGAATAGCCTCTACGACACGCGTGAGTGCCTCATCCCACGTGACTGGCACGAGCACACCACGTGTATTACGCGCAAGAGGAGTAAGAAGGCGGTCAGGATGAGCGAGCGTGGCAGGAGATGTCCATCCCTTGATGCACAGGCCACCCTTATTCACTGGAAATGTCTCGTTCCCAGTCACAACGGCTTGCTCACGGGGGCCACTGACATACATGCCACATTGAAAAGCACAATATGGACAGTGTGTAGCAGTTCGCGCCTGCACTACGTCTTGTTCTAAAACAACCGTTTTCTGCACATCTTCCCCTCAGTAAGGATGATAATACGCTTATCCAACCCCAAAAAGCGTCTTTGTCTACTGGGGGAATTTTCTATTTCTTGCACGCACACTGTACTACAAAATGTACAATGTCAAACTAATGCAGCATTGCAAATCAGCCACACAAGATGATGCAAAAGGTTCGTATAGAGCCATGGAGTGTGTACAAAGCACTGTACGCCGTAAGTATAGCACCGAAACACGAGTATCCACACGGACAAAATGGCTAGAATATTAGCTTTTTCTTTGTGCAATATGCACATATATCAACTTTCTTTGTCAAAAATAACCTCATAAAAAAGAGGGAGCACTCTATTTTCGACTAGCTTCCCCTTGCGATTAGGCATAATGCACAATAAAAGGGTACTAGATTGCTAACGAAGGGTACCCGTCCCTACTGCCTGCAAAAAATGACGCGCACCTGCTAACGAACACGACAAAAGACAGCCTTCAGATACGCAGTCTCTGCCATAACCAGATTGATGGGATGGTCAACACCGTGGGTGTATGTTTCTAGTAGTTGCACAGCACGATGCAAATACTGTGCATCTTGCGAGAGGATGCCCAATAGATCATCCATACCCATGGCACTAGTACAGGAGCAAGTCAGTAAAATTCCCCCTGGTTTCAGCACCTTCATTCCTAATGTGTTAAGGTGACGGTATGCTTTTAGAGCCTGAGTACGAGCGCTCTGTGTCTTGGCAAAGGCGGGCGGATCGAGAATGACCACATCAAATAGCTCCCTGTTGCTCTGTGCTTCTTCAAGGTACTCAAAGATATCGGCTATAAGAAATTCGTGCAGATCAGGGTTCAGATTGTTGAGCGTAAAGTTTTGACGCGCCATTTCTATAGCAGGCGCCGAGATATCGACACTTGTGACACGCGTCGTATCACTCATGAGCGCGGCATACACGGAAAAGCCGCCGGTATAACTAAAGCAGTTGAGCACGCGTTTCCCACGAGCATATTTCTGTAGTGCTTTCCGTTTATCACGCTGGTCAAGGAAAAAGCCCGTTTTCTGTCCCTCCCAAAGATCAACCAAAAATTCGATATTGTTTTCACGAATAGTTCCCTGCTGGGGAACCTCCCCTGCTCCAACAACTGGTTCCTCAACATCTAACCCCTCGCGCTTGCGCGATTGGCTGTCGTTACGTAACAAAAGGCCGCGTGCGCCCGTCTCTTGCATAAGCATATCTATGAGTAGAGAGCGCAAGCGTTCCATACCAAGTGTGTGTATCTGCACAACCAAACAATCTGCATAACGATCAACAATCAAGCCGGGGAGCCCGTCGCCTTCTGAATTGATAAGTCGATAGGCATTCGTCTGTTGCAGGTCAAACACCTGACGTAACTCAACCGCTTCATGTATCCGTTTACGCAGGAAATCGGCGTCGATAGCTTCTTCCGCGTTCCGCGTGAGGATACGAATAGCAATATCGGTCTGAGGATTATAATAGCCACGTGCGATAAATTGCCCTTTTGCCGATTTCACATCGACGAGACCGCCAGCTTCAACCCAGGTAGGTGGCTGTTGTAAAGCACCAGAGAATATCCATAGGTGTCCATCGGCGAGCGTTTCTTCTTTATGCGGCTTGAGGCTTGCCGTAGGATAATGCATAGATAACACGTTGTTCTTTCGCTTTCTTTATGTTGAAATACTTTTTGCTATTATCCCACACGCGTGAAGGGAAAGATACACAAAATTGTTCGCCCTTCAACAAAGTTGAAAGGCGAACAATTTTGTGTATCTAGGATAAAAAAGGATAATTACGAACCTCTATGCTATTTACTGCTTTTGTAGCTTGATGGCAGCAATGATAGGATCAGTGTGATGCTCTGCCATACGCATCTCGGCCTTCTTCAGATTGATAGCACTGTTGATTAATGCGATATGTGTAAATGCCTGGGGATAGTTACCTAGCGCCTCACTATTCTCTGTGTCGATCTCCTCTGCAAACAGCCCCAACCGTCCAGAGTATGTTAAAAGGCGCTCAAACAGTGAACGGGCCTCAGTGAGCCGTCCTTGCATCGCCAGATTATCTACTAGCCAGAAAGTACACATGGTAAATGTTCCCTCTGAACCCGTAAGACCATCCTCACTATGATAACGATGTACAAATCCCTGCTCATCGGTCAGTTGCTCCATAATGCGATCAACAGTCGAACGCATACGTGGGTCATCTGGTGGAATGAAGCCAACCAATGGCAAGAAGAGATTCGACGCATCGAGCGCCGTATCATTGTACGACTGGGTAAAGGCGCCTATTTTCGTGTTATAACCGTGCGATAAAATGTCGGCCCGAATCTGGTCACGGATCATCATCCAGCGTGGGAGATCAGCCTCTAAGTTGAGTTGCTGTGCGGTGCGAATACCACGATCAAGCGCGACCCAGCACATCACTTTGGAATAGACAAAGTGGCGCGCATCGCCACGCACCTCCCAGATGCCGCTATCGGTCTCGTGCCAGTGCTTACAGACATGTTCAACGAGCGTACACATCATCGCCCACAAAGGACCCTCTAACGTCTCGCCATAGCGTTCAAAGCCCCCCTGCCGACGATAGATGTGAATACAATCCAAAACCTCGCCAAACACGTCAAGTTGTTTTTGAGCAGCCGCTCCGTTGCCAATACGTACTGGGCGTGAATCACAATAACCACTGAGATGCGTTAATTCATGCTCAGTGAGGTCTCGTTCACCGCGAATACCATACATGATTTGCAGGTCTTCACCATCAACATAGGATAGCCTCTGCAGCCAATGGGTAAACGCCCTTGCCTCATCAGTAAAGCCAAGCACATTCAAGGCATACAGGGTAAAAGTAGCATCGCGTAGCCATGTAAAGCGATAATCCCAGTTACGCACACCCCCAATTCCTTCTGGCAAAGAAGTGGTGGGAGCAGCTACAATTGCCCCCGTCGGAGCATAGGTCATCATTTTGAGCGCCAGCGCACTACGTTGCACCAGCTCGGTATAAGGGCCATGATAGGTGCAACCAGCGACCCACTTACGCCAACAATGCAGGGTATGAGCTAACTCAGAGTCAAAGTTACGCTGATGCAATTCGTTTTCCACTAAGCGACGCGCTGCCTGAGCATTACGACCCATACCAACAGCGAACAGCAGGCGCTCACCTTCACGCAACGTAACCTGCACAACCACAGAAGGATGCCAGTCCTCTGCGTCTTGCGTGACGGTCATCGCAAAGGAAGGCAGCAAATTCGCCCCTACGATAGCGAGTCCTACATGCTGCTTTCCACCAGAAATCAACGCTCCCATGTTATTGGGAGCCAGGAATATCTCACTTGGTGTCGCCGCATAATTTGGGCTTACCTTGAGCGTCATCGTGACAGGTAATTCACCATGCGTGCATTCCACAATACGAACTAGGCAGTGACAAGAGCCGTCTTCACGCGTCCATGTGTTATTATTCATGCTCTTGTAGGGCCAAGCTTCCAACGTTTCGACGGGCATAAAGTCCGTCAGCACTATCTCGCCGGCAATACTAGCAAAACGTGTTTGCAGTACGTTGCTTCCTCGCAAGTACCGTTGTGAGCCGGGAATCGTGTTTTCTGTTGGTGCTATCTGAAAGTACCCGCCACGCTCCGCATCGAGCAGACGGCAAAAGATGGCAGGGCTATCGAAATCAGGTAGACATCCCCAGTCTATTGATCCATCGGGTGCAACCAGGACTGTTGAGTGACAATCACCAATAACGCCATATGAATTGATTGGTTGATAAGTGCGACTAGTGCTACAAGTGTTATTGTGTTCGTTCATCCCAATCATTGACACAACAATCTCTCTTAAAAAATTACAGAATAAAATTCCTTAGAAAACTTAGAAAAATCTTAAAGCTCCTTAAAGGAGCCTTATAATCAGAATAGACGGAAGAGGCGGGCCAATAGTAACAACAATTTAATAAGATTTCTGTGAAAAAGCTGTGCATATTGATAATTCCCTTCACCTTATAGATAACAACGAATATGGCCGATATATTCTCTGGACAAAAGGCGTCAAAACGTGATACGTTTGTCTCGTTGTAAATTGTAACACTACATCCACGTGCCCACTATCGTTCGTTACATCTTAGCAATGTGAGATTGTACACACGCGCACGTAGTCACTTCTAACAGGACAGGAAGAGAAGAGAAATGAGTAAATTTCCGCAACTATTACGTCACCCTGCTGGCAGAATAGGCATCACGATGGGCCTATTGATTGGTTTCTTAGCGGCAGTCGCAGGTGAGGCTAGCAAAGCACTATTTTTTGTAGGCTTAATCCGCTTGCTAGCAAGCCGCATCAAGAAGTAGAGCATAGAGTATTGGGAAGAGAGCTAGCACAGCAATAACGCATATGCATTATTGCTGTGCTAGCTCTCTTCCCAATACTCTACAGTAAAATTAACATTTTATTAACCCCTCTACACTGTTATTTATTCTGTCTTTAAAGCGCAGGCCTTACACTGATCTTGAGCAACGAAAACTCGTTGCGTGCTTGCCCTACTTACTTCGAGTAAGCTCAGAGACAGTAATAGCGGATTCTATCTGTAAGAAGAAGGGAGCATGTCATAGCACTCCTCAGTCGTTGTTTTCTCTTCCTCATTTCGTTGTTCTACAATGTCAATTGGATGGCAATACGTCATGTATTTCGTTTGAGTATCTTAACGCAAACGCTATTTTCTCTTCCGCTCCTCGGTGTTCCTATGAATACCCATACTCCTTTCGTGAAGATAGCTCCGGGAGTTATCTTTCACACAGAGGTGACACAGACACCGGCGGGTCCAGAATTTGTCAGCCTACTCAGTGTCGATCTCACTGCTCCCAATGTCCAGCTTGGACTTGTCCAGGCTCATGACCGTCTCATCAGTAACGATGAAACAGTAAGTTCTATGGCAAATCGTAGGACGCGCTAGTTCTGGGCATGCTTGCTTTCCTTCACCGTGCTGTCCCATATGGTATACTGCCCTAGCAAGACAGCCAGGACCATTTGGCAGCTATTATCTGGAGGAAGCAGACATGTCCCAAGTTTTCGCAAATAGCAATAACACGCATTCGGACGACCATCAACGGATTACAAATGAGCCATCTCACAGTGATGCTCCTATTCGTCATGTTCATATCGCCATTCTGGGCACAGGCTTCTCAGGACTAGGAATGGCGATTCGGCTCAAGCAACAACGTCAGAACGACTTCGTGATTATCGAGAAGGCAGCAGATATCGGCGGAACATGGCGCGACAACACGTATCCAGGCTGCGCTTGCGACATCCCCTCGCACCTGTATTCCTTCTCCTTCGCCCTCAATCCACACTGGAGCCGCACATACTCTTCACAGCGCGAGATCTGGGACTATTTACGCGCGTGCGCAAAACGCTTTAGTATCCTTCCTCACATTCAATGGAATAGCGAACTGTTAAACGCCTCCTGGCATGAAGACGATCACCACTGGCATCTCACCACCAAGCAGGGTCAACTTCTTGCTGATATCCTGATCCTTGGCAATGGGCCGCTCAGCGAACCATCACTGCCACCTATTGCGGGCATCGAACACTTCGAGGGCACCCTGTTCCATTCGGCGCAATGGCGCCACGACTACGATCTCACCGGGAAGCGCGTGGCCGTGATTGGCACAGGGGCATCGGCTGTTCAGTTTGTTCCACTCATTCAGCCACAAGTCAAGCACCTCTCCCTATTTTTCCGAACACCACCCTGGATTGTTCCCCGTCTTGACCGACCAATCCCGTCTTGGCAACACACCCTATTTCGGATATTACCTATCGCACAACGCCTTGTACGCACCCGCATCTACCTACGGCAAGAGTTAGTAGCCATTGGGCTTGTCTATCGCCCCAAAGGTCTGGAAGATGCCGCGGAGATCGCTCGGAAGCACTTACTTCGCCAAGTGCCAGACCCCATACTGCGGGCAAAGCTCACGCCTCAGTACATGATGGGTTGCAAACGTATTCTGCTCTCCGACGACTTCTACCCAGCACTGACACAATCCAACGTCGATGTCCTCAGTGAGCGTATTCGTGAGGTGCGAGCGCATAGCATTGTGACAGAAGATGATCAGGAGCACGAGGTCGATACGATCATTTGCGCAACCGGCTTTCATGTGACAGACTCGCAACTTCCCCAATTTGTGCATGGTCGCGGCAGCCAAACACTCGCTGACACATGGCAAGCAGGCTCACACGCCTATCTCGGCGCAACTGTATCAGGATTTCCCAACCTGTTCTTATTAATAGGCCCAAACACAGGATTGGGACATAACTCCATGATTTATATGATCGAGTCACAAATTACCTACATCCTAGACTGCTTACACACAATGAAGCGGCAACACCTGCAAACCGTTGAGGTACAGCCTGCGGTTGAAGAGGCGTTCAACACCGAGTTGCAGAGGCGCATGCAAAGCACCGTCTGGGTCTCTGGCTGCACCAGCTGGTATCTTGATGCCAGAGGTCGCAACACAACACTCTGGCCGGGGTTTACCTTCGAGTTCCGACGCAGGACACGCCGTTTTGATCGACAGCACTATGACTTGCTTTCTCAGAGAGCATCTGCCAATAGTGGAAAAGCTGCTGTGTAGGATGAGACTAAGAAATTTCAGGAGCGCACATCCTTCAACTTGAGGAAGATACCAACCACAATCATGAGCACAATGATAATAGCTCCCAGGGCAACCCAGGAGATGAGGAGACGCTGCATAGCATCGGCCTGGCTGTAAATGGAGTAGAGTGTACTGTGATAGGTATAGTCATTGCTTAAGAGTTTGTCACCACCAACCTTGTCTGCATGGAGACCAATTGATGAACCAAGCGCCGCCATTGCCCAGCGTGTGGGGAAAATCATTGCCACTATCTGAGTGAACCAGTCCTTGAGCGCAATGATGGCCCCTGAGAAAATAACCTGTGGCAGTAGAATAATCGGCACAAAGCTGATAGCACGGTCGTTATTAGGAGCGATTGCCGAAATCGTTAGGCCGATCATCAACCCCGCCAGTGATGTTAGAGCAAGCGTGATATACGTCTCCAGAATAGGACCCCAAAAAACACCCTGGTGCAATGGCTCACCTAGTTCTACAACAAAGACCAGCACCGCACTCTGGAAAAGGCAGAGCAGGCCCAGCACCACAATTTTAGAGAACATATACGGCATAATACCAAGATTTACAGTGCGCTCGCGCTTGTAAATCGCGGCCTCCTTGACGATCTCACGTGTTCCATTAATACAGCCAAATAGCACGGTCGCAAATGCCATGATAAACAACACCTTTTGTGCGTCTATCCCCGGTCCCGGCAGAATGAAATCTTGTAATGCTTGCTCCTGCCCACCCCTCTTTTGGGCATATGACTGACCGTCTGAATCATCTCTTAGGAACGTCAAGACGCTATCACAATTGATCTGCTCAGTTGTTTGCGCCTGGGGCAGTACAAGAGGGCCTGACGCGGTGAGAATTTGTGTACGACATTGCACAAGTTTGTTCCCATCAAAGATACCTGCTCCCACCTCGAAGCGAGCCATCAATACCAGCATAAGTGCGATAACAGGCGCCTGAAGCAACAAAATGAGCAAGTTCCCTACATCATTTCTCAGCAATTCGAGATAACGCGTCGAGAGCAACAGAAACTGTGCCCACGGATTGCCACGTTTGACCTGTTTTTGTGTTTTTCCTCCCGTGGGTTGCGCGGCAATACTGGCCTGCTTTTGGGTGTATTGTGTCTGGCCTTCTCGCAGTGGTTTTGCGACATAGTTTTGGTAATCTGCTGATGTCAGGAAACGCTCTGCAGCTCGTTGTGGAATATCAGGATGCTCTTTTGACGGCTCAAGCGTGCTATAAATCTCAGCAAAGTCGGTTCTCTCAAAATAGGTTTTCGCATCATTGGGGGGACCAAAGTAGACAAGCCGCCCCCCTTGTGCAAGGAAACACACATAGTCACAGGCATTAATATTATTGGTAGCATGTGTCACCAGAATGATGGTGCGCCCTCCATCGGCAAGCCTGCGCAAAAGCGACATCATTTTGCGGTCCAGACCGGGGTCCAGACCCGATGTGGGTTCATCCAGGAAGAACACACCAGGGTTAGCAAGCAATTCGAGGGCAATAGAGACACGTTTGCGCTGACCACCAGAAAGCTTACTCACCAGCAGTGCACGTCGCTCGGTCATCTCCACATCTTCTAGTACTTCATCAATGCGCCGTTGTATCTGTTCTTTGGTAAAGTCACTGGGCAAACGCAAACGGGCAGCATAATAGAGGGCACGTTCGACTGTCAGATCTCTGTGAACAATATCATCTTGTGGCACATAGCCAAGCTGTGTACTAAAAGCTGCCAGATTCTGGTAATAGTCCACGCCATTATAAAGTACCATGCCTTCACGAGCAGGACGCAAGCCGTTCAAGGCATCCATTAGCGTCGATTTACCCGCACCAGAGCCACCGACGAGCGCAACAAACTTACGTGGAGGAATGACCAACGAGATATCATTCAGTAAGATCACGTTATTATTGCCTACCTTTTTGAGGCGCACAGCGTCAATACGGATATTACTACTCTCGTCGTATGGTCTTAGTTCAGTTCCTGTAAAGGTGAGACGGAATGGCCCAATGCGAATCTCGTCGCCCGTTCTGAGCATTTGAGTGACGACACGTTCTCCATTGACGTACACATGGTTTGTACTGTTCATATCGAGAACACGATAGCTGCCCTCTATCTTTTCCAGCATCATGTGATGCGCAGAGATCTGCGGATGATTGAGCACAACAGCATTATCAGACGCTCGTCCGATAGTGAGCTTACTACTATTACTGCCATTCAACGAAATAGGCTGCATCGCTGCCATATCGGCGAGCGGAATACCCGTACCATCATCATAACTGAGCGTCACCAACGTACCATGTTCATCGCCGATACGGAATATATCACCACGCTCTAGTGGCTTGCGGAATTGCTCTTCACCACCAATACGCCGTCCTTGATACCATAACCCATTTTCAGCGTTTTTTCACGTGCTGGATGTGGATGTACAAGCACGAGCTTACCACCTTCACGAATAATTTGCGCGTGCAGAGCAGATACAACAGGTTCAGGAATGGCAATCGCACAGGTATGGTTGCGTCCAATATCGAAGCTCTGTACATCTTTCTTTAGTGGATATATCAGCTGATTATTATGAATATTACTACTGATCCCACATTCCGCAGGAGGGTTGACGGAAAAAAGGATTTCCAGTAA
>JRHI01000166.1_pt2 | contig 50743 bp, 45 predicted proteins | sample 215371 | NCBI WGS metagenome assembly JRHI01 (sample SAMN02929681, study PRJNA255918) | sediment metagenome | biome: cave system; feature: Ice Cave; material: Sediment; isolation source: sediment from deep within a dark volcanic ice cave with no known source of... ...
CTCSGCAMCRWSKGSRGWRGCMGCGRCNCGYYYTSCGSMATTACCGCCAATCCGGCGCTTGGCAAAGCCAGCGATCGGCTCGTGCGCGAGGGCGGAACGGTGATCCTTGCCGAGCTGCCGGAACTCGTGGGCGCCGAGCATCTGTTCGAGAGCCGTGCCAAACCTGAAGTCCTCAAGGCGTTGTACGAATTGATCGAGCGCGTCGAACAGCGGGCGCGAGCGATGCACGTCGACATGCGCTACGGGAATCCGACGCAGGGCAACATCGCCGGCGGCTTAACGACCATCGAAGAAAAGTCCCTGGGCTGCATCTACAAAGGCGGTACCACCGAGCTGCGCGAGGTCGTGGAATACGCTGAGCGGCCGACGAGTCGCGGCCTCATCGTGATGGACACACCCGGTCAAGACATCGAGCAATTAACCGGGATGGTCGCCGGCGGCGCACAGGTCGTCGTGTTCACGACCGGCCGCGGGACGCCGACCGGCTCGCCGATCGCCCCGGTCATCAAAGTCGCGACCAACACCGCGATCTTCGAGCGCATGCGCGAGAATCTTGACGTCAATGCGGGCGCCGTCCTCGACGGCACCAAGACCCTTGACGAAGTCGGCGATGAGATCTTCGGCTGGATCATCGACGCGGCCAACGGTCGGCAGCCATGCGCCGAGGAACTCGAATTTCGCGACTTTGCAATCAATCGCATCGGACCTTCGTTTTAGTGTACTGACCCGTTTTTGTTTTTCTCTCGGTGGATTTCTATCCACGAAGGAGTTTCGGCATGGCACAGTCTCGGAAAAAATTTCTGGCCACCACGGCGGCGGCCTCGACAGCCGCGCTGTTCCCCAACATCGTGCTCGCCAAGGGCGAGCCGATTCGACTAGGGGCCATCCCGCCGATTACCGGGGCGAACTCGCTGCTCGGGGAGCAGGGAGCCCGCGGCGTCAAGCTTGCCGTCGAGGTCGTCAACAAGCGTAAGGGTAAAGTCTATGACGACCGGCCGTTTGAGATTGTCACCGAGGACGCGACCAGTGAAAACCAGACGGCCGTGGCTGCGATGAACAAGCTGGTTTCCGGTAACGTCGACGCGATCGTCCTGCCGGTGCTTTCGACGCAGATTCAGGCGATGGCGCCGGTGGTCAAGCCGAGCGGCATACCGTGGATGACCGGTGGGACCGCCATCAAGAACACCCAACTCGGGCTCGAGAATCTGTTTCGATGCCGGCCGTCGGATGGGATCACCGCGAACGCCATGGTCGCGTTCGCGGTAAAAGATCTCAAGAAGAGCAAAGTGGCGATCCTGCATTCCTCGGAAGCGTTCGGCGTTGGTGGGGCCGCCCAGATGGATGCCGCGCTCAAGAAACTCGGGGTCACTGCGGTCGCCAACGAAGGCTACCCGATCGACGTCAAAGACTTTACGCCCGAGATGCTGAAGTTCAAAGCCGCCGGCGCAGACGCCATTTTGATGTACATTCAAAATCCGGTTCACGTTAGGCTCGCACTGGACAGCTATCGACAACAGGCGTTGAACGTTCCCGTCATCGGTTCACCGTCGGTGACCAACGAGCAAGCGCTCGAAACATCTGGGAAAGCCGCTGAAGGCGTTTACGGTGCGATGGATTTCATCGTCGGCTCACCGCGCGTGAACGAGTTCATCAAGTTGTTCGACGCGACGTATCACGGAAAGCCAGACATCGGTACGGGCTCGGGTTGGGTGTACGACTCGATTCTACTGCTCGCGGACACCTATCGAAAAATCGGCACAACCGACAAAGCAAAAACCGTCGCGGCGCTGCACCAAGTTAAAGGCTGGGAAGGGGTGCTAGGCACGTTCACGTGTGACGCCGAGGGGAATATGCTGCACGAAATCGGTATCGCTCAGGTCGAGGGCGGGAAGCCGAAGGTCGTGAAAAAGGTCGAAGGTTAGCTAAAGCCAGCACCGAGCCCATCACCGCCGAGCGCCGAAGGCAACGACGGCCAGTGCCGCTCGCAGGCCCCAAGCGCTAGGAGACGATATGCGACGCCGACATGCCTGACTTTGTCGTTTCCAACCTCCAACTCATCATCAGCGGTTTGGCGATGGGCTCGATTTACGCGCTCGTCGCGTTGGGCTTCATTCTGATCTACAACGCCGTCGGCGTCGTCAATTTCGCCCAGGGCGACTTCGTCATGTTTCCCACCTATGTGGCTCTGTCGTTCATCCTGCCATCGATTGCCATCTTCGGGCACGCGGTACACTGGCATTTCCCGCCCCTCCTGGCCTACGCGCTCGTCTTGATCGTGCTCGTAATTTTCGGCGTCGTCTTCAATCGCGTCGCATACTACCCGCTGCGCAATCGAGGGTGGTTGCCGGTCGTCATTTCAACCATTGGCGTTTCGATCTTTATGCGCAACTTGGTGCAAAAAATCTGGGGCAGCCAGCCGCAGGTCTTTCCAAGCTTATTTCCGGTGGCGAGCTTCGACGTCGGGCCGCTGCACGTGCGGCCGCAGGACCTGTTGATTTTGGTCTGCACCGCCGGCTTGCTCACCTTCCAGTACTTATTGTTCGAGAAGACGACCTTAGGCAAACAGATGCAAGCGACCGCGCAGGATCCAACGACCGCGCGGCTGCTCGGCGTTCGGGTCAGCCGCATCGTTACGATCACATTTATCTATAGCGCGTTCTTGGGCGGCATCGCCGGGCTGCTGGTCGCGCCCATCTTCACCGTCACCAAGGAGATGGGAGCGCTGATCGCCCTCAAAGCGTTCGCGGCGGCGGTCGTCGGTGGCTTTGGCAGCATTCCGGGCGCGATTTATGGTGGGCTCATCATCGGACTCGTCGAGACGCTCGGCGGCTTCTACATTCGACCCGACTACGCCGACGCATTCGCGTTTGTGATCCTGATCGCGGTACTGCTCTTGCGCCCGCAGGGACTCTTCGGCGAGAAGGTGGCCGAAAAAGCGTGACGATTCCGCGACCGCTCCGCATCGTGGCGCTCTTGGTCGGTGGCGCGATCCTGCCGCAGCTTACCCGCGCGCCGTACGATTACGTGCTGAATTTGTCGCTTATTTACGCGATCGCCGTGATTGGCCTCGGAATTTTACTAGGAATGGCCGGCCAACTTTCGCTCGCGCAAGCGGCATTCTTAGGGATTTCCGCGTACACGTCGGCGCTGCTAACGACGCAACTTGGTTGGGGATTCTGGCCCGCCCTCGCCGCTGCGGTCGCCGTCTCGGCGTTGGTCGGACTGATCGTCGGCTATCCAGCGTTGCGCTTAACCGGCCACTATCTGGCATTGGCGACGATTGGCTTCGGTGTCATCGTCCAGATCGTGCTCAACAACTGGAAGGAGGTGACCAACGGCGCCGACGGCATCACCGGGTTACTGCCGCCGAGCTTGGGACCAATTCACTTCGATACCTATCGATCTTACTATTATTTGGTGTACGCGTTCTTGATCGTCTGCGCGTACATTGCACTGCGAATCAAGCAGACCCGCGTCGGCCGCGCGCTGGAAGCGATCCGCGAAAACGAGATCGCAGCCCAATCACTAGGTATCGACGTGGCCCGCTACAAGCTGGTCGCCTTCGTATTGGCATCCACTTTTGCAGGACTAGCCGGCACGCTGTTCGCTTTCAATCTAAAATTCGTAAGCCCCGACACCTACTCGTTCGACTTCTCAGTTCTTTTTCTGGAACTGCTGGTCATCGGCGGCGCGTCGACGGTGACTGGTGCGATCCTTGGCGCGATCGTCCTGACATTCTTGCCGGAGTGGTTGCGGCCGCTCAAAGACATCTACATCATGGTCTACGGGGCGGCGCTGATCGCGATGGTCATTTTCTTCCCGCAGGGGATCGCCGGGATGTTGAGTTCGCTCTACGCGCGGCGCGGCGGTGCGCCCCCGCCGGCGCCGGAAAATGTCGGCGTCGGAGTCGCCCAGCTGGACGCGGCGACGTGATCGATCCCAACGCAGTCGCGCGAACCGAGCGCGGTTTGCTCGAAGTGCGCGACTTGCGCAAAACGTTCGGCGGAGTCTTGGCGGTCAACGGGTTATCGATGACCGTCGAGCAAGGACACGTCCATGCGCTGATCGGCCCCAACGGGTCGGGCAAGACGACGACCCTCAACGTTATCTCCGGCATTTATGCGGCCGACCGCGGCTCGATCCGGTTCGATGGCGTCGAACTAGCCGGGCTAGCACCGCACCGAATTACCGAGCACCGCATCGCCCGCACTTTTCAGAACATTCGCTTGTTCCCCAATTTGACGGTGCTGCAAAACGTCATGATTGGCATGCACACCCGCACGACGACCGGGTTTGTGCAAGCGATGTGGCCGTTCGGCGCCACTGCGCAAGAAGAGGCGGCGACCATCGCAAAGGCCACGGCGCTGCTAGAGTTCGTCGGCGTGGTCGACCGGCGCTACGGAGTGGCCAAAAGCCTGGCGTATGGTGATCAGCGCCGGGTCGAGATCGCGCGCGCGCTAGCTTCCGACCCGCGCTTGTTGCTGCTGGATGAGCCAGCGGCCGGACTCAATCCAACGGAAACCGATCGTCTGGTCGAGCTACTGTACGCGATCCGGGCACAACAGCGAACGCTGTTGTTGATCGAACACGACATGAATCTGGTGATGTCGGTCAGCGACCGCATCACGGTCCTCAACTTCGGAACTCATATCGCCGAAGGCGCAGCCGAGGATGTCCGCAACAATCCTGAAGTCATCGCCGCCTATCTGGGGGGTACGCTGGATGTTGCTGCAGCTCGATAAGGTCGAAACGTATTACGGTCCGATTCGAGCGCTCCACGGCATCACGCTCGAAGTCGAGCGCGGCGAGATCGTTGCGCTGCTCGGCTGCAACGGCGCCGGCAAGAGCACGACTCTCAAAACGATCTCGCAACTGACGCCGACGGTGCGCGGAACGATCGAGTTCGATGGGCAGTCGCTGGTGGGCCTCGATCCTGAAGACGTCGTTGCGCGGGGGATCGCGCATGTCCCCGAAGGCCGGCGCATCTTTCCTGGGCTGACGGTCATCGACAATCTTCGGCTCGGCGCGACGGCGCGGCGGCGACCGACGAAGCTCGAAATTGAACGCGATCTCAAAAGCGTTACGGCGCTGTTTCCGATGCTAGCGACGCTGGCTGGAAAACTGGGATGGACTCTGTCCGGCGGTGAGCAGCAGATGCTCGCAATCGCGCGCGGGCTGATGGCGCGCCCGACGTTACTCTTGCTCGACGAGCCATCGCTCGGGCTCGCGCCGCTCATTGTGCGGGACGTGATGCTGACGATCGCGCGAATCGCGCGCGAAGGGACGACCGTCTTGCTGGTTGAGCAGAACGCCAATCTGGCGTTGCAGCTTGCCGATCGGGCCTACGTGCTCGAAACCGGCAAGATCGTGCTGACCGGCCCGGCGGCTGAGTTGCTCCGGAGCGACGCGATGCGACAAGCCTATCTCGGCAGCGCGGTCCGCCGAAGCGCGGCGACCGCGGCAGCAGCCGCACGACCCTAAAGGGACGGCAGGCTCGAACACCGGGCCGACGTGTTAGCGGTCACAGCCGCCAGCCTTCGTGCCTCAGAATACAGCGAGCCCGGTTGCCGCTCGCCGATACTTGGGCTGAGAGCGCTGTCGGCGCTCGGGAGGCGACCATGGCCGTCAGCGTGATCAGCTCAGCGGCCCCCGCCAGAGCATCGGGGCCGGCATCGCTTTTTTCCGAAGGCTTTGCGCTGATGCGGGAACGGATCGTCCTGTACTTGGCATTCGCCGGCTGCTGCGCCGTCGCCGCAACGCGCGGCGTTGCCGATCCCACCCAGTTCGCCAACACGCTGGCGTTCAGGACTGTTATGATGCTGGCATTGCTCGCCATTTTTTTTATCTTGCCGTCCGCCTTGCGCCGGATCGATCCCACTTTTCGTATGACGCTTTCCCGCATGGTCATTGCCGCCGCGATGATCGTTGCGATCGGACTGGTCACCGAACTCGGCTACGTCGCCCTCATCGTTCCGGGCATCGTCGTCGGCGTCTTGCTGTCGCAGGCAACGCTGGCCGCGCTGCTACGGACGAGCGAGCGGACGTCGGCTGCGACACTTGCATCGAATTTCGCTGCCGGGATGCGCACGTCGTTTCGCTTGACGAAGGGCCACTTCGCAACGACGCTCGGCGTCCTGGCGGTGTCGCTGGTGATCTTGCTGGTGCCGTTCTTGATCGTGCTCGTCGGGCTGATCGTCGGGATCGTGTGGGATCCGCGCAGTCTGATTCTGACGGCGCCGCTGTTGTTGCTGACCTTCATTTATTTCGAATGCGTGCGCTACGCGCTGCTCGTGCGGTGGTATGCACGCCTGGCGCGCGAGCGGTGATCGCTACGGTGAGTGACCGCTAACCGGCCGCGTCGTGGGGCGCTCGGGAGGTCCGGCGCCCCCGGTGCTCGCAGTATCCACGCGTGAGCTACGACGTTAAAGCCAATAGCGCCATCATCACGAACGGTCGCGACCGCGCGGCGGCCCGCGCGATGTATAAAGCGGTGGGATTTACCGACGAAGACCTTCGCAAACCGATCGTCGGCATCGCCAACACGTGGATCGAAACGATGCCATGCAACCTCAACTTGCGCAAGCTAGCTGAGCACGTCAAACGCGGTGTTCGCGAGGCCGGCGGCACGCCGATGGAATTCAATACGATCGCCATCTCCGACGGGATCACCATGGGCACCGAGGGGATGAAGACGTCGCTCGTCAGCCGCGAGATCATCGCCGATTCGATTGAGCTCGTCGGCCGCGGCCACATGTTCGATGCCATGGTCGCGCTGGTCGCTTGCGACAAAACGACGCCCGGTGCGGCGATGGGGTTGATCCGCCTCAACGTGCCGTCGCTGATCCTTTACGGAGGATCGATCGCGCCCGGAAAGCTCGATGGCAAGGACCTCACGATCGTCGATGTGTTCGAAGCAATCGGCGCGCATGCGGCCGGCAAGATCGACGATGCCCAACTCAGGGCGATCGAGGATCACGCCTGTCCGGGCGCCGGCGCGTGCGGTGGCCAGTTCACCGCCAACACGATGTCGACGATTATGGAATTCATTGGACTTTCGCCGGTCGGCTTCAATGGCATCGGCGCGACTGATTCGCGCAAGGATCACGTCGGCTATGAGGCCGGTAAACTCGTCATGGACGTGCTGCGACGAGGCGTGCGTCCGACAGACCTTCTGACCCGTGAGGCGTTCGAGAATGCCGTCGCGGCAACTGCTGGAACCGGCGGCTCGACGAATGCCGTCTTGCACCTCATCGCGATCGCGCGCGAGGCGGGCGTTCCACTCGATATCGACGACTTCGACCGCATCAGCCGCAAGACGCCGATTGTCGCCGACCTACGACCGGGTGGACAGTATGTCGCACTGGACGTCGATCGGGCCGGTGGCATCCAACTGATCGCGCAGCGCATGGTCGAGTCGAACTTGGTTCATGCAGGCGCCGTCACGCTGACGGGCCGCACCCTGGGCGAAGAAGCGGCCGTAGCCAAAGAAACACCCGGCCAAGTCGTGATCGCAGCCCGCGGCAAACCGTTCAAGCCGACCGGCGGCATCGTGATTCTTCGTGGATTGCTCGCGCCTGAGGGCGCGGTTGTCAAGGTGGCCGGCCACGAGCGAACGTTCCATCGCGGACCGGCGCGCGTCTTCGATGCCGAAGAGCCGGCGATGCACGCGATCACGGCCGGCAAGATTGTGCCGGGGGACGTCGTGGTCATTCGTTACGAGGGCCCCAAGGGCGGTCCCGGCATGCGGGAGATGCTCAGCATCACCAGCGCGATCGTCGGCGCCGGTCTGGGCGACACCGTCGCGCTGGTCACCGACGGTCGGTTCAGCGGCGGAACGCGCGGGCTGATGATCGGGCACGTCGCGCCCGAAGCGGCAATCGGCGGTCCTCTCGCCGCTCTTCGCGATAACGACATTGTCACGATTGACATCGACAACCGCAAGCTCGACGCCGACCTGACCGGGCCGCTTATCGCCGATCGGATGAAGAACTGGGCGCCACCGGAACCTCGGTACAAAAGCGGCGTCTTCGCCAAGTATGCGGCCTTAGTCTCGTCCGCCTCCGACGGTGCGATTACCCGAGTACCGAACCCGTAGTTAAACCCCACGAGGGGACCAGCCCGAGCCATTTCGCTCCACGCATCATGTGAATGCTCAGAAAGCGATCTCTTCGCCGATTCTTTGCTTCCGGGCGGCGGTGAGGACGAGGGCCGCAGCTGCGGCGTCTTGTGCTGCGACTCCGACGGACTTGTAGAGCGTGATCTGGTTCCGCGAGCTTCGCCCTGGCTTGATCCCGGCGACCAGCTCACCCAGCTCGGCATGCAGATGGTCCGCGGTTACGACGCCGTTTTGAATTGGCATCAGCAAGTCGCTGCTGCCCGCCGGGAAAGGAGCTAGCGCCGCCTGCCTGGATTCGACGCACACCATGGCATCAGCGATCGTTGCGTCGTCCACCTCCCGGCCGGCAGGGTTGTAACCAACCGAGGTCACATGGACGCCGGCAGTCAGCCATGCCCGCCGGACGACCGGCTCGACCGCATGGGTTGTCGCGCAGGCGATGTCAGCCCCATCGAGTGCTTCGCGGTAGGAAGGCGTCGCTCGCACTTTGGCGGGCACTTCGCTCGACAGTTCGGCAGCCAGGGCCGCTGCCTTCGCTGGGTCCCGGCCGGCAATTCGGATTTGCTGAATCGGGCGTACCCGGCACATCGCGCGGGCGTGGGAGCGCGCTTGCACCCCGGTACCGAGGATAGCCAGGATCGTGGCGTCCTCCCGCGCGAGCAGACGCGCCGACAGCGCTGAGCAGGCGCCCGTGCGCGCCGCGGTGATGACCGTGCCGTCCAGCAACGCTGCGGGCCGTCCCGTAGTCGGATCGAAGGTAACGATCACCGCTTGATGCGTCGGCAGCCCGGCCCCGGCATTGTGGGGAAACAGCGAAACAAGCTTACTCATGAGAACCCCGGCCGAGGGCACGAATCCCGGCATTGCGGCGAGTAACCCTTCGTATTCGGGCACCAGCGCAGCGACACGATCCGGTACCGAAGCGCGTCCTGCGCTGAGGTCTGCCATCGCCGCCGCCAACGCATTGATCAGCGCATCTATATCGATCAGCGCCTCGACTTGCAAACGATTTAAAATGAGCATCTGGGCACGCCCTTCATTGCGGCGTGAATCGTGAGGATGGGAGCACCGAAATCGGCGGCTACTCCGGAACCGACGTCTGATCACGAAACTCGACGATACGACGATTGTCTTTGCGCAGATGGACGAGTGCGGCTGACGGTCACGACCCTCATCTGCGGACCCGACCGTCACACAAAATGCCTGCTTGCACCCTAACGTGCATGTAATTACATCAGTGCGAGCAAATGGAATTAGGCCCGGCTCGCTCATATCACGTGCGCGCAGCTCTGAACTATCCAGCAACTGTGGAGCGGATCGGCTCCCTTCGAACAGTTCACACATCGACGCCAGCGGCCTGCCGCATCGATCGCAAACCGGGACGTCAGTTGAGGCAAGCTCCGCTGCGGTTGCCTTTCCCGCGCCGGCAAACACCCAAGATATTCACGTCCGGAGGATCTTGTATGATCGGGGCCGCGACAATGTCGCGAGGGGCGCGACCCCGCACGTGCTGCGTACAAACCCACGGTCTTAAAAGACCTCAGGTTCCGGATTATCTGCGCTGCTCCGCTTTGCTCCTCGCATTTTTCCTGGGCGATCGTCGGCACGAGAGGATGAATATTCAGATAAGCTCCTGAAGACGATCACATGGCTATAAGCAATCCCTGGCGCCGTGCTACGCTGCCGCCCGAACGAACAATGCTTCTGGCCCTTTCGCACGATTTGCAGCCGGTGTCGCTTCTGGCATCAAAAGCCGGCCTTTCGGAGAGCGATGCGCTTGCTGCCCTAAAACAATTACAGCAAAACAATTTTGCGATAGCGGAAGGCGACCGCTATGAACTGACGGGCCCGTTAAGCTGGTTTGGCGATTTTACGTCGGCGATCAACCACTACAGGCACCGAAATTTTGTCGTCGAAGCCGAGGGCGAGTCGCTGTCGCATCTCTATGTGTGCGACATTCGCGTAAAGAATGCACGGCCGACGGGCGACCCGCTCACCGAAACCGTAAGCGTGTTCGCGTGCGGAAAGACTGCGCGCGAAGTCACGCAAGCCCGGGATCATCCGGTTCCAACGTGCGAGGATTGCCGCAACGCCGTCCGGCGCTAGAGTTATAGGTAGATGACATCGAGCGACCGGCGTTTGTTCGGCCGAGAAACCGCGGAGAAGACCAGGCGCGCGACGAAATCGTATCCTTGCCGGCCGCGAAGCAGTGAACGTCGACTGAAACCCCAGCTCTGCATTCGGGCGCCGACCAACGGGTGATGCTCCCCCGAGTCGCCGACCGACCCCCAATCTCGCCAACGGGGAGCGTAAACGATGCGCGCGCCGTTTCAAGGACGGCTGCAGTCAAAGCCGGTTGACCCGACGAACCGGTCGCCAATGACGCTGAAATGCAGCGAATGTTGCGCTGAAGCCCACACTGCGAGCGGGCCGTGCGGCCGTTGCGGAGGATTGCTCGAGTTCGAGTTGGCCCACTCCGATATAGAGGCGGGCGATCTCAAATCGATATTCGCGCAGCGCCGGCTATCAAACGATCGGTGCGATAGCAGCGGTGTTTGGCGCTTTCGTGAACTCGTCCCGCCGATTGCAGCCGACGCGGTCGTCACCCTAAGAGAGAACTTGGCCTTCGTTTTTGACGCCCGCGCTGGTGCCCGATATGCGAACTCCGACCGTGCTGGTTACCTGCACCTCGGCATGAATCCGACTGCTTCATTCAAAGACGCCGGCATGACGGTCGCGATCTCACATGCGCACGCAGCCGGCGCGCGCGTCGCGATCTGCGCCAGTACCGGGAATACGGCGGCATCGATGGCCGCGTACGCGGCGAGGGCGGGGATGGCGGCGCTCGTTCTGGCGCCGCGCGGCGACGTGACTGAAGCGAAAATGGCGCAAACGCTCGACTATGGTGCAACCGTCGCCGCCATCGACGGAGACTTCGACCGCGCGTTGGAACTCGTGCGCGCTCAGGACACCCGGCGGGTCGCGGTCGTCAATTCGATCAACCCGTACCGCATCGAAGGGCAAAAGTGCGCGGCACTGGCACTGTTAGAATCCCGCGGTTGGCACACGCCCGACTGGCTCATCCTGCCCGGTGGAAACCTTGGGAATACGAGCGCGTTCGGCAAAGGTCTGCGCGAGGCTCAGCAACTCGGGCTCATCGATCGAGTACCGAAGATCGCTGTCATTCAAGCCGCCGGCGCGGCGCCGTTCGCGCGGGTGTTCAATGAGGGTGGCGAGCTCGCGCCGCTGAAAGCCCAAACGAGCGCGACGGCGATCAAGATCGGAGCGCCAGCATCGTGGAAGAAGGGGCTGCGCGAAGTTCGCTCGTCGGGCGGAACCGTGATCGCCGTCAGCGACGATGCCATCGCCGACGCGCGCGCCGTGATTGGGCGGGACGGCATTGGCTGCGAACCGGCCTCAGCGGCATCTCTCGCCGGTCTACGGAAACTGCGCATAGACGGGGTCATCGATGCCGACGAGGATGTCGTCTTGGTGCTGACTGGCCACGTCCTTAAAGACGGTGCGTATGCGGCTCGGTATCATGCTTCGCAAGCACCTTTCGCCAATCCGATCGTCGACGCGACCGACGACCGTACGCTGCACGAGCTGATCGAACGGCTAGGGAACACGAAGTGAGCACCATGCAAAAGAGTTTTACCGTTTCGGTACCGGCATCGAGTGCAAATCTCGGACCGGGCTTCGATGCGATCGGTTTGGCGCTCGAGCGACACGTGCGCGCGACCGTTCAGCCGGGAGCGCAGTTCTCGATTTCATTTCGGGCCGGGAAATACGTTCCGACCAATCAAGGATTTGAAAATGAAATTGTTCGAGGCCTCGAGCGAGTGCTCGGCGCATACGTGCGGCCGTCGGTGACGATCTTGGTCGACAACGAAATCCCGCTTGGGAAAGGGCTCGGCGCTAGTGCTGCCGGGGCGGTGGTCGGCGTTGCTATCGGCGCTGAATTGGCGCCGGTGCGCCCGAGCGATATCGACATCAGCCGCCACGTGTGCGAACTGGAGGGCCACCCCGACAATGCCTTGGCGGCCCTGTTGGGCGGGGTTGTCATCGCGGCGCTGCCGGCGGATCGTCCACCGCAGTTCCTGCGGTTCGATCCTCCGGCTGGGCTGCGGGCCGTGGTGGTCACGCCCCACATCGTGCTGCCGACCGCTGCCGCACGCGCCCTGCTTCCGGCGACGTACGAGCGGCGGGACGTTGTGTTCAACATCCAACGGGCCGCGCTGTTGGCCGCATCGCTTGCCAGCGGCGACCTGCACGGCTTGCGGGAAGCGAGTAACGACCGCGTCCATCAGCCGTATCGAGCGCCGCTCGTTCCGGGTTTCGAGGAGATGCTCGGATTCGAGATGCCAGGTCTCGAAGCAATCGCGCTGTCGGGCGCGGGCCCAAGCGTTTTGGCGCTGGTGACGAGCAACGACGATGCGATCGGGGCCGCGATGCAAGCCGCCTTCGCTCGCGAAGCGATCGAAAGCGACCTCTTTGCGCTGGCGATCGCGCCTCGTGGCCTCGTCGTCGAATAGGATTTGGTTGGACCCGCGAGCGGCACCCGACCCGTTCATGTGGCGTGCAAAGTGCACACAACGTCGAGCAGCGACGATTGTCGTAGAGGACAAATTGGTTGTTCAAAGGGAACAGCGGCGGGTGGCTCGCTGGGTGCTGCGCTGCGACATTTCGTGCAAAACGAGTCCCGACGACCAACCGGCAACTAGCGTTCTTTAAAAAAAAATGGAGGCGAGCCTGTAGATGCGGAACAAAGTGACCATTGTCGGTTCGGGAAACGTCGGCGCTACGACCGCTCACTGGATCGCGGCAAAGGAACTGGCGGATGTCGTTCTGATAGATATTATCGAGGGCGTACCACAGGGTAAGGGGCTGGATCTGCTCCAGGCCATGCCGATCGAAAAACGAGATTCGTCGGTCATCGGAACCCAAGACTACGCCGATACGGCCGGCTCCGATATCGTCGTTATCACTGCTGGCATGCCGCGCAAGCCTGGCATGAGTCGCGACGATCTGCTGAACATCAACTACAAGATCATGAAGGACGTCGTCGAAAAAGTCGTCCAGCACTCACCTGACTGCATCTTGATCATCGTTTCCAATCCACTCGATGCGATGGCGCAGGCGGCTTACAAGTTGAGCGGTTTTCCGCGCGAGCGTGTCATCGGCATGGCCGGTGTCCTTGATTCGGCGCGGTTTCGCACCTTCATCGCGCTCGAACTCGACGTCAGCGTAGAAAACGTGACGGCGTTCGTCCTCGGCGGGCACGGCGACACCATGGTTCCGTTGCCGCGATATTCGACAGTTGCGGGTATTCCGATTACCGAACTCATGCCTGCGGCGACCCTCGAGCGGCTGGTACAGCGCACGCGCGACGGTGGTGCCGAGATCGTCAAGCATCTAAAGACGGGCAGTGCGTATTACGCCCCGTCGGCGGCGGTCACCGAGATGGTCGAAGCGATTCTCAAGGACAAGCGCAAGATTCTGCCATGCGCGGCTTATTTGGAGGGTGAGTACGGCGTGAAGGGCCTCTACGTCGGCGTCCCGTGTAAGCTGGGTGCGCGGGGGCTCGAGCAGATCATCCAAATCAAGCTCACAGCCGAAGAGCAGGCTGCCCTGCTCAAGAGCGCCGACGCCGTCCAAGAACTGGTCAACGTGATCGGGGTCTGAAGCCCCAAGGGGGCGTGCGGTGTTGCGCGAACTCCTAGGGCTAATGATTCACGTGAACGTGGGCTCAGCGGCCGGCGCGTATAGCGTCGGAAGCGATCCCTTTTTCCGGTATGTCGTGCGGCTGGCGGACGCCGGCTTGCCACTGCAAGCCGCTGAACGTGACGCTGCCGACATCTTGGCGGCGATCCCGAACGCCTTCGTTGACGACGACGAATCTTGGGGCAACGGATGGCGGGTTGTGCCGGCGGCCTCGCAGGAGGATTGGTCGGTGCTCGAGATCACACCGCAACGCCTGCGCTGCGCCCTCGAAACGGCACGGCAGGTCTTATGGGTCAACGCCGTCCCGGTGGGAATCTCCGCGCCGGATATTGTCGACGTGGAAGAACAGATGGACCGGGTTCTTGCCGTCGTCGAGCGCGCCGAAGCAGCCGGCTTCCACGTAAACGTTAGCTACGTTTCGTAGAAATGGGGGACATGCCGTCCCCCAAACCCCCTGCGCGCGTGCGCACGCTCTCCAAGTTGCATGTTGGGTCGCCCGCTTGCGCGCCCGATGCCGCGTAGAGTGGGCGGTCTGAGATGAGCATCGCAGTGCACAGTTTGCGCTGTTCGCTCGCTTATTGCCGTGGATTGAAGAGCGAGCCCAGCACGCCGCCGATATTGCTCTGACCGCCGGCTTGAGCCGCGCCCTCGACGTGTGGCTCGTGGTACGTCATCGATTGCATTCCCAACCGGCCCGGCCCGACAAAGCGGTTCATCATCACCGACGCGCCGCCGACGAAGGCGCCGAGGGCGCCCATAAAACCACCGGCCCCGCCGGATTGCAACACGGTCACCGTCTCCATCCGGACGCTGCTATCTTTCCACAGCCACGCGCCGGGTTCGACGTCGATGATTTCGTTTGGCCCGAGCGTTTTCTCAAACACGTTGCCGTAACCGTGCAGAAGAAGAATCCCCTCGGCTTGCTGCGCTGTGAACCGATCGATGAACAGGCCGCTGCGCGAGAACAGCACATTCGCAATTCCCTGTTGCCAGAAAAAGTCGTACGCAATGTTGCTGGTCGCCAACAAGAATTGGTGCTCGCGCACGTCGACTGATTGACCCGGCCGCAAGCGCAGCGCCACGATCTGGCCCGGCGCCTCGCGCGAGAACGCGATATTCCCCGGGCCCTGCGCAGTTGAAATGAAGATCTGCAAACCGGCAAAAAAGCGCTTGGCAGCATTCTGAATGCCCATGAAGCCTAAGGTTACATTGGGTTGCTTCCAGAGCAAGATGTGATGCTCGAAGAAGACGGTCTGCTGACGCCCCAGCTCGACGTCGACTACCGGAACGAGCTCGCCCTCGACCTTGAGGGTCATATCGCCGAGAGTAATCGGATCTTTCGGGTTCGCGGTCTCCGGCACGGGTTCCGTATATGCACCCACTTGCGTGACGTCCGGAGACGGCGCGCCGCAGTTTGGGCAAAACCGCATTTCGGGTGCGAGCAGAGTCTGACACGACGGGCAATTCATGGGCGCCTCCACGATGGTCAAGACCGCCCGTCCGACTAGCCGCAGGCGTCGACGGTGGCTTCAGGTTCGTTACTATTTTATCGACGCTGCGCGCCGACGCTCATTCCACGCAGCGGCGCAACCGGCGCAGGACTAGCGCCAATGATTCGATGGATAACGCGCTCGGCTAGCCTCAAGAGCTCGGAAGTACGCGGCACGCGGACGGCGGTAACGGCTCTGCATCATGGCACGCCGCCAGCGTCCCGAGAATGCACCGATGAGAACGAATTCGAGCAATGTCCAGGTCCCGAACACCAGCATAGCGCTTACGCTGCGCCGGCGGACTTCCCGTGGATCCTCGGACGTCGTGGCCGTGGCTCCGGCGTACTCAAGCCGGCTAATACGTCCGCGAAATTCCTCGAGCGCCACGTTCGTACCGGCAGTGAGCCCTAAGGTGGCGCGACGCTCGCCGAGCACTTTCAGCATCTGCGTACCAACTGCCGGCCCTTGGACTTGCACGTTCCAGTCCGCGCCCGACGGAGCGATCGAAATCACCGAGGCGTCGCTCCAATGGCAGGCACTCCAGCCATGGGCCGCCGGTAGGCAGCGCGTCTCATACTCGCCGGTTCCAAGGGCTCCTCGGATGAACTGGGTGCCGTGCCACGTCAAAAGCGCGGGCCCAAGGGCAACTAGAACCACCGACACTGCGCGCAGGAGGCTGAGGGCTAGTTGCGGCCGATCCCGCTCCATGGGGTAGTCATCGTCCGAAGTGGCTCGGGTCACAAGGTCCCCGAGTCGGGGATGCGCGACCTCCGACGTGAGTCCCCAGCCAGCCGCGGCTCCAAGCGGAAGAATCTCTCGAGAAAATGGTCTACCTACTCAACCCCAGGGGCGATCAGCGCCGGGCGCCTGATTGGTGAGTACCGGTTGTGCCCGCCCGCGAACAAAAGACCCCAAAAACTTCGTTCGGCCAGTGTCGTTAAGGACGAAATGCACCTACCCGAGGGCCGCTTCAGATGGAAGTGATTCTTGCGGCGCTGTGCAGAACACGTGCTCTTCGCAATTTGGAGGCTCATTTGTTCGTTCAGGCCGCGCGCCCGTTGGTTCTGGGCGCATTTTTTCTATTAATGACCGCGGGAGCGCGAGCCCAAACCGCCAGCCCGGCGCCCGTCGGCGCACCGGCGGCTCCTCCGGGTGCTGCGGCGTCGGCGGCGGCTGCCGCCCAAGCGGCCGAACCGGTCGCATATGCGACGTTCATTAAAGGTGCCGTGGTCCAGCCCGGCCTCATCACCATCATCAAGAAGGCCGGCAAGGTTTACTTTGCGCTGAACGACGAGCAGCTCGGCAAAGACTTCATCGAAACGTCAATCCCTTCGACAGGACTCGGGGGCGTCGGTCCTGCGCCCGGCGAGCCGTATGTCGCGCCCGCGCGCATCCTGCACTTCGATCGCATCGACGACACGGTCGTGCTGCGCTGGCCGAACACGTTCGCGCAAGTACTTCCAAAAACACCGCAAGAACTGGGTGCGCGCATTTCGCTGCCGGCTTCGACGATCGGTGTCGTTCCAGTCGCGGCGCAAGGCGACGGCAAGGTCGTCATTCTGGCCTCCGTCTTCCTGGGCGACGTCGCCAATCTGTCCGCGTCTTTCGAACGCCTCGGACGCTCGCCCGCCAACTCGTTCCGCATCGACCCCACGCGTTCATTCTTCCAGCAGACGAAAGCGTTGCCGGAAAACGATATCCTGCGCGTTAGCCAAACGTGGGTCAGCCAGTCGCCCCCGGCACGTTTGGATAATGCTCCCGATCCGCGCGCCATCGAAGTGCTGATGACTTACAACATCGTTGCAGCGCCGAACGACGGCTACGTTCCGCGCATTGCCGACCCGCGCGTCGGGTATTTCTCGCAGCCGCGCATCGATTTTTCGAGCGACGTGAACCCTACGCGAGTCATTCACTACATCATGCGCTGGAACTTTGCTCCCGCCACGCCCGGACAGCCGTCGAAGGCGACGAAGCCGCTAGTCTTTTACATTAGCAACGACGTTCCGGTCGAGTACCGCGACGCCGTCCGGGAGGCCCTCCTCATGTGGAACGATGCGTACCAGCGCATCGGTATCCTGGAGGCCATTAAAGTCGAACAGCAGCCCGACGATCCCAATTGGGATCCGGAAGACATCCGGCACAACATGTTTCGCTGGATCAACACGAGCACGCCCGCTTTCGGCGCCGAAGGTTTGCTCGTTATCGATCCGCGCACGGGCGAAGAACTCAACGTCGGCGTGAACTTCGATGCGACATTAGGCCTGTCCGGAATCCGCTACCGTTACATCGTGGCCCCCGCCCGCGACCTCCCGGCCAGCGCTGCCCAAGAACGCCAGTTTGCGATCGAGACCGTCAAAGCTGTGACTCTGCACGAATCGGGGCACGACCTCGGCCTGCAGCACAACTTCATCGCCTCGCGCGCTTATACCGCAAAGCAGCTGCAAACGCCCTCGTGGACCAAAACTAACGGCATATCTGCGTCCGTGATGGACTACACCTCCGTGAACGTGTGGCCGAAGGGCACCCCGCAAGGCGCCTACCAGCAGCTGGTGCTCGGACCGTACGATTACTACGCCATCCAGTACGGCTACGGATATATCCCCGCAAGCACGCCGGCCCAGGAGCTGCCCACGCTCAACCGCTGGGCGTCGCGCTGGTCGGAGCCGGCGTACCGCTTCGCCTCAGATGAAGATGCTCAATTTGGCAGTGGTCACTCCGTTGACCCGCGCGTGATGCAGTTCATCCTCACGGATAAGCCGCTTGAGTGGTGCGTGGCGCAGACCGAAATGCTGCACCGCATCATGGATAACGTAGCGCAACGCTTTCCAGCAAACGGCCAATCGTACGAAGAAGCCCGCCGCGCGTTCCTTACCCCGCTGAATGCCTACCTGCGATGCGCGACAGTGCCCGCACATATGATCGGCGGCGAATATCTGTCGCGCGCTAAGCGTGGCGACCCCGGAGCAAGGGCTCCGCTGACCGCGGTCTCGCGTACCGATCAGCTCTACGCCTTTAAACTACTCGACGATCGCTTATTCTCCGATGCGGCTTGGCGTTTCAACCCCGACGTCCTCAACCGCGTAACCTACGACGAGGTGAGCTCGTTCGTGAATGGTTTGTGGGTGTACAACCCTACGCCACGCCACGACATCCCCATCGTGCAGGTGGCTAACAGTGCTCAAGAGGCGGCGCTCAATGAAATGTTCTCACCCCTGCGTTTGCAGCGGCTCGACGATCTCGGGCTCAAATATCGGGTAGGCTCGACTATGTCGCTCGCCGACCTCTTCCTCTGGTCGCGCGACGGCATCTTCGGCGACATTCAGACTGGCAGAGTCGCCACGGCTGGCCCCGTCCGCCGCAACCTGCAGGTCGCGTACGCAAAGCGGCTCGCTGAAATGTGGACGGCGCCAAAAAGCGGGACGCCTCCGGACGCGCAGGCTCTCGCCCGTTTGCAACTGCTTTATCTGCGCCATGATGCGACCGTCGCCACGCAGCGCATCCGCAGGCCGGACGAACAAACGCGCGCGCATCTCGCGGCGCTCGCCACGATTGCCGACCAGGCGCTGAACGCCCGCAGCATCATCGCAGCTCCTCCGCCGGCGGCCGGCGGCGGGGCTAGGCCTTAGCGGCCGTAGTCGCGACGCCTTCGCCGGGATAAAGCGCCCGGCAACGTTCCCTTGCAAAGCCGGCCGTGTGCGGTCGCAATATTCGAAGACCGCCACGGGCCTGTGTTTCGCGCGCAGAAGCCGCAAGGCCGTGTACGGGCCGGCGGCCGGCGCCCATCACCGCGACAGGTACGCGAAGAAGTATCTGGTCCAAAATGTGGCCTCTCACGGTAACCTGGGCTCGCGGGAAATTAATGGAAAGGGCCTGGCCCCAGGTGGGCGCAGGCCCCCAGACGAAGCCCACAAACTACAATTTGGCACCCTCCGGAGAGCGGGGAGTAGCAGTGACGCGGTACGTTCCGGCCGATCCGGTTCTGGGCGAATTCATGGCATACGTGCATTTAGAGCGGGGGCTTTCCGCGCGGACCGCTGAGGAGTACGCGCGCGACGTTGAGTCATTTGCCCGATTCTTAGGGGCCGACGAGCGGGCGTCGGATGCGAACCGCCGGGTCGCCAGGGCGTCGTCGACCGACGTGCGGCGGTTCATGATGGAATTGATGGGTCCGCGGAAATACCGGGCCGTCGCGGTTCGGCGCAAGCTCTTTGGGCTGCGCGCGTATTTTGGGCTGCAGCGACGCGAGGGACGCCGCAGCGATAATCCGGCCGCCGACGTAACGCCGCCCAAACCCGAGCGGCGGTTGCCCAAGGTTCTGAGCGAGGATGAGATCGCCAAGCTCTTGCGCACGCGGCTGAGTGGCCGCAGCGATGTGCTGCGGTTACGGGACGTCGCGATGTTCGAACTGTTGTACGCCGCCGGCATCCGGCGCGCCGAACTCGTGAGTCTTGACCTGTCGGACGTGGACCTCGAGCGGCGGCGGATGCGGGTCATCGGTAAAGGCAATAAGGAGCGGATTTGCCTATTCAACCGGGCGGCCGCCGCCGCCATCCGCGCCTATTTGGGCCTGCGGCCACGTTCGAGCGACAATGCGCTTTTCTTGAGCGAGCGCGGAACGCGGCTCAGCCACAATCAGGCCGGAAAGACGTTTCGGCTGTACGCTGATCTCAGCGGTATCAAGCAGCACGCGACGCCGCACGTCATGCGCCACTCGTTCGCCACCCATCTCTTGGAGAATGGCGCCGACTTGATGACCATTAAGGAATTGCTCGGTCACGAGAGTTTAGCGACCACCCAGATCTACACGAACGTCTCGCTCGAGCATATGCGTCGCACCTACGACGAAGCCCACCCGCGCGACGATCGCGACGACCGGTAGCGCATATCTTCTTCTCGCACGAGCCTGGCGGCAGCGCACCGACTCGGTGGACTTTTTCGGCCTCGCGCCGGTCGCTCGCGCAACCGCCAGGTCGAGCCGATACACAGAGCATGGTTGGCTTATGATCGAAAGAATCGGCATAGAGTGCGCGCTGCTCGTACTCGTGATGCTTTTCCTCGCTGCGCCTGAATCTCGACGCCGATCGTAGATCGCGGTCGACCGCTCGGCACTCTGCTTGGTGCGCTGGTTCTAGTCGTTGATCAGTGGTGACCCCCCGGCCGATCGTTGCGGAATCAACACGATGACGGCAGCGATGCTAAGGGCGCCCATGCAGGCTTGGAATGCGGTCCCATAACCCCAAGAGTCGATGAGTTTTCCGGCGACGATCGGGCCGAACGCAGCCAGAACGGCGACCGGGACCCCTTGGGCCGCGATGATCGCACCGTACGATCGCCGGCCGAAATACTCTGCCATAATCGCGCCACGAAGCGGCGCGAACGCGCCGTATGCAGCGCCGAACATCCCGATGTACGCCAGCACCAACGCCGGATTGGTTGGGGCAAATGACAGCATTGCGACCCCGAGTGCCGCGGCTCCCAATGCACAGGCCAGCTGTATGCGGAGCGAGACCCTCCCGGCGGCATACATGACAATCGATCGGCCGGGCAAGTAGGCGATTCCAAAAAATCCGATCAGGCTGGCTGCGAAAGCGGGCCGGTAACCACGCGAGATGAGGTACGCGATCTGCTCAACCAGGACGATCGTGCTGGCGAAAAACGATAGACCGATGGCGAGGGTGAGCAACCAGAACGGCCGGCTGCGTAACGCTCGCCAGAAGGCGATCCCGCTGGTTGTCGGCGCTAGACCGCGCGGCAGCGCCCCGTCGGGATGGAGTCCAAGATCTTCGGGATGGCGACGAACCACTGTCGCGTGGAGGGGTAGTGCAACAAGCAGTTGGCTGGCGCTCAAGATTAGTACGGCCTCGCGCCAGCCGCAGGCGCTGACCAGGAAGCCCGCCAGCGGATAGAATATCGTCGATGCGAACGCTCCCATAAAGGTGAGCAGTGACAGAGCGCGGGCGCGGCCGATGTAAAACCAGTTGGCCACGACCGTGAACGAGACCGGGTAAAATGTCAGGGCCGTACCCACGCCCATTCCGACGCTCCATAAGAAATAGAATTCCGGTAAGGTCTGCATGCGCGCGACCAGCAACAGCGCGATGCCGCTCATCAGTGATCCTAGCGACATCAACAGTCGCGCCCCGAACCGGTCGAGTACGTGACCGAGGGCGAGCCCGGCGCCGCCGGAAACCAGCAACATTCCTGAATAGCCGGCGCCGATTTCGGCCTTATTCCAACCGAGGTCGCGAGCGATCGGTTCTACTAGCACTCCGAAAAAATATTGGCTCGTGCCGTACGAGATGATCGTGGTGACGCCGAGGACGACAACGATCGTCCAGCCGTAAAAGAATCGGTGCAATGCCGCCGACTGCGCCTAGGAATCGCGATCGGCGAACTGCTCGGTCGTCTCCTTCGGCACCTCCCCGATCGCCAGTGAGATCGATGGGCCAACGTTAGTCCCGCGAAGATTGCGGCGCAATACCGCGATGGGTGACCAGCCGAGTTGACTCCTATCGTGCTCGGCTTCGTCGAACGCGATCGCGTACAGAGCCGGCTCCGGCGGCCTCACGACGCTCCCCGAACGGATCGCGCCGGCCGCACTGTCGCTGGGCGCCGTGACGACCAGCGCTGCGAGTGCGACGGCACCGCCACGCATCGGTTCATTGCGAATATTTCGCGACGCCGCCCGGAAGTTCCGGCGTCTTCCCAGAACAGGATGATCCATGCATGAAAGCCGCGCCGCACGTGTGTTTAGCCAGCACATCATCGGTCGCGTCTCGCGCACGTTTGCCATCGGGATCCGGCTTTTACCCGGCAAACTGGGTCGGGCGGTCTTGACCGGCTATCTGCTGTGCCGGATCGCCGACACGATCGAAGACGATGCTGCCACTCCGGCACCGCGGCGTCAAGAATTGCTAGCGCGATTTCGCGCCTGCTTCGACGATCCATCGATTGCAGCCGGTTTCGCCGCCGAGGCCGCCGAGATTCGCGGCAACCGCGATCATCTCGAACTCGTCCACGGCACGAAGCTCGTGTTCGATCTTTTTCGCGAGCTACCGTCGGAAAGTGCGGCTATCGTTGCCCAATGGGCGCAGGAAATGGCGCGCGGGATGAGCGAGTTCGTCGGCGAGAACCCGAGCGGAATCCGGATTCGAACGATGGCGCAATATCGCCGATACTGCTATTTTGTGGCCGGGACGGTCGGGCATTTGCTCACCGATCTCTGGCACGTGCATTCGCGGCTTGTTCCCGACCGGGTGTATCAGCGTCTGCTCGAGCACTGCGAAGCCTTCGGCGAGGCGCTCCAAACGGTCAACATCCTCAAAGATATTCCTTGGGACATCGAGCACGAAAACGCGGCCTACGTCCCCGAAGATCTGCTGCTCGCGCAGGGCAGCAGCCACCAAACGTTGCTGCAGCGAGATCATGTCGGCCAAAACCGCGCGGCGCTGGGCGATCTCGTCGAACTCGCCAAGCTCGACCTGCGCCGTTCGCGGGATTACGTCTGCGCAATCCCTCGAAGGGCCGTGGCCATCCGGCTCTTCTGCTTGTTGCCGATTCTGTTTGCGGTCGCTACCCTGCGCGAGATCGAACAATCGACCGCAATGCTTGAATCAGGCGGCTTCGTGAAAATCTCGCGGCGCGAAGTGCGTATGCTCATCGCGGCCGGCGCGCTGGCCACGGTTTCCAATCGCGCTACCCGCTGGCTTATCGAGCGGACGAGCCACGCCCCGCTGGGGCTCAGGCTTCGGCCTGCCGCGCTCACCTGACCCGTCACCTATCGGACTGGATCACGCACACCGAAAGATGCCGTCAATCCTCGCCCAAGCGCTCTTTCGCTTTAATTAGCCACAGCATTGATTCATTGTACGGGGTCGCCACGCCGGCTCGCCGGCCGGCCGCCACAATTGCCCCGTTAATGCGATCAACCTCCGTGTGACGGTGCGCCGAAAGATCGACCGTCATCGAATTCCACGCCTCAGCGCTGGCCTCGATCACTTCCCGGACGTAATCCCACGAACTCGAGAAGGGCAAATTGATCCGCAGCGCTTTGGCGACCGCGGCGGCCTCGACCGCCAGCGCACGAGCGAGATCGGCCGCGGCGACGTCGGCCAGAATTGCACCATTTTTTCGGTCCAACAGCGCAGCGACCGGGTTGATCGCCGCGTTTGCCAGCAACTTGCCCCACAGATGGGGTCGAATGTCATACACGACGCGGGCCGGCAGTCCGGCGTCCTGTAAGAGCGCCGCAACCCCATGAGCGGTTGCCACCGACGCCCCGGCTGAACCCAGCACCGTGGTTCCGGCGCCACTGCGCCGCGAGCGACCGTGTCCGAGCGTCACGCAGCCTTCGCTGGTAATGCCCAGAACGAGGGGTACGGCGCCGCCCAGCGCCGCCTTAATCGCCTCCTCGTTGCCCAAACCGTTTTGTAAGGAAACGATCGGCGCCGCCGGGTTGAGCTGTGCGGTGAACGGCCGGACCGCTGCCAGTGTGTCGGTGGCTTTGACGAAAAAAAAGAGATGGGTAACACCGAACAATTGGGACGGATCGCGCGTCGCACGCACCGCGCGCGGCGGCTCATCGTCGACGGCGACACCGTTCGAAACGATCGCCTCGATCGCTTCGCCCCGGACGTCCAGGATCGTTACGTCATTGTTGCGGGCCAGCATGTAGGCGAACAGCGTACCCATCGCGCCCGCGCCGACGATGCCGATCCGCGCCCGGGCGCCGGGCGAAGCTTCACCCATCAGTAGTAGTATCGATAGTTTCGCCGGGCTGAGCGGCGAATCGAAAAAAATCCGATCAAAAGCGCGCCGGCCGTGAAACCGCCAATGTGCGCAAAATATGCCACCCCGCCGCCTTGCTCGCTGAGCACCTTCGTGGAAATCGCGCCGAAACCGTGAAAAAATTGGGTGAGGGCCCAAATTCCGATGACCAAGACCGCTGGAACGCGAACGAACAGCGGAATGAAACCGAGCGGTATGATCGTCCTAATCGAATGCGTCGGAAAGCGAACGATGAACGCTCCCATCACGCCGGCGATTGCTCCCGACGCACCGATTGCCGGAACGTGATTACCGGGATCGGCCATGACTTGGGCGAGGTTGCCAACGATGCCGGTTACCAAATAGAACGCGATAAACCGCAAGTGCCCGCATAGGTATTCTATGTCGGGCCCGAACGCGAACAGAAAAATCATATTTGAGATGATGTGCAGCCAGCCGCCGTGTAGAAATTGAGCGGTAATGAGCGTGAGCCAGGTGGGCGGGCTCGGCGGTGGCAGCTGAATATCATGGGTGACATCGTAGGGAATCGTCGCGAAGCTGTTGATGAACGCCTCCGGGTTCGGCGCACCGAGTTCTTGAACGAACACATAGATATTGACCACGATGAGCGCATAAACGGCGATCGGAAAAATCGGCGGGCGGTCGACATCGCCCAGTGGGATCACGGCTGAAGCTGCAGCCCGAAGACGGTCCGGCGATCTTTGTGAAGAACATCGCGCTCGCCGGCGAACAGTTCGAGTTGCGGCGATACGAAAAAGCGCCCGTAGAGGTCGACGGTCGGATGGCGAGGATCGTACGCGCGGGCCTCGGCGCCGAACCGCTTGCCTTGCGTTTGCGCCAGCGCCCCCAGCCGCGAGTAGAGCACGCCGCCGCCCAGACGCAGCGCCCCCACCCGCTCGAGTACACCGATATTGTACGTGGCTCGATCACCGAGATCGTTTACGCCGCCGAAGCCGGTGGTTTTCGCGTTCGGTAGCACGATGAGGTTGAGATCGGTCTGTGGCCCGCGATCGCTGTTGAGTAAGGGTGACCCAGCGCCAACGTTCGCTGCATTCGTGCGCGCCGCCGATAGAACGCTGAGTCGTAGTTGCAGGGTCGCGAGATCTTTGAGGGCGTCGGTCAACTTCGGCGATTGGCCTGCCGGCGGGGCCCCGCCGTCAACGCCTTTGACGCGGCTCTTTCCGCCAAAGCCGCCGAGGAGCGAGTCCAGCTTTTGGGCGGTAGCGTCGATATGGGCGATGGTATCCCGCAACTGTGCCTGGGTATCGGGGTTCGCCGTAATCGTTCGCAGGTCGCCGGCGAGATCGGCCGTCGTCTTCGTGGTTAACGCCAGCGACCGGGACGCCGCTACTAAGTTGTCCTTCAGCTCTGAATTCTGCGAAAGAGCGCGCAGCGCATCAACGGTTTGCGAAAGCGAGCGAGAGGTGGCGCTGAGCGATACGAGCAGCTCATCGACCTTCACCACGTCGCGCTTGGTGGTGGTATCGAGCGTGCTGGTCAGGCTTAAGATGTTTGTGCCAGCCACGTCGATCGTCCGCGAGAGGGACCGTGAAACCGCCGTCGTTTGTTTTGCGAGGTGGTCGATCGATTGGTTGGCCGAGACTGTCAGTTCATTGGCGTTCTTAAGCGTCGATTGTAATGACCCAAGCAAAACGGGCGTCGCCTTCTCAAGCTGGGCTAGAATCGTGTCGAATCGACGAATTTCGCCTTGACCCGCTTGGAGCAAATCGGCGATCGTCAGCGGATCGGTGCCGCGCGGCTGCTGGTCGATCGGGAGGATCTCGTGGGGCAACGTCGCCACCGTTCCAGGCGCCGCGCCGAGGGCGCTGGCGGACGGGACGATCACCAGGTTCGGATCGCCGGTTAAGGGCGCCGCAATGATGTACCGCGAACCGGTTGGGATTTCGAACTCCTTTTTTACCGCCACGATGACGCCAACTGTGAAATCCTTTTGCAACTCGATGCGATCGATGACACCGATCGGGACGCCGCTCTCATAGGCAATCGCCCCCGGTCGCAAGCCGGCCGCGGAGGTGAAATGGATGCCGACTTTGTATCCGCGGGATTTCGTCCCGATATCGGCGAGCACGTAGTACACGGCGAAAAATGCACCCAAACCTAGCAGCGTGAAGAGCCCAACGATTGCTTGTTTGCTCATCGTGGCACGCCTCGGTCGCGGTTCAGGCTGCGCTCGCCCGAGCAAACACTCATCTCGACTCCTGTCTTCGCGATTAGCCGCCTTTCGGCCGACGTTCGTTGCAGGCTAAGGCTGGTCTTTTTCCTGCGAGCTCGACGTGTCCCCAGCCCGGTCACCGGCTCTTAAATGGGTATCGGCCCCACTTCGCTGCCGCTGAGGAACTGCTGGACGATAGGATTTTCGGAACTGCGGATCTCTTTGGCAGGTCCGTAGGCGATGATCGCCCCCTCGAAAAGCATCGCGACATAGTCGGCCATCGTGAAGATGCTTTCGAGGTCGTGCGATACAACGACGGCCGTGCTGTCCAATTGCGTGCGGAGCCGGACGATTGTATCGGTGAGCAGGTGCGTGATGATCGGGTCAAGGCCCGTCGTCGGTTCGTCGAAGAGGACGAGTTTGGGATTGGTGACGATCGCGCGGGCGAACCCAGCCCGCTTGAGCATGCCGCCTGAGAGCTCCGCAGGTAACTTGTCCTCGGTGTTGGCCAATCCGACCGAATCGAGCGTCTTGGCGACGATCCGATCGATTTCCTCAGCCGACATTCGCGTGTGTTCGCGTAACGGCAACGCCACATTGTCGCCGACGGAGAGGCTGTCAAAGAGCGCCGAGAACTGAAATGCAAACCCGATCGACCTTCGGAAATCGACCAGATCGCGCTTCGCAATGCTCGAAACGTCGACGTCCCTGACGTACACCGTCCCGGCGTCGGGCTTACGCAAGCCATTGAGCAACCGCAAGAGCGTCGACTTTCCTGACCCGGACAAGCCGATCAAACAGGTGATCGCGCCCTCGACGATATCCAGCGATAGATTCTGAAGGACGACGCGCGACCCGTAGCTGACGCAAACGCGGTCCAACCGAGCGAAGACCTTAGCCATATCCGAATAGCACAAACGACATGGCGAAGTTCGTGATGAAGATTAAGATGATCGAAATGACGACCGCCCCGGTAGTGGCTTGGCCGACGCCAGCGGCACCGCCGCGCGTGTTCAGACCCTGATACGAGCCGACTACGACGATCAAAAATGCGAAGACGACTGACTTGAGCAGTCCCTTCAGCACGTCGAGTATGCCCACGGTTTGCCGTGCCGAATCAAGGAACTCTGCGTACCCGATGTGAGCGACCGCGTTGGCGAGCCACATACCGCCCAAAACCGAGACAATGTCGGCAAAAATCGCCAGCAGCGGTAGCATGATCAGCAGTGCCACCAGGCGGGGAACGACCAGCATTCGCACCGGCGAAAGTCCGAGCGCTTCGAGCGCTTCGATTTGCTCGGTGACCACCATGGAACCGAGTTCGGCCGCAATCGCGGCGCCTACCCGGCCGGCGACGATTACCGCCGACAACATCGGGCCCAATTCGCGGGCCGATGTGAAGGCCACCGCGCCGCCGACAAAGCTGGCGACGCCATACTGGACGGCCTGTTGTGCCGTTTCCAGCGAGATGACCAGGCCGGTGAACAGTGACGTCAGTAGGACGATCACGAGCGACTGCACGCCCAACAGATACATTTGCGACAGCGTCTCGGCCAGCCGGACGCGCCAGCGCGCGACAAAGCCGGCACTCTCGGCCGAAACGCCGGCGATCCCGCCGACGTATTCCAACAATCCCATGGTGCCGCGACCGATATCCTCGAGCGGTTTCATTGCATATACTGCGCAAGCGCCTCGAGCATCCCCGCCGTGCGGGCAACTCGAGCACGAGCGATTGCAAGCTCGGCGGTGAGGTTGAATTGCAGTTGACTGACATGCTCAATCCGCTGCGGCGTGGCGCCCTGGCCCTGCGCCCGAAGCATTTCCTGGTTCGCGCGCTCGAGGCGGGCAGCGACCTCGCGGAGCCGGACTTGCGCGTCGCCATGAAAGCGGGCGAAATACCGTCGCGCGGCCGAGAGGTAGGCGGCGACCTCCCTTGCATCGACGCGACCTTCAGTCGACCGAGCCGACAACCGTCGCTGGGCAGCAAGCAACGAACGATCGCGGATGTAGAAGCGATTGACCTCGGCKACCAGCGCCGAAAGTTGCGCGTTCGGCAGACCGTCAGCGCCCATCGGCCGAGGTCGTGCGCGCTCGATCCAGGGCCCGTTGCTGCACGTCGAACAGCGCTCGGATGCCGCCCTCGGCGAGCACCAGCAGCGCATCGAGTTGGCCGCGCGTAAACGGCGCTGCCTCTGCCGTCCCCTGAATCTCCACGAATGCGCCCGCTTGAGTCATCGCGACATTCATATCGACGTCGGCCCGACTATCCTCCTCGTAGGCCAGATCCAAGTGCGCGACGCCGTCGACAAATCCGACGCTGACCGCAGCCAATGCGCTGTTGAGCGGCCACTTCGCGGTTCCCCGCGACGAAATTCGTTCCAGCGCGATGGCAAGCGCAACGTACGCTCCGGTGATTGCCGCCGTCCGCGTGCCGCCGTCCGCTTGGAGCACGTCACAGTCGATCGTAATGGTGCGCTCGCCGAGCTTCGACAGATCGGTTACGGCACGCAGGGCTCTGCCGATCAGTCGCTGGATTTCGTGGGTTCGACCGCCGAGCCGGCCGCGAGCCGCCTCGCGCGGAGTTCTCTCTAACGTCGCCCGCGGAAGCATCGCGTACTCGGCAGTCACCCAACCCTTCCCTTTGCCGCGAAGAAACGGTGGGACGCGCTCTTCTACCGTCGCGGCGCACAGTACCCGGGTGTTTCCGACGGCGATCAGTGCGCTGCCCTCGGCGTACGCCAGCGGTGACGGTTCGATGGTAACTGGCCGGAGCGCGTCGTGCGCTCGGCCGTCGGCCCGCGCTATGGTCTTCAGCACTTCACTCAACGGTGACGGTTTTGGCCAGGTTGCGCGGTTGGTCGACGTCTTTGCCTTCGATGTCGGCGATGTGATAAGCCAGTAATTGCAGCGGCACGACGTTGACGATCGGCGACAGCAGTTCATCGACCTTCGGAACCCACAGCACGTGGTCGGCGAACTCCTGCACCTCGTCATCGGCGTGATTCGCCACCGCGATGACCTGCGCTTCACGCGCCTTCGCTTCGGCCAGGTTCGACAGCATCTTTTCGCGCACTCGGCCGGCCGTCACAATGCCAATAACCGGAACTTTTGCGTCAAGGAGCGCAATCGGTCCGTGCTTCATTTCGCCGGCGGCGTAGCCCTCGGCATGAATGTATGAGATCTCCTTAAGCTTGAGCGCACCCTCGAGGGCTGTCGGAAAATTGACGTAGCGGCCGATGAACAGAACCGTGCGGGCCCGGCGGATCCGGCGTGCGATCTTGGAAATTGAATCCGAGGTGTTAAGCACGACATCGATCGCCGCCGGTAGGAGCTTCGTGGCTTCCGCAATGCCACGCAGCACATTGAGGTCCGTCGAGCGGCGAATACGCGCCAGATACAAAGCGAATAAGACGAGCGCAATCGTTTGTGAGACGTACGTCTTGGTCGCCGCGACGCCGATTTCGGGTCCCCCGCGCGTAAACAGCGTTCCCTCTGCGAGCCGCGTAAGATGCGACCCGACGACGTTGCACACGCCCAAGACGGGAGATCCGGCCTGCTGCGCGATTCGGACTGCCTCGATGGTATCGGCGGTCTCACCGGACTGCGACATGGCGATCGTCAGCGTCCGCGGGTCAAGCGCGCGGTCACCGTAGCGAAATTCGCTCGCCAACTCCATCTCGACCGGCAATTTGCAAAGCGCGCGCAAGAGGTACATGCCGACCATACCGGCATGGAAGGCTGTCCCGCAGCCGGTGATCGAGATCTTGGTCATCGCCCGCAGGAGCGCCTCATCGATTCCGATTTCGGCGGCCAGGGCGACGTCGCCGGACTCTTCGACGCGACCGGCCAGCGTCTCCTTAACGACGCTGGGTTGCTCGAACATCTCCTTGAGCATGAAATGCTTAAAGCCGGTCTTTTCGGCCGAGGTCGCGTCCCACATTACTTGCTGAACGTCGCGTTCAAGTGGCCGTCCGTCGAAATCGGTTAACGTGTACCCGCCGCGCTCGACCACCACCATCTCGCCTTCGCGCAAGATTATTTGCTTGCGCGTGTATTGCAGGATCGCCGGCGTATCGGACGCCACGAACATCTCGCCCTCACCCAAGCCGACGACGAGCGGGCTGGCGCCGTTGCGCGCAAAAACGAGTTGGTTGGGTGCCTGCGACGAGATGACCCCGAGTGCGTATGCGCCACGGACCTCGGTAAGAGTCTTTCGGACAGCGGCTGGTAAATCGCCGTGATAATTGGCTTCAATCAGGTGCGCGAGCACTTCGGTATCGGTCTCGCTGCGGAACGTGTGACCCTCAGCCAGTAGCCGCGCCCGCAGCCCAGCGTAGTTCTCGATGATTCCGTTGTGAACGACGGCGAACACCTCGCCGCAGTCGAGATGCGGGTGGGCGTTAGCGTCGGAAGGTCGGCCGTGCGTCGCCCAGCGCGTGTGGCCGAGCCCGACGCGGCCGCTGAGCGGCTCGCTGGCCAGCCGCTCAGCTAGTCGTGACAGCTTGCCTTCGGCCTTGGTGCCGGCTAGCTTTCCTGTGCCATTGATGACGGCGATTCCGGCGCTGTCGTAGCCACGGTACTCGAGCCGCTGCAACGCTTCCAGCATGATCGGCACGCTGTTTTTTTCGCCGATGTAGCCCACGATACCGCACATGTTCCGGCCTTATTTGATCCCTTCACGAAATCGTTTGTAAGGGATTCGCCCCTGCCGCACCTCTTCAAATGCGGTCGAAACGGGTTTATTGGAGTCCGCATTCTCGCACAAGGGCGGCGCGCCATTATTAAGCTGTTTTGCACGCTTCGTCACGACATTGACCAAGGTGAATTTCGAGTCGACGTGGTCGAGCAGCCCATCAAGATCACCGAATACCGAATCACTCATGAATTTTCTACATCCTTAAAGGTACGATCGTCATAGTGGTGGATACGGAAGCGCTCCGCGTGAATAATCGCTTCGAGGTCATCGACGGCGGGCAACGCGTCCAGCGCTCCGCCAGGTACTTGTTCGTTGATGATTACGTAATCGAATTGGCGGATGGATTTGAGTTCCTCATGCCCGATGGCGAGCCGTTCGGCAATTTCCTCGTTGCTTTCGGTTCGCCGATAGACCAGCCGAACTTGAAGATGTGAGAACTTATCCGGCAGTAAGAACACCAGCACAGCCGCCGGAAATGCGCTCTTTATCGCGAGCGCCCCGTTGACTTCGGGTTTCATCACGATGTCGTAACCGTCGCTCAGGGATCGCTCGATAAATGATTGCGGCGTTCCGTACAATTGCCCGTTGTACTCTTTGGTTTCGAGGAATTCGCCATCCGCCATCTTCTTCTCGAAGTCGCCGCGATCTAAGAAGAAATACGATTCGCCGTCGCGTTCACCAGGCCGCGGCGCCCGGGTCGTCGCCGAAACCGAGTAGCGCAGGCGCGGCATCCGCTGCCGCAGCTGATCGACTACGGTATCCTTCCCCGCCCCTGACGGCCCCGAGACGACGAACAGCAAACCCGGGCCGAGCAGAACCACCCTCCTGGCAACGATCAAACGTTTCCAATTCGTAAAACAGGTAACCAAGCCCTGCCATCCCGTGGGTAGTGCTCCGAGACCGGCAAGCGCTCGTCGGACCGTCGAAGGCGGACCGCCCTTCTACGCACCGTCGCCCGAGCAGGTGGGCGCGCCAGCGTGCCGGGTGCAGAGGGGCGGGAATCCGCAGCAGGCCGCGCTCCAGCGCCTCTTGCGGTGCGCGGCACTACCGCATCCCCCATTTACGGCAATAGCGCGCGTAGACGGTCAACGTCGAGAATGACGACGTGGGACGTGCGCATATCGATAATCCGCTCGTCCCAGAACCGGTTCAGGGTCCGATTGACGGTTTCACGCGTCGTCCCAATCATGTTCGCCATCTCCTGATTGGTCAATCGCAGCGAAATCCGAGTCCCGTTGTCGCCCGGCTCGCCGAAATTCTGCATCAGATTGACCAGCAGGGATGCTAGTCGCGAGCGGACGTCTTGAGCGGTCGTCGTGGCGATCAGGGCATTTGCGGAGCGCAATCGTTCGGCCAGCGAAATGACCAGCAGTCGGCCGATTTCCGGGCGGCGGTCGATGAGGCCCAGAAAATCGATCCGCGTAATGATGCCAAGTTCACACTCGGTCATCGTGCGAACGCTCGCCGATCGTGTCGAGGTGTCCAGCACGCTCATCTCGCCAAAGAATTCGCCTGTCTTCAGGATCGATAATATGGTCTCGCGGCCGTCCGCGCCAACCCGCACAATGGCGACCGAACCAGTCGCGATGATGTAAAAGCTTTCGCCGGGCTCACCCTCGCGGACGATCGTCTCATGCTTGGAAAAGCGACGGACCGCCACCAATTTCGCAACTTCGCGCAACAATGCGTCGTCGAAGCCAGCAAAGAGTGGGACGCGGTGTAAGACCTCGTAGTCCAGCAATGGCACCCTGGCGGTCCGTCCTTACAAATGGCGTGTTGAGTCCGTTCCCTGTTGATATCGGCAGATTCGGTGCGCCCCGACACACTACAAGGGGTTCCGGCTCGGCCGCAGCGCGCCAGGGGCCTAGACCTGTGGATTGCGGTCCGCTAGCGGCTCCCGGCCCCGCCGTCAAGGATCGGCGGGGGCTCGCCGTCGGCCGAAAGCATCTCGGGGCCTAATAGACGCCCGGGAAGGCGCCGCCGTCGATCAGGACGTTTTGGCCGGTAATGTAGGCGGCTTGGGCGCTGCACAAGTATGCGCAAGCTTCGCCGAACTCTTCGGCGACACCGAAGCGGCCGGCGGGGATTCCGTGTAGTCGAGCGGCGATTTCGTGCTCGAGCGTTGTGCTTTTTTTGGCGGCATTGTCGCGCAGATTCGACTGCAGCCGGTCGGTATCGAATGCGCCCGGCAGCAAATTGTTGATTGTGACGTTATGGCGGACCGTCGTGCGCGCCAGCCCCGCGACGAAACCGGTGAGACCGCTGCGCGCTCCGTTCGAGAGCCCCAAGAAATCGATCGGCGCTTTTACCGCGCTCGACGTAATGTTGACGATCCGGCCGAAGTGCCGGGCGATCATTCCGTCTACGGTCGCTTTGATGAGTTCGATCGGCGTCAGCATGTTCGCATCAATGGCGGCAATCCACGTCGCGCGATCCCAACTCCGGAAGTCGCCGGTCGGGGGGCCGCCGGCATTGGTCACCAGGATGTCAGGCGCGGGACACGTGGCGAGCGCTTTTTGCCGCCCATCGTCGGTCGTAATATCGGCGACCACCGCCGAAATCGTCGCTCCGGTATCGTTGCGCAGCTGCAAAGCCGTTGCTTCGAGTGCCACGGCACCCCGCGCGACGATCGTCACGCGGACGCCCTCCCGTGCGAGTGCGCGCGCGCAACCCCGGCCCAGGCCTTTGCTCGCGCCACAAACCAGGGCCGATTTTCCGGCAATTCCCAGATCCATCGGGCGAGCTCTTTCGTTACGGGGTCACGACAACCCGCGCGCTGGCGGTGCGGCCGAATTCCTCGGGAGCATACTGCAGCGCGACGCTTGCGCCCGGCCACGCGAAGTCGCCAGGCGTGACGCTCCGCACGAGATAGTGGATGGCGTACACACCGGCCGGCATTTGGACGGCGTACGCCAACACATGATCGCGGTAGATCTGCTGGTAGCTTATCTGCCAATTGTCACTGCGCGCACGCATCGACACCGATGCGGTTTGGAACGATGCGTCGATAGCTTCTAAGCCGGCGGGAAGCGGATCGGTGATCACCACGTCATCCAGCGGGTGGTCGGTGATGATGCGGTCTTCGATTTCGAAGACCCGCGCGGCGCCGAGGGTCACCGGCGCGGCCGGCTTACCAAGCCCGAAGCTCGCCAGCACGGGCTCGCTATTGGCCGCCCGCACGAACCGGTCGATACGGATTCCGCTATAGGTACCCGGTTGACTTCCGCGCAGCGCGTACCGGTAGGCGACAGTGTAGTGCAAGGTCCCCTCACCGTCTTTGGACAGCGCAATGGCGCTGCGTCCGCGCGGAAGCTGATCGCTCGGAATCGTTTTGTCGACCCGGGTTGTCGCATAACCCGAAAACGACGCGCGAACCTCAGCGCCCGAAACCGCCGCTCTGGCAGTGAACTTCGGCGGCGTCGGCTGTAGGGCTGCATAGGCCGCCACCGCATCCATTGCCTCGGCCGCTTCACAGGCGCATCCCCACGTGCCATTGCGACGCAGGCCGAGCAGTGAGTGCACGGCGCGATCGACTCGGTCAATCGGCATCTTCGTTTCGAGCATCAGCCCGATGACTTGCGCCTGGCCGGAAGTTGGAGTTTCGATCCAGCCACCGGAATCGTTCACCCTGGCGCGCCGGCCGGTTTCATAGAGCTGCTCCAAGAGCTTGTCCCGCAGGGCGATCCCTTGAGCGCGCCAGCCGGGAAGCCGGACAAGGTGTCGGGCCAACTCAACGCGCTCGTAATACGAAAACTTCGGGCTGATTTTGAAAATATCGCTGAGGAAATCGTTGCGCACCTCGCCGAGCGTGCCGAGCGTTTCGAGCGCTTCGAGCCGCATTTCATCGGCGTATTGCTGGCTGCAGTCTTCGCACGGCTGCGCTAACCGCTTGCGAAGGTATCCGCGCACGCGCTCAAGGTCACCGTCGACCGTAGCGCCGGCTGCCTTGGCACGCATCAGCGCGGTAGCGACGAAGGCGGTCGAAAAAATCTCTGATCGGGTGGCGCCCGGCCAAGCCGCGAATCCACCGTCCGGCAGGGTTAAGCGGCGCAGCGCGGTTAGCTCCATAGTGATACGCGCCTGCAACGCCGGCACCGGCGCTGGCCGCCGATACAAGCGGTCGAGCACGATGGCGCTGGCGGCCACGCCGATCCGGCCCCCAATGGAAGTAGCAAACGGAAAATCGTCGCGCAGCGCGTGCGCGACCGCCGCGTCAACTTCGCCCAATACCGTGCTGGCCAAGGTGACGTCGAGCCCACCAATGTCGGTGCGCGCATCTGGCTCGACTGCCAGCGGTACGCTCGCGCGGTCTTTCGTCGCACCGGTCTGCACGACGCTCTCAACGACATCGTCGGTTCGAATCGGTAGCGGGACCTCGAACCCGTCGCTGTTGGCGGCGAGCTTGGTCGTGAACTTCAGGCGGCCTTCGCTGGTGCCGGTTGCCTCCATCTCGAACCGGTACGCTTGGGTCAGCGCGTCGATCGGCGCCACGAGCTCGGTCTTGATCGTGTGCGCGTCCTTTTGCACGAAGTCCAGCCCGCCACCGAGGTTGCCGGTGATGGCGACTTGACCCGCGGCCTTGGCGGCGTTGGTCACCGAGACTCCGGCTTGGAATCGATCGCCTGGTCGCGCGAATTGCGGCGCGATCGCATTGGCCATCAAGGCTTTCGTCGTCAAGAACGTGCCGTCGGCCCTGCCAAATCGCGCATCGCGCGTCATTGCCACTGCCAAAACGCGCCAGGTTGTGAGATCGTCGGGCAAGGCGAACTCAACTTCCGCATCGCCGCCCGCGTCGGTCCGCAATGCGCCGTTATAATAGGCGATGGGTTTGAAGTTGGTGCGAATCCGCGTGCCGGCGGCGCCTTCTTCGGCGCCGCCGCCAAAGCCGTAACCTTTATCGCTGCCGCGCCGTTCGACGGCCAGCCGGACGTCAACGCGGTTGTCTCCGAAGCGCGTCGAAATCGGCTGATCGGCATAGACCAGCTTCAGCAAATCTGGAAAACGATAGCCCGTCAGCTGTAGAACAGCGTCGTTGACGACGGCTAGGACGATTTCGCCCTGGGTCGCACGCCCGACGAGATCGGCGAGGTGAAACCGAATTTTCGTGCGCGCTCCGGGTTGCGCCGTCGCATCGTGCGGCGCGACCGTCAACTTCAGGCTCTTCCCACTCGTGTCGACCGCAAATGGGACGAAGCCCACACGCGCCAGCCGATCGAGACCCTTCGGTACGCCGCGCGCCAGCGGCGACCCGCGCCGGACGAGCACGGCCTGCACGACGGCGTTCGGCAACATCGCGGCCGTCACAGCGAACTGCGCCCGCGGTGCCGCGCCTTGCACGACGGCGACCTTCTTCCACATCACCTCATGCCGGATCACCGCGATGTACAACTCGGCTTCGGGATAGGGCGACTCGATCAGCGCGGTGGCCGTCTCGCCGGACTTGTAGGTAGGCTTGTCGAGATGGATCGTGAGCGCATTGGGATCGGCGCTCCCCCAGGTTGTTTCGCCGGGGCCCGTCACCCAAAGGAACAGATCGGTCGCCGTCGCCGTGTCGGTCGAATCGGCCAGGTTTGCGCGCAAGCGGTATTCGCCGGCTTTGGGCGCCGTGAAGGTCACCTTGATCGATGTCTGCTCGGAACCGGCGTCTTGGGTTGCGATGTCGCGGTAACGTACCGAATCGTGCGGCGTCTCGCTGCCTTCAACAACTTGCGTCACCCGATCGATCTCGCGGGCTTGCAACGTGACGCGAACTCGCTTACCAATCTGAAGTTTTCCAGCCGGATCGACCACGATCGCTTCGACAGAGAACGGCTTCTCGGCTTCGGCAACGAATGCGCCCTTGAGGCCGATCAGCGTATCGCTCGGCAACACCGTCAAGGTTTTCGCATCGACGACGCTCTGATTCGAAACGTCGGTCGCCTGTGCTTCGACGACGTACGTCATCGGATACGGCAGGTCACTGGCGATGGCAACCGCCTGCGTGTTTTCGCCGCCGGCGCCAACGGCCGCGGTGCTCTCGACGACGTCGGGACTGACCGTCGGCGGCTCTTCGGGATACGACCACAGCGGTCCGAACGAAAACGATTCCCATGCTTGGGGCGTAAAGTACGTCCGCTCGCGGGTAACGTTCCAGTGGGTTTTCCCCGTCAGCGGTGCACCGAACAGGTATTTGCTTTGCGCTGTCGCGGTCACGCTGCCGCCGCGAATGGCAATCGGCTTATCGAGGGCGACGGCGACGCTAAAGTTCGGCGGTTTGAATTCGGCCACTCGAAAGGAGCCAGTGAGAATTTCGCCGTTGGCAGCGTTTGCGCGGACGCTGTAATAACCCAATTCGTTGTTCTTGAGCGTCAGCGTAACACTGAAGGCACCGAACTCGTCCAGCGACTTGGCGCCGAGCGACGTCTTGGTGCCGCTCGGACTCTCGATCATCACGCCGTAGGATGTCGCGCGGCCCCGCGCCAGGATACCGTTGGTTTCGAAGTAGCCGACGGCCGTCAAGTAAACGGTTTCACCGGGCTGGTAGAGCGCGCGGTCGGAAAAAATGGTGCCGTGCGCAGCCGGCTCGCCCGCCGACCAACCACTGTAGGTCGTGCCGAGCTGGCCGCCTTCGTCGCTGGTGCGTGCGAACGTCCAGTCGCTGCCTTCGCGCGCAATCACCAGCAACGACGGCGCGGACGTCGATCGGTGCGCCAGGCTCGCGCAGCGACCAAAGGCCGCTCCGTCGAGTAGCCAGCTGCCGCTGGCGTCCGTCTCGCCGGCCGCGCATGCCGTTGTCGCGTGCCGCCCAGTCGAAGTGCCGAGTTGCGACTCATAAATCTCGATGCGCGCGTGCGCAATCGGCGAACCATCGCTTAGGTGATGGGTGCGGACGATACCGCCGGCCGGAAACCACTGCGCGAACAGCCCGATGTTGGTGAATCCGACGGCCCCGCTCGATGCAACCAAGCGCCGCTCAACGGAGCCCTGCGAGTTCACGAACTCGTTTGTCCGGCCGCTGAGGGTATAGACCAGCATTCCAAACCCGCCGTTGAGCCGCGAGCGAACATCGAGCGGCGTGGTGACTTCGCGGTTGTGCTGCAAGCGCACGTCGGCCCGAGCCCGCGGCCGGCCGCGCAGCAGCTGTTCGCGGGTGGTCGACATCTGTGGGTCGGCGAAGATCAAGTCGCTGGGCCCCAGCGCGCGCACCGCCGACTGGAAGCTCGATTCGAACAGATTGGTCGAATCGACGTTGACCCGGATGTTTTGGCCTGCCGGGTAAATCCAAAACCCGTCCGGCGCCCAGAAGTCGGCGGCCAAGTCGCTCGTAGTGAACGTCGCTGTCGCCCGCTCTCCAAGGGTCTGACCGAACTGGTCTTTCACATCGGCAGCCACGGTGACCGTGTAGCGCGTGTTCGGCATGAGTGCGTCGGCATTGAGGTTGATGTTCGCTTGGTTAACGCTGAACAGCGGCCCCGAAGTATTTGGTGCCGGTGAGACCGAAATCGCTTTTATAGTCGACTTCTCATCGAGGTCATTTGTGAATCGGAGCTGTGGCGCGCCAGCAACAAATCGGCCATAACCGCCACTCTCCCGCGGAACGTCGACCGCTGACAGCGCCACGAACCTCAGCGGGCCTCGCGTGCGCAGCCAGCCATCGGCCATGCGGTCCGTTGCGAGGTTGCCCCGCGCCGGCCGCACGTCGGGACCAATCCGTAATTGATAGGTCTTCTGCGGCTCGAGCGCCCGAGCCGGTGTCAGCAGGTAGCGGAACATGGCAGGCTGCTCGGCGCCGGCTGCATCCTTGAGCCGCGTGGGCGACGGCGACGGCTGCGCCTTGCGCACCAAGGCTACGCGGCCGGCGCCTTGCGTGTCGGCCTCGACCAGCGCCGCGTTGGCGACTAGCGACGTTTCGTCGAGTTCGACGTTTGCGGTGACGCTGATGTCCGGCGTTAGGCTGGTTGATCGATCGTCGTCGCTCGGGGGGTGATCCAAGAGGTCATTCTGGAGTTCGATTTGCTTTGTTTGGAAGGTCCACGCATAATCGTCGGTCAGCGCATGTCCGCGAAGATCGGTAAGACCCTTCTCGAGCCTGACGCGGAGACGGGTCGCCAGCGGCACGGGTGCATCCGCTTGAAAGCCGATCATGCGCGGCGTTAGGAAGATGAACCGGCCGGGAATGTCGGGTGCGAGCTTAACGTGCGCCAATGCCGTTTGCTTATCAACCGCCTCCAGTGCTTCAAGCGGCACGACGTCATCGGTAAACCGAATCCGGATCTGAGCACCGGCGTCGGTCTCGCCGCGAGGTGAAATCTCCGAGATCCACTTGGGCAATGGCTTTTCGGGAACGGGGAACACGGCTGCCAGCGGTGCGGTCGGCGTCGGACCGGCTCGTGGACTGCAGCCCACACCGACCAGCGCAAAGGTTACGATAAACGCCTTCGCTGCCACGGTTATGCTGCGCAAAATTGAGTCCCTTGCCCTTCGGTTCGGCGATTTGGCGCGCTGAGCTGAGGTCCCCTTCGCGGCCCTATCCATCAATCGCCGCGTCTGCGCTGGTTGTGACGGCGTGTGCTAGACTTCGACGTGATGGTTGGTCGCTGTGTCGGGTTGTCAATCGTCCTTGCCGGCATCGTCGGCGGGGCGGTCATGTTTTCGCCGTTGCGTCCGGCCACCGTCGATCCGCGCGCCCGGACCATCGAGTTCAGCGACCGCAACGGCCGACCGCTGGGAACAATCCTGGGCGATTCGCAACGTCACGCCGTCGACGTTCCGCTCAAAGGCATCTCGAACCACTTCGTCCTCGCGATCCTGGCCACCGAAGACCGGCGATTTTTCGAACACGGCGCACTCGATGGGCCGGCGACGGTGCGGGCGCTGTGGCTGGCCGCGCGAGCGGGGCACATCCCAGCCGGTGCCTCGACGATCGCAATGCAGGCAGCACGCCTGATCGAACCCGTCGAGCCTACCGTGCCTGGGAAGCTGGCAGAACTCATCGCCGCCCAGCGCTTGGCGTTCGGTCTTTCCAAACGCGACATCCTCGAACTCTACTGCAATCGCATTCCGATGGGCTCCAATCTCTATGGCGTCGAAGCCGCCGCGCGAACCTACTTTGGCATTCCCGCGGCGCAACTCGACCTGGCCCAGGCCGCGATGCTCGCCGCACTTCCGAACGATCCAGTTCGGCTCGATCCCAATCGTCATTGGGACGCGCTGCGGAAGCGGCAGTCGGTCGTGCTCGCGCAAATGCAGCGCGCCGGTTACATTTCGGACCGCGACGCCCGGCGGGCACGCGAGGAGCACGTGGCGCTGCTGGCGCGACACCGAGGTGTCGAGGCGGCTCCGCACTTCCTATTCTGGTTACGCACGCAGATCGATTCGTCGAGCGGTCACATTCGAACGACGATCGATCGTGATCTACAAACGTTCGCCGAAACGCAAACGCGAGCGGTGCTGGCAAAGATGGCCGCTCGCAATGCGAATGCGGCGTCGGTGCTCGTTATCGATAATAAAAGTGGCGACATCTTGGCGTACGTGGGAGCGCCCGACTACTTCGCCGATCGGCAACTCGGACGAAATGACGGAGTTCAGGCGCTGCGTCAACCGGGTTCGGCCCTCAAGCCATTTCTGTACGAACTGGCCCTCGAGCGCCGCACGATTCGGCCGACGACGATCCTGCCGGACGTTCCGACGGCGTACGCGCTTCCCGAAGCGCGGCTCTATGCGCCGCGCGACTATTCGATGACGTACCTCGGGCCCGTTCGGACCCGCCTCGCGCTAGCAAATTCGTTCAATGTTCCCGCCGTCCGGGTGCTCGAACGCGTGGGCGTCGGGCCATTTCTCGCCCGGCTGCGCCGCTTGGGCTTTTCGCATCTGGATAAACCGGCTGAGTTTTACGGTCTCGGGCTGACCCTCGGCGGCGGAGAGGTTTCGCTCTACGAACTGGCCAGGGCCTATCTTACGGCCGCCCGCGGCGGCCGCCCCGCCGGGCTGGTGGCCACGCTGCCCAATCGAGTAGCGGCGCCGGGGCCCGTCAGCGAAGCCCCCGAGTTGGAGCCGGTTGGCGCCGACGAGGGCGCGTGGGCGCTGACCACCGACATCCTTGCCGATCGTCACGCACGCGCAGCGGCATTCGGTGTCGACTCCGTGCTCGCAATGCCATTCGACGCCGCGGTGAAGACCGGCACGTCATCGGACTACCGTGACACCTGGACGGTCGGATTTACGCGCGAGTATACGGTTGCGGTGTGGGTCGGGAACTTCGATGGTGCGCCGATGCAAAAAATTTCGGGCGTCGCGGGTGCTGGGCCGCTATGGAATCGCATCATGCTGCATCTACACGAACGACGCGAACCGCCGCGCTTCGCGCCGCCACGCGGTTACGTCCGGCGTTCGATTTGCGCTCAGACGGGAGTGCACCCCACGGCCGCATGCGAGAACGTCGTTCAAGAGTATCTCGATGCGGGCGATTTGGCGGTCTATTCACAGAATCGCACCCCGGTCGCCGATACCGTCTACGACTCGTGGCTGCAGCACCAGGGGTCCGCTCAGCGAGGCGGGGTGCGCATTCTGTTCCCGCACGACGGCGATCGGTTTGCGGTGTACGCCGGCGCGCCGCAGCATCTTAACTTTCGGATCGCCGGCGCCTCGGGCGGGCTCCAGCTGAGCTTGAACGGCCGGCGGCTCGCCGACGGCGCGGCGGCCGACGGCTTCCGCTGGCCGCTGCGCCGCGGGAACTACGAACTCGTCGTGCGCAGCTCTAGCGCCCGTGCGACCGTCCACTTTACCGTGACTGAACCACCGCGGCCGCGCCACCTCGGCTTCAGCGTAGCGGAAGCGAACGCAAGAACGCGCTAACTGCCGCCCAGTTTTCGGTGGCGCCGGCGGGATTGCGATCCGCCCGCAGCGTCGATGCACCGTGCACGCCGTTGCGCGGAATGAATTGCACCTTCTTGCGTGACGGCGACGCGTCCAGGATCGCCCGCGCCGCATCGATCTCGGCGCGATCGGTGGCCGAATCCAGAAACATTGGCAGCGTGAGCGCAGCGGCGGCGGTTCGCACCGCGGCTTTATCGTTCAGATATTCACCGGGTGAGAACGCGAACAACCCGGCGATCTCACGCGGATGCTTGGCGGTCAGCACAAAGACCAGCGCCGCCGAGTAGCTGCTACCCCAGACGTACACCGGCGCCGATGGATGGGTCTTGCGCGCCCACGCTAGTGCCGCTTCAAGATCAGGCAGCACGCTGTCGTAGGACGCGTTGCGGTGGAGTGCGGCCGCCGTCTGATTCGGGGCGCCGAACATCGTACCGCCCGACCGCTGGTCAATGGCCAGCGCATCGTAGCCGCTTTCGAGCAGCCTCGGGGCGATCGGCGCATACTCAGATTTATTTGACCCCGCCTGATGGAACAACAAAACAATGGGCCGCAAACCTTCGCCCACGACGACATAGGATTGTGCCCAGACCCGAATGCCGTCGGCGGTCGTCAATTTGACTGCGTTCGTGGAAGGCTGAGCGGCCTGCTTGGCGGTTGCCGGCGGCGCACTCTCGGCGATCCCAATCCAAAACGCGCTGACCAGTGCGAAGCGACAAACGATCGTTTGGATCATGCGCTGAGCTTCGGGTGCCCCGCCTTCCTAGCCTATCCGGCACGCAAGCCAGACACTTGTCACGGCAGAGTCGCTGCGACGACCGGCAGGCCCTCGGCGTCGTAGTCCGCACCGGTCATCCAACGCACGAACAGCCGGTAACTGTCGAATCCCGCCTCGACTTTGTTGGCCTTGAGATACGTGTCATATGCGGCGCGTTGTGCACCAGCCACCACCGGCTTCACGTCACGGCGATTGCGGGTGATTAAGGCGTCGATGTCCGCCCGCACAGCAGGCGATATCGCATGCGTGACGTGAACATTCTGTGGCAGATTAAACCATACCAGCATCCAGCCGGAATACCGCGCCAGCGGGTCCGCCGAACGAATGCACGTCAGCACGGCAATGTAATTGGCTTCCGTCTCGTCCGCAAACCCGGCGACGTGGCTCCATTCGTGGGCGTATGCGGCCGGGCGCTCGAACGGAAAGATCGTCGACACCAGATTCACTTCGTGTGTCCAAGGATCGGTGAAACCGTACGTCGCCGACGCTTTCATCAGCGCGTCGAAGATCGTAGGCTTGACCAGCGGCGGTTCGAAGCGCGCGCGATCTCCGAGCCGCTCGGTGGCAGCGCGAAAAGTCGGCAGCAGGATCGAAGCCTGCTCCTCGTCGCTATGTCGGGCCGCGTGAGCGCCCGCGACGTTGGCGTCGAGCATCGTGGCCGCGTGGTCAGCCAGCGCGGACACGGCTGCCGTATCGACCTTCTCGCGGTGCAGCGGAATTTTTTGTGACAGCGGTATCCGCTGGTAGTTCAAGCCCCAGGCGGTCACAAACCAAATGTAGATGGCGGCCAGGAAGCCGCCGGTTCGCAGCGCTGCACGCAACAGCCGTGTGCCCGGCGCGCGCCCGCCAATCCGCCAGCTCCGATACCACCAGATCCCCAGGCCGATGGCGGCGACGATTGCCAGAAGGTCGCCGATGGCCACCGGCCACGGTTCGATGAGCTTGCGCAAAAACGCGTCGATCACCGGATAAACACCGTTCGAATACCGCGTTTCGACCCAGGCCGGTGCCGGCGTCCAGAATTTGAGCGCGACCGCGCACGCGATGAGAAAGAGATCGTAGCGCACGTCGAGTCGAAGATGCGGTAATGGAAGCCGGTGTTCCTCGCATCAAGCTCGCGGCCGTCGTCATTCCGATTGTCACCGCCCCTGAGCCGTACGTTCTCTTCGTACGGCGCGCGGGACATTTACGGCGCAATCCGGGCGAGATCGGTTTCCCCGGCGGCCTGATCGAGTCACACGACGAAGATCCAGCGACCGCGGCGCTGCGTGAGTGCCAAGAGGAGCTTGGAATCGCCCCCGAGCGAATCACGATCGTCGAGCGGCTGCCGGATGTGTTGACCTTGGCGCTATCAGTGAGCGTCGTGCCGTTCGTGGGCAAAATCGAGCCGCCGGTCACACTCTGGCCCGACCCGTCCGAAGTGGCGGATGTTTTCGAGGTTCCGCTGGCCGTGATTCTCGCGCCGGGCGCAGTGCATGAGGGTGAGGAGCGCTTGCCAAATGGGCGCGTGACGACTTGGCAATTCGATCATCACGATATGCACGTCTGGGGCGCAACCGGCCGCATGTTGCACGCTCTCGTAGAGCGCTACTCGCGGCATCCGACTCCGTAGCCCAGCCAGTGGCCGGTCTCACTCACGGTCTGAGGAAAAATCCGAAGGCTCCGAAAACGCGTCCGGCAAATCCTCGATCGAAGCCGCGCTCTTTCCATTGGCACGCGGAAAAAGACCTGGAACCGGCGTCTTACGCTGGACGCGTCGCTATTGGCCGAAGGTTCGCATCGACTTGATCGTCATGGTTGTCATTGTCGACCTCTTCGGTCACGCCCAGCGCATTGAGCAACTGCAGGCGGATGGTCCGCCGGTTTTCGCCCAGCGGGACTTCGGCCTTCATACAGGCCGGCACGCCGCCGATGACAATTGCACGATCGGCAACTCGCAGCGCTTCATCGACGTCGTGCGTGACGAAGATCGCCGCTGCACTGTTCTCCTTGATGAGCCGTCGCAATTCGACTCCAAGATCGATGCGCAGCAAGGCGTCGAGCGCCGCGAGCGGCTCGTCGAACAGGACGACGTGTGGTTCCCGAACGAGCGCCCGCGCCAGCGCCGCGCGCTGAGCCATCCCGGCCGAGAGATGCTTGGGTAAGCGATCGGCCGCCGGTCGCAGACCGACACGATCGATCAACGCTTCACCACGCTCGCGCTCACGCGGGTTTCGCGCTGCGAACGCGACGTTTTTGCGGACGGTTGACCACGGAAAGAGGCGCGGCTCCTGGAAGATGTAGGCAATCTCGCCGGCTGTCGCAATCGTTCCGTTATTCAGCGCCGTGAGCTTGGCAATACAGCGCAGAAGCGTACTCTTGCCCGAGCCGCTCGCGCCCAGCACTGCCAGGATCTCCCCTCGTCGCAAAGTAAGGTCGAAGCCGTCGAAAATCGCGCGTCCTTCGAAGCTCTTGACCAGCGTGCGAATTCTGACGGCGTTCACGTTCGAATGCCGTCCGTCCACCGAAGCAGCCGGCTTTCGAGCGCGAGCATAGCCGACTCGCAAAGCTTGCCGCAGAACGCCAGCAGCAAGATAGCGACCAGGATTTCATCCGTGCGCGCGATTTGCTGGCCCTCGCTCAGCATGAATCCCAACCCGCGCGTCGAGGCAAGCAGTTCGGCGGCGACGAGAAACAGCCACGCCTGGGTCAAGCCGATGCGCGCACCAACCAGCATCGACGGGAAGGCCGCCGGCAACACGACCCGACCGGCGAGCGCCGCGCCGCGCACTCCGAACACGTGCGCCACCTCGACGAGCTTGCGATCAACGCCGTGGATCCCGGCGACCAAATTGACGTAAATTGGAAAGAACGCGCCGATGGCAACCAAGGTGATCTTTGCGGTCTCACCGATGCCGAGCCACAACAGTAGCAGTGGCACCCACGCCAGCGAGGGAACCGCGCGAATCGCATGCAACGTGGGATCGATCAGTCGCTCGACATTCCGCGACAGGCCGACGCACGCTCCTAGGCCGACCGCGAGAAGCAGCGCAATCACAAAGCCCAAGCCGACGCGCTCGGCGCTAGCGAAAATGTGGCGCCACAAGAGCCCGCGGCTCACGAGATCGTCGATTTCGCGGGCCACATCTAGCGGTGAAGCCAATTGATACGATTTTACACCGCCGACCGTAGTCGCCAGCACCCAGGCGGCCAGCAGGCTCACAGGGACAGCGAGCGTGAGCAGAAACCGCGCGCTACGCATGCAGCGCTCCTTGGGCAAAGGCGGGCTCGATAAGCCCGTTTACGGCGCCTTCCGGATCGCCGCCCGCGACCGCCAGCTTTTCACTGCGTACGATCGGAATCACACCGAGCAGCGCCCGGCGATAATCGGCTCCTGGTATGGGGCTGGGATACAGCGTCCGGGTGCGCAGTTGGCGTTCGGCGACGCGCGGTTCCAAGTTCGAGGCTTCGGCCAAAATCGCGGTCGTTTCAGCGGGATGTGCCTGGGCATATCGGCGGGCCCGTTCGTAGGCACGCAGGACGATTCGAACCACCTCGGGATGCTCGCGCAAGAAATCCTCGCGGGCATTGAGTGCGCCGAATGTATTGAAACCGGTGTTCCGGTAGAACAACCGCGAACCCGCATCCAGCTCGGAGGCTGCCATATGGGGGTCAAGTCCAGCCCACGCATCGACCTGTCCGCGCTCGAGCGCCGTCCGGCCGTCGGGATGCTGCAGCTCCACCACCTCGAGGTCGTTTTGCGTAAGACCGACGGCGTGCAGCGAGCGCAGCAAAAAGAACCACGGATCGGTCCCGCGCGTCGCGGCCACCTTCTTCCCGCGAAGCTCGGCGACCGACTTGATCGACGCGGCTTTGCCGACGACCAGCGCCGTCCACTCGGGCTGCGAGTACAGATACACCGTCTTGATCGGCGTGCCGTTCACCCGGGCGAGCAGCGCCGCGCTCCCGGCGGTCGATCCGAACTGCACGGCACCGGCCGCCAAAAATTGATTGGCCTTGTTCGAGCCGAGCGAGAGTACCCACTCGACCCGCGTTCCGAGCGGCTTGAGAGACTCTTCCAGCCAGCCAAATTTTCGCAGAATTAGGCTTGGCGGATTGTAATAGGCGTAATCAACCCCGATTTGGGTTGGACTCGCGGCTTGTGCTGTGCGGCTGAATGGAAGGCTGGCGAATGTGGCGAGGCCGCCGGCGATCAGCGATCGCCGGGAGAAAGGTTCAAACATACTGCGCCTCCGGTTGAGATGGGAAAGCGTGGAAATAAAAAACCGCCCCCAGCGGGCGGCGTCGAGGTCTGTTTGCCAGACTCAGATCATGCCGAAACCCGCTGATCTCCGTTGGAACAGCACATACACGGCATGAGCTCGATTGCAAACATGGCACACTTCATATCACGCGCCGCCGGCCCTGTCAATGGGCAAGGTCCGAATAACGGCAGGACCGAAGCGGTGCCGGTCGCTTTTTGGGAGGACCACTTATGCCGCGATACATGGTGCAGCGCACCTTCCCCGACGGACTTTCGATTCCGACCAACACCGAAGGGGCTAGCGTCACATCCAAGGTGGCCAACAAGAACGCCGGCGTGGGCGTTACCTGGGTCCACTCCTACGTCACGCCGGATAAGAAGAAAACATTCTGTATCTACGACGGACCGGACGTGGGGGCCGTCCGCAAAGCTGCCGAGCTCAACGGTTTGCCGGTTGACTCCATCTCCGAAGTACGCGTTTTAGATCCGTACTTTTACCACTGACCGCGCGGAGCGCGACCCGGCTCTCTGCTACGCCGGCAGATCCTTGGGGCGTTCGGCATAGATCAGTGTCGGTTGCTCTTTTTTCTCGATCACTTCTTTGTTGATGACGCATTTCTTGACGCCCTGCAACGACGGCAAGTCGTACATGACGTCGAGCATCACCTCTTCGAGGATCGAACGCAACCCACGCGCCCCCGTCTTCCGGCTCTGTGCCTTGATCGCGATCGCCACCAGAGCCTCTTTGGTAAACGTGAGGTCGACGCCGTCCATGCTTAGTATTTTTTGAAATTGCCGAACTAGCGCGTTGCGCGGCTCGACCAAAATGCGGCGCAACGCTAGCTCGTCGAGGGCATCGAGCGTGACGACGATCGGCAGGCGGCCGATGAACTCCGGAATCAAGCCGAACTTGAGCAAATCCTCCGGCATGAGCTGCTGCAGCAGTTTGCCGACTTTTTGCTCCCGCTTCGATTCGGGGGTTGATCGAAACCCGAGCGAGTTCGAGGCGACCCGTGACTCGATAATCTTCTCCAGCCCGTCGAACGCGCCACCGCAAATGAACAGCACATTGGTGGTGTCGATCTGAATGAATTCCTGGTGCGGATGCTTGCGGCCGCCTTGCGGCGGCACGTTAGCCGTCGTGCCTTCAAGAATTTTTAACAGCGCCTGCTGCACACCTTCGCCCGAAACGTCGCGGGTAATCGACGGGTTTTCGCTTTTGCGAGCAATCTTGTCGATCTCGTCGATGTAAACGATACCTTTTTCGGCCCGCTTCACATCGTAGTCGGCGGCCTGAATCAGCTTCAACAAAATGTTCTCGACGTCTTCACCAACATAGCCGGCCTCGGTCAACGAGGTCGCGTCGGCCATCGCCAGCGGAACATCGAGGATCTTGGCGAGCGTCTGCGCCAGATACGTCTTCCCACTGCCGGTCGGGCCGACGAGCAAGATGTTGGACTTTTGCAGTTCGACGTCTTCTGAAGTTCCGGTGGCATTGACGCGCTTATAATGGTTGTAAACGGCGACTGCCAGCGACTTCTTGGCGCGCTCCTGCCCGATTACGTATTGATTGAGAATCGTGTTGATTTCTTTGGGTTTAGGAATGTTCCGAAGCCGGACGCCCTCATCGGCGTTTTTGTACAGCTCCTCTTCGATGATCTCATTGCACAGCTCGATGCACTCATCGCAAATGTAAACGCCCGGACCGGCGATCAGCTTGCGTACTTGTTCCTGCGACTTGCCGCAGAAACTGCACTTGAGTTGACCTTTTTCGTCGCCGAACCGAAACACTAGCGGAGCTGCCTGCGGATCATGGAGTCGGTCCCTTTCTCGCGCTAGGTGAGCGCGCTGGACCCTGTACGCATGTCTTTGGAGAACACCTGATCGATGATGCCGTAGTCCTTGGCCTCCTGGGCGGTCATATGAAAATCGCGCTCGATGTCCCGAAGGATGTGCTCGATGGATTTCTTCGTCGTCACTTCGTAGATGCCCGCAAGCGTCCGTCGGGTCGCGATGATTTCCCGGGCATGGATTTCAATATCAGTGGCCTGGCCGCCGATTTGCGAGACCCAGGGTTGGTGAATCAGAATCTTGGCGTAGGGTAGGGCATAGCGCTTCCCCTGAGCCCCGCCGGTCAACAGGATCGAGGCCATGGAAGCGGCCATGCCAGCACAGATCGTTGCGACGTCGGGCTTGATGAGTTGCATCGTGTCGTAGACCGCCAACCCGGCCGTAACGCTGCCGCCGGGCGAGTTGACGTACATGTCGATGTCTTTGTCGGCGTCTTCGCGTTCTAAAAATAGCAATTGCGCGATCACCAAGTTTGCCAGGTGGTCATCGATCGGACCCCCAACGAAGATGATCCGTTCTTTGAGCAGCCGAGAGTAAATGTCGAACGCCCGCTCCCCGCGAGCGCTTTGTTCGACGACCATCGGCACCAAATGACCCATCTATCCCTTGCCCTTCAATTTGATGTTAACAATTCTTTTGCTTCGGTAGTTGCTTCCGTTATGGTGGCGCGATCAAGCAAGAACTCGATCGTTTTGCTGCGCACGATACCGTCGACAATCGAACTAAAATTTGGCCGGAGCATCTCCACGATCGCCGCTGGCGGCTGCCCGTATTGGCGGCTGAGCGAGGCGACCTCACTCTCGATATCGGCATTCGTGGCGGTGATCCCCTCGGCTTTGGCGATCGCTTCGAGCAGCAGCGTAGCTTTGACCCGACGCGCCGCCTCGGTCGCGTATTCGCTGCGCAGCGCTTCCTCGGTTTTGCCTGATTTGGAAAGGAAATCGTCCCACGGCATCTCGAGTCGAGCAGCGTACCCGCGCGCTTCGGCCTCCAGGCTTTCGGTTTCCCGCGCAACGAGAACCGCGGGCAGAGGGAAGTCATAGTCCGCCAATAAGAGCTCGATGAGGGGTCGGCTCAACGCCTTGCGCGCCCGGTCGTTGGCTATGCCTTCCAGCCGGCGGCGGACGTCGGCCCGCATCGAAGTGGCGGTCGCCTCGGGCCCGAAGCGCTTGGCGAACTCGTCATCCAGGGCGGGCAGCTCTGGGACCTTGACGTCGTGGACCGTGACCGAAAACGTCGCCGTCTTGCCGGCCAGGGCGGCGTTTGAAAAATCTGCCGGGAAGACCGCTTCGATTTCTCGGGTATCGCCTGCTCTCATGCCGACGACCCCGTCGGCAAAGCCCGGGATGAAGCGCTCGGCGGTGATCTCCGTGGGCTGCTGCGAGGCACTTCCACCGTCGAACGGGACACCGTCGATTTTTCCTTCGAAATCAATGGTCGGAACATCGCCCAGCTGCACCGGCCGTTCGACCGGCACCAAAATTGCCGCGTCACGTCGCAGCGACTCAAGGGTCTGGTCGATTTGCGCGTCGTCCACCGATGTCGGCGGGCTCGTGAGTGGTATGCCCTTATAGCCCCTGAGTTCGATCGGCGGCCGTACAGCGACGGTCGCTCGCAGGCGACGCGCTGCACCTTCACCACCGGGCAAGACCTCGACTTGCGGTTGCTCGACCGGCTCGAGTTGGTTTTCCCGAATCGCCTTTGTGTAAGCGTCGGGGACGATCGTTTCCATGGCCCGTTCTTCAATCGCCGCCGTCCCGTACTGCGCTTCGAAGAGTTTTCGGGGCGCCTTCCCGGGCCGAAAGCCTGGAATGCGTACCCGCTTGACCAAATCACGGAACGCCCGACCGCGCGCCGCTTCGAGCTCGGCCTCGCTGATCGGAATCTCGAGTTCGACCTGCGTGGGGTCGAGATGTTTGACGGTGACGGTCACGCGGGCGAAAAGTCCTTTACACGAAGAAAAAGACGACCGAATTGGAGCGTTTGGAGCGGAAGACGAGATTCGAACTCGCGACCCTCGCCTTGGCAAGGCGA
>JRHI01000366.1_pt1 | contig 50196 bp, 60 predicted proteins | sample 215371 | NCBI WGS metagenome assembly JRHI01 (sample SAMN02929681, study PRJNA255918) | sediment metagenome | biome: cave system; feature: Ice Cave; material: Sediment; isolation source: sediment from deep within a dark volcanic ice cave with no known source of... ...
TGCGTAAAAGCAGGGACAAGCCCCTGGCTTGAGCCATGGGGTTCATGACACCTCGTACCCTTATAGCGAGAACAACGAATTCATTGTTCCTCCGGACCGACCTTTCCTGGATTCGCTCACCTGCCTGGCTTTTCTGGCGAACTGCACAGAGAAAATTACGCTCGGCGTTAGCGTTTTAGTGCTGCCATACCAGCATCCCCTTTACTGGGCACGCGTGGCAGTTTCCATCGAGCGGCTCTCCAAAGGTCGTCTGATTATGGGCGTCGGTGTCGGATGGATGGAGGAGGAGTTCGCGGCCCTGGGAATCTCATTCAAGGATCGCGGGCGGATGACCGATGAACAATTGCAAATCATTGCAAAACTTTGGGCAGAGGAACATGCAAGCTTCAACGGCAGGTTCTATCGCTTCCAGGACGTGGCCTTTTACCCCAAACCGTTGCAACAACCACGCATCCCGATATGGGTGGGAGGCGAAGGCACCCATGCACAACGGCGTACAGCACAGTATGGCGACGCTTGGTTTCCCTATTTTGTAAAGATCACGCCCCGCGAGCTTAAAGCTGGTTACGATAATGTGCTACAATTGGCAACAGCTGCCGAACGCGATCCAGCACAGATTCGCCTGGCATGCTGCCGTCAGATCGAGGTAACGTCCAGGCCCGTACCTCAAAATGAGGAGCATCTTCGCGGCAATCCAGAACAGTTATTGGAAGCTCTCAGAGCGTACCGCGAGATTGGCGTTGATCATCTCGCTCTTCAATTCATGGTTCCGCGCTGGCCAGAGCGAGTAGAGCAGATAGAACGTTTCGCGCGCGAAGTGATGCCACATCTACGAGATTGATAGCGGCCTAATTTGTCGTTGTGGTTCCCAGAGCAGAAGAAATGGCATTGACCAGAGTTTGAAACTTAAATGGTTTCTCCACAATGCTTACGTGGGGCGCAATGTGCCTGGCCTTCGCTATATCAGAACCAGCAGCGGCGGTACAGACGATAAGAGGCAATGATCGCGTATGGGGATGGGACGTGAGGTAGCCCAGAACTTCTATACCATTGATATCAGGAAGAGACAGGTCGAGGATAAGTACTTCCACTGGCAATGAGCGTGCTCCCTCCGTTTCATACAAGGAAAATAAACTATCCTGGGGCATTCCGTGCGAGAATAACGCCTGCAGACAATTGAGAGAGGTATCGTAAATAGTAACCTGATGGCCAGCATAGTGCAAAAAAGTTGCACAAAGCTTCGCTATGCGATCGTTATCTTCAAGCAAACCAATAAGAGCCATATGTAGACAAGTCCTTTGTTCCCTTCGGCAACGTTTACTTCCAAATTGTAGTAGTACATATATGATCTGTCAAGTTTTCGGGTTTTATGGGTGTACCAATGAACCTCGACGCTAACCCCAAGTTGCTGTACAATCTTAAACGTTGAAACAAATAACTACAACGAAACTTCGAGAATATTCATGAGTGATAACAACGACAACGACTTGAAGAAATACCCCATCAGTACAGTGCGCTTTGGTATGGGGAAGGAGATACGGCTCTACACCGATGAACTGGTGGTGACCGGTCAAGAAGAAGACCAGGAGATACGCATAGTATTAGATGCCATTAAACGGCTTACCCTGGTACCCGGAGATCCGAATCCAGCGAAATTAGTCTTGATGGCCGACCTGGATGACGATACCACGATTATCCTGGCGGAAGGGATGAGTAACGCGCGTGATTTCCGAGCCATGCTCCCGCACCTTACCGAATTTTGTCCCGATCTACAACTTGACCCACCCGATATGGGAGAGCAGCTACGGCAGGCGCTCAATAGTCGCCGAGCCTGGACATTAACCTGCTATGGCACCATTCTACTAATCTGTGTTTCGCTCTATCTACTCTATCTGATTGTGGCATTTATCGGGTCGCACCATTAAGCTACCCTGTCTGAAAGTGAGGTTCGCCTTGTTGACAACCGATGGCGTTTTTTTCATCCCTGAGATGAGCGCTGATCACCGTGTTCGGGTCTTCCGGCGCAATTTCAATGGAATAGAGGGATTTGACGGCATGGAGGTGGACGCCTATGTAGTAATCACCGAGCGCTATGTCGTCGTCTTTGACACCTTACTCTGTCCCGAAGACGCCAGTATCATGATGCAGATGGTCGAAGATCAATTGCCCAGGCGGCAATTACTCGTAGTGAACAGTCACGCCGATTGGGATCACTCCTGGGGGAATGCCTATTTTACGGGTGAACATGTCGCCCTCATTATTGCCCATGACCTTTGTCTCACGCGGTTGCAGTCAGAAGAGGCGCGTAAAGAATTACTAGATTATCAGCAGCGCTATCCCGTCTTTCAAAACGTGTCACTGCTAGCACCGACAATCACCTTCGATCAGCACCTCACGATCCATGGTGGTGATTTGACCATTGAACTGCTTCCTGCTCCTGGTCATCATCCCGATCACATTGCAGCCTGGATTCCCGAGTTGAGATTACTACTAGCTTTCGATGCTGTGGAGAAGCCTATCCCGTTCATGGAAAATGCAGAGGCAGTTCCATCAATGTTTGCTACGCTTGAACGTTTTTTAGCGCTGCAGCCCAAACAGGTGCTTTGCTCTCACGGTAAGTCGACTAAAGTTGAGTTGGTAGAAGAGAACCTATCATACTTCCGTGAAGTTGAGCGCCGGAGCCGTGACCTCTTGCAGAAGCATCGCCCGACACATGATGAACTGGAACACGCATCCGAGATCATCCATTATTCCTTTGACGAAGTCATAGCAGGCTCGACAGTACCAATTGATCGCACATTCTACGCCTGGGCACACGATATGAATGTACGATCTCTATTACAGTGGTTGATGAAGAATCAGGAAGGTGCTTAGCTTGTCCACTCCCGTCTTTAAATTCTGCCCCGTCTGCTCAGCACCACTGACAGAAAAACACGTCTATCATGCTCTTCGGCTCACCTGTTCAACCTGCAGTTTTGTCTTCTTTGTAGAGCCAAAGGTAGTAACAGTGGTCTTGGTGGAGCACAAAAATAATCTTCTGCTTGGTCGGCGTAATATAGACCCGGGCAAAGGCTTGTGGAGCTTTTTTAGCGGATATATGGAAAGAGGAGAGAAGGTCGAATTGGCAGCCATCCGCGAGGTCAAAGAAGAGACCAACCTGGATGTCCATTTAGAAAACTTGATTGGTGTCTATAGCGAACATGGTAACCCACATGTCGTGATAGCGTACCGGGCCAGCGTGATCAATTATGATGTGAGCGACATGGTTGCTCAGCCAGATGAAGTGAGCGAACTATCCTTTTTCGCGCCGGAAACAGTTCCTCCTTTGGCTTTTCCCACAGACGCTGACATCTTGCGCGATTGGCAGAGGATGTAAACCTAATGGTATGTCAATTTCATTCTTGAAACCGTAATTTGGCACATCATTTCAGCCTTACAAGCTCAGAGCAATTGTAGTTTAGCAAATAATACTACTCTTAGCCCAACTATGGAACATTCAGCCATCGCTTTTCGTCTAAATGATTAGGATAATTTGATATGAACTTATTTTTGAGAGGATGAGGACGTGCGTGGTCATTGAAAACAACCAGCTACTCGGGCACACCCTCGGAACTTGTACTATCCAAAGCCTGCTTAGACGTGGAGGCATGGGCGCGGTCTTCCTCGCACAACAGTCTCGTCCACGTCGTACTGTGGCCGTAAAAGTTTTGATACCAGGTCTCATTTTGGAGAAGAGGGTACGCGCTGAATTCCTGGCACGCTTTCGCCGCGAGGCAGACGCAATTGCAGCCCTTGATCATATCAACATCATGCCAATTTATGAATACGGGGAAGAGGATGAACTGGCCTACCTCGTTATGCCCAATGTCACCGGCGGCACACTGCGAGAAGCGATGGGAAAGCGCAGAAGACTCCCTCTCTCTGAAACTGTACCGATTATTGAACAAGCAGCGGCAGCTCTGGATTATGCCCATGCGCAGGGCATCATTCACAGAGACCTGAAACCTGGCAATATTCTATTTCATGCCGATGGGCGCTTAGTGCTGGCTGACTTTGGTCTCGCCAAAATTCTCAATGAGACAAGCGAAGCTGATCGCGAAATTACATCGGGATTTACAAGCGCAGGTGCCATCATTGGCACTCCCGAATATTTCTCACCGGAACAATCTACCGGCAATCCAGTCGATAAACGGACAGACGTTTATTCCCTTGGTATTGTTTTATATCAGATGCTCGGTGGCCGCGTCCCTTTTACGGGTTCCACAGCCGTTTCTATCGCTGTCAAACATAGCATAGAGGAGCCTGCCCCGCTCTCTGAACTGAATACCGATATATCTCACAGCGTCGAGGCAGTAGTGATGAAGGCTCTGGCGAAAAAACCCTCCCAACGCTATAACAGCGCAGGCGAACTTGCGCGCGCGCTGAGGGCAGCTACTCCTCCTGACGTTTTCTCATCACAGACTCCTCAGATAGAACACGAAGTGAGGCCTGAGCCTACAACACCTATGGGAGTAGCAAGTAACGATACCATCCTGGAGGTCCCCGCTATATCGTCACACGAAGCTCCTACGATGAGTATGAGAACAGCAACACCACGTACTCCTCCCCTATGGGAGAAGAGTTTCAGCCCTGCTCCCACTCATGTCGCTCCACAAGACGCGAAACGCGGTGGTTGCCAACCTCTATGGATGATGTTACTCGGCGGAACATTGGCTTTGTTGCTGATTATTGGTGGGGCGGCAACCTACCTGCACTTTTTGTCAGGCAACTCTGCCGTGCAAACATCAACCCTATCCAGTACCATTACGCCTACCTCTCAAGCTGGTCAGCAACTTCCAACAGCACTGCTGCCCGTTGGTGAACTTCTTTACGGAGCCCACCTTCCGGCATGTGATGCACAGAAAACGCTATGGAGCAAAAGTACGAACGCCATAGTCAGCTGTGGCACCTCAGCAACTGAACTGGTCAATACCAGTAGCTCATATTTAGCTGGAACATTTCTGGATAAATTTCCCAATGGCTACGGCATACCAGATGATTATGTAGTAGAGGTACAGGTCAGCGAAGGTTCAAACTCCCAGGGAGGATTCGGCGTTTTTTTCCGCAATCAGCCCGGTCTCATTCACCAGGGGACGTTTTCTTTCCTGGTCTTCCCCCGAGGTAGATGGGAAACCAATGTTTATAATGATCGCACAGGCAAGAGAACATTACTCTTTAGAGATCAGGTTACCACGCCACTCGACGGTTTGATCACTATCGACATTGTGGTACACGGGAGCAGATTTACATTCTACCTCAATGGCCACAAGCAGGGAGAGGCCAGCAGTTCATTCTATCCTAGCGGCACTATTGGCCTGGCAGCAGATACTGGAGCCGATGTATTCTTCAGGAACCTGGCAATCTACACTCTGCCCAAATAGTCTTTTCGTAAACAAAAAAGGCAGTCCAAGGGCCTAACTTTTTGGACTGCCTTTTTTCAATTCCGTGTTGGCATCACCGCTACTAAGCCTGTGAAACATTCAGATTGGTATAGGCCTGCGAAAAATCTTGTCCTGAGGGAATGATGTTCTGTGTCACCAGGAACTGCTCCATTGCCCGCCAGGTAGCGCCATCATTATAACCAAGCTGACCATTCGTACGCTGCCAGAGGGGGATCGTCGCCTGTAAAACAGTCATTGCCCGCACAGAATCCATTCCTGGCACGTAACCTTTGCTGAGCTGTACGGCGTCCGCCGGGTTGGAAATGACAAACTTCAATCCCTTCAAGGTCGCCTGTACAAAACGCTGCACTATTTGAGGTTGACTGTGTAGGATCTCTTCAGTAGTAATAATACCATTGGAGATGAGCGGTTGATAATCGGAAACGTCAAAGGTACGAACGTCAAAGCCCTGTTTTTTTAACTGCAGCGGCTCATTGTTCGAGTAACCGATGACAGCGTCGACATGGTGTCCAATCAAAGCCGACACCTGTGTAAAGCCAATTGATTGAATATGCACATCATTGGGTGTCAGATGCGCCTGATACAACAAGGCGAGCAGGCCTACATGGGTTGAACCAAAAGGTCCCGGCTCACCGATTGAATGCCCTTTCAGATCCGCAAGCGTATGAATAGGCGAATTAGCAGGCACAATCAGGCTTACAGGATACTTCTGAAAGATCGTCGCTACATCGACCACTTTCAGTGCCTTGCTACGCGCAACCAGATCTTCATCACCGCTGGCAAAAACAAAGTTGTCATGACCCAGGACCATCGAGCCGATCAGGTCATTGACAATACCGTGATGAAAGGTCACATCCAGGCCTGCATCGCGATAGTATCCCTTACTTTGGGCCGTGTAAAATGGCGCGAACTGGATATCTGGAATATAACCCAGACCAATGGAAACTTTTGTGAGCGATGCAGCAGTGGAAGATGACGCAGGACCCGTCGAGGTTGACCCCCCACAGGCAGCTAGCGCCAGCACAAGCAGAATCAACAGGGATGAATAGGGCAACAGAAAAGATAAACGATGACGTTGATGCATTAATCTACTCCATTTCGGTGGATAGCTTTTTTGTTTTGTGGAACCTACCATGACGCTAATAGACAGCCTCTGCCAGTTTTACCAGCAGCCAGGTGGTACTGTAGTAGACGGCGGCCAGAATGGCCAGGACAACCAGCGTAGCAAACAGCTGTGGCGTGTTGAATTGTTCCCTGGCGACCTGCACGAGCGTGCCCAATCCCTGGTCTCCGGCGCTGACAAATTCCCCGACCAGCGCACCCGTAATAGAAAGAGTGAGGCCCGTGCGTATGGCTGTAAGAATTGCAGGTAGTGCCAGGGGAAATTCAATTAAAGTCAGCAAAGGCCAACCCGAAGCGCCTTCGACGCGCGCCGCATCAGTAAGCGTCTTGTCGATTGTCTGCACACCAAAGGCTATCGTTAACACCATGGGGAAAAACACCACCAGCATACAAACAATCATGATGGGGATAAGCCCGGTGCCCAGCCAGAAGACGAGTACCGGGGCAATGACAATTGCTGGAATAGCCTGTCCAGCTGCAAGGTAGGGTTGGACAGCGGAAGCGATAATGCCAGATTTTGCTAATCCATACCCCAGCGGTAACGCCACAATCAACGCCAGTAGGAAGCCGAAGAGGCTTTCCTGAATCGTCACCAGCGCGTTACTCAGAAACAATCCAGATGTGAGGCCATCACTCAAGCTGCTGAAGACATCTCCAGGCGTTGGCAGTATGAGGCCATTGATATGTCCATAAACTGTGCCCACATACCAACTGATCAGGAAGAATAGCCCTAAAACAAGAGGCGGAGCATAAGACAAGATACGCTGTACGACAGCTAATGCGTTTGCACGCGCAGGTTTTCTTTCAGATACAGACATCTCCGTATCACCTTGCGCGTACTCTCGTATCCTTACAGATACGTCTTTCCTGGTAGAGGTTGTTACACTCATTTACATCCCTCGGTCATAGCTCTATTGACAGGCATTCCCAACAAATAACGGGAAAACGTCAATTCAACTGACTCGGGGAGGCTTGTGAGGGAGACAATAGAAGAGCATCGCAGATAACCCAGTAGACCCTGTTGCTCCAACGCAACAAGGTAGGGTAATCCGTATCTATGCTAAACCTTCTCCCATCCGGACTATAACCGTCGGCTTCGGATTCACACCGAATCTGTCAAACAGCGTGACAACACTGGCGCACTGATGACTCGCGGGCTTGACGAAAGCATCAACTATTCGCCTCACCGCCGGTCGGGAATTACACCCTGCCCCGAAGGTCTCTAATCTAAGTATGTCACAAAACCTGGAGCCATTGCAAGGGGTATTCACCCATGCACGTTCAGCATCTATTGAAGATGGTCAACAAACCATGCCGAATCACAATGTCCGGTGATGCTCTCCAGACCTTTCTTCAGGTCGGCAACAAACGTTCCCGGTTTATTGCTTCGCGCGGCCCTGAAGGCATTGACCAACCGAATTGAATGCGTGACATATACCTTCTTTCTACAGGCTTACTGACGACTATCCATTATTGATTTTCGGCACGATGAAATTCCTCGGCTAACGCCATTCCATATTTCGCGCCACACTCGGCAGAACGTGTGGAGATGACACCCTCCAATTCTGGAAATCTTTCAGCCAATTGACTCTCATGGGCACGTAACGCAGCTACCTTGATATCCCATTGTTCTGTAATATCGACTGCATAATTCGGGTTGGGCGCCCCCATAAAGTAGACCTCACGCACTTTATGAGGCAGCAAGCCTTCTTTCAGCAGATCGGGAAAATCCCATCCATTCTGCGATGCAGGATATATCGCCGCGATCACCGCCTGGCCAGCAGCCAGGTGATCCGGGTGATAGCGTCCAATCGCATAGACAGGAGTCCATGTTCTTTCAGGAGACTGGCATAACACACGGTATGGCCTATACTGGCGCAGCACGCGCACCAGGTCTCGTCGTAGTTCAAACGTTGGCTGTAACTGACCATCATGGTAATCGAGAAAGATAACGTCCTTCACGCCGAGCACTGCACAGGCTGCGCGCTGCTCGCTCTTCCGTATATTCGAAATTACCAGGCGCGCCTCATGTCCTACATCCATCGCATCGTCAGGGCCACCGCCTGCCGCGTCAGTACAAATGACATAATAGACATCCCATCCCTCTTTTATCCAGGCAGCAACAGTGCCTGCCGCGCCAAACTCGGCATCGTCTGGATGGGCCACAATGACCATCGCAATCTTGTTTTGTTCCTGTTCAATCACAAAATGTCTTCCTTCTTATTTACTTATTTGCTTTTCTCCGTAAGAACAAGCACCAGGCCCCCAATCAATCCCAGGTTCTTGAGAAAATGCACCTGCTGATTCTTGCGGCCAGACACTTCCGGCTCTTGCCAAAATGCATGGCCAACAACGGTAGTTGGTATCATGCAGCCAATGAGCACAGTTGCAGCAGCTTTGGGAGCAATATTCAAAGCCAGGGCGGCGCCCGCGATAACCATGACCGCCCCATTGAGTTCGACAGCCCACTCCGCCTCAGGTATGCCGGAAGCTGCAACTTTATTGACACGCCCCCCGGGCTTCGCAAAGGCATCAAAGCCACCAGTAATGAAGATGCCGGCCAAAAGCGTGTGACTAAGCGTTTTTAACATTGTTTTGTGTAACCCCTTTCAAAAAAAGTTGCAAAGTATGAGAGAGAGAAAGTGAAAGTCAGGCACCTCTAAGGGTGCTCTTACATTTAATCACATTGCAACACACTGAAAAGGATACAGGTAGGCCGATTTTGCCTGTCTAGCGCCTTTCACATTTTTCATTCTCAACAAGAGTTTGACGTTGTATATGTATGTCGGCGGGCCTAATAGGCCAAGATGTCTTTTCGCACTCGTATTTCTAACTCATCTTTTCAATGAGATTGACCGCCGTAGTATGGGGTGTAGGGTTCATCCTGGAAGTTATCATACGCCTCATTCTGGTATTCACCTTGACCATCCCACAATTCCTCATCCTCTCGCCCTTTGTTTTCTACGGCTTCTTAGGTGCCATTATGCTGTGGACATTCCTTTACACTCGTAATGGAAGAAAGCGTGCCGAAGCGACGCGTCCACAAACGCCAGAAGCATCAACGTCTGCGGGAACCATCGCCTGAGTAGTAGAGCACATAAAAGCAGGTATCCATGCCGCGGATACCTGCTTTTCCATTCATCCCCATGAGACCTGCGGCTTCCTCTTCCCTCAGAGAGGTCAGCATCAATTCACAGACCCTGTTCCACAAAAACCGATTCATATGGGGCCAGGCATTAAACTTAACTCAATCTTGCAAGTTCAACACTCCCCTACCCCGCATGTTGATCGGTCTTGTCGTCTGAAACCTCTTCAATTAAATCGGCAACAGAGACACCTAATGCCTTTGCCAATCGTTGCAACGTTGTCGTTGTCACTTCTCGCTAAGGAGGATCAAGTCAAGGCACATACACGGCCCTTGAGTATTAACGGAACGAAAAACAACGCTAAGGAATTGGATCAGAGAATCCGCATTGACCAGGCGTCTGTGACGCTGATGGAATCACTCAGAAGGCCGTGTATCGCAGAAGATGGGGAGTGGCTGGCCAATGCGTTCTCAGCCTGGCCAGCTCTCAGATTGTGCTTCAAAAGGAAAGGATTCTATGCTTCTTTCACTGCCTCCGCGCTTTCTACCGACTCCTCTGGCTCTTGTTCCGTCTCTTCCGGCTCCCGCAACGGATGGAAGGCTCCTTGACGGATCTCATCGGAGAGCGAGAACGTATACCGACCCAGCAGATTGATATGATCATACCCCAGCGGGGAAAGGCGTTCGACATCCTCTGGTACGATCTTCATCCCTCGTCCTCGCATCTCCTCTAACGCTCGATGCATGTACAAGGTATTCCAAAGGACCATGGTGTTGACGACCAGCCCCAGGGCTCCAAGTTGCTCTTCCTGCCCTTCACGATACCGTTGGCGCACCTCCCCCTTTTGTCCAAAATAGGTGGCTCGTGCCAGGCTATGGCGACTTTCGCCTTTGTTTAACTGGATCAAGATACGTCTCCTGTACGCAGGGTCATCAATATACGAAAGCAGGTAGAGCGTTTTGGCTATCCGCCCCAATTCTGCAATGGCCTTGGCCAGGGTGGAAGGATGCCCATTTCCCTGGAGTGCTCGCAACAACTCGGTGACATTGACCGTGTCCAATTTGAGAGAGCCAGCGACCCGCAACACATCATCCCAGTTCTCTTTGATCAGATTTTGGTTGATCGTCTGACGTGCCAAACCGTTCAACACGCCGTAGTGAGCCTGCGCATCGATACGCCAGAAGCGAGACTCGCCCACATCAGCCAGGCGTGGACTGAATTGATACCCCAACACATGGAATAAACCGAAAATAATGTCGGAGTAAGAAGCCGTATCAGTCATCAACTCCTTTGGGTGAAGCCCTGTTTCTTGATTGAGCAGCCCTTCCAGGACCACCAGCGAATCACGCAGCGTACCTGTGACGACGATATTTTTGAAGCCGCTAAACTGGTCACTTGTGTAGTTGACGAGCGTGATGCCGCGCCCGGTACCAAAGTATTTGGGATTGGGACCGGCGTTCAAGGTTCTCAGGGGAACGACAAAGCGCAAGCCATCGGCACTGGCGACTTCCCCACCACCCCACGCCTGGGCCAGAGGGATCTGTGCCTGGTAGTCTACCAGGCGTGCATTGGCACGGGAAAGCGTATCTGGTCGGATGTAATTCTGTTGCACATAGAGCAACCGATCTCGCTCCAGTGCAGGAATCCCTTGGCGCACCATGGGCGTGAGTCCCACGTTGCAAGCTTCAGCAAGTAGGACGGCGCAGATGGACGTGGGCAGATCGTCGAGGCGAGAGCGTGCTTCACTGATATGCGAAAACTCGGAGGCAAAGCCGGTGCGCGCCTGGATTTCTAACAGGAGTTCTGGTAAATCCACCAAGGGTTGGCGTCGGGCTACGCGGTGGCGCAGGCGGTGCAGGCTCTCTGGCTCCTCTATCTTGTCCAAGCCCGTGAGAATCAGCGTGTCTTGGGCTACGCCCGCCCGGTTCTTGACCTTCTCAATGCGCACGCCTAGCTGGGGAAAGCGGGCTTCGGTGGTGCGATATGCCTCATCGAGTCGGTGTGCAAGTTCATCAAATTCCATCTTTGGCTCAGCCTTTCTTCCTAATGATTGACAGATGGTGGGTCGGACTCGTTCCCAATGCTCTCCAGCCAGAAGCTTCGCTCGTGGATCGCCCCAGCGGGTACTCTCCTCCACAAAGACATCATGACGGCGCAGAGCGTCATGGAGGCGCTCCAACACACATAAGGTATAGTAGCGACGATCAACGGGTTTGTCAGTAGGAGCAACATGGCGCTTCCAACTGGCGGGAACGACCTCCATCGGTGCCGCATCCATGGCGGGTTGTTTTTGCCCTTCCAGATTTTTGAGGAAGGTGAGAGCCTTGAGTACCGGTTTTCCAGCCTCGTTACTCGCAAACTCGACCGTGCGCAGCAGTGCTGGGAAAAAGCGACGCACAGCAGGATAGCGTGCCACGATTTCTTGATAGTAGTTATCATCTGCTGGACGTGCCAGCTCATAAATGGTGGTGACGGCCTCGGTAATCTTGGCCTGTTTTTCGGCGAGAAACGCTCGGACCTGTTCATCCGTCCACTCCGGGGTGATGACTTTCTCGCTGATCGAGGCTAAGGATAAAGCGGCGGCGTCCAGATCACGGAGCGTCCGCAATCGTGCTTTTTTCCAGAGCTGACCGAACGGGCCAGCAGGTCTCGGATGAGCATATCCAACACATCGAGCGAATCGTCTTGTGCCGTAACCGCAAGCTGGCGGGCAAAGGACACCAGCGTAGCCGTGCGACGTTGTTCGGTTAAATTGGCGATGTTCTGAGCGGATGCCTCGTCACCGCATACTGCGCCAGGGCTTTGATCCGAGACGCGGGAACATTCCCCAGGTCGAGCGGGCCAACATCCAACAGGCGCACTTCGGTGAGGCGAGCCAGGGCCTGGACCAAGACCGGCGCACTCGCACGAGAGGGAGCCCGGCGCAGACGTTCGAGGTTCGAGATGCGGGACGCGCCGGCACGTGCCAGGAGTCCCTCCAGATCGGTTCGTTGTTCAGGCGTGACGACCGCACTTAACCGTTGCCATAAGCGCTCTGCGACCCGCTCTCGAATGGAGGAGATCAAACGGGTGAGCGTGGTGACACCGGGCAGCAGGACTTTTTTATCGAGTAACCAGGCTGTTGCCAGGTCAAAGAGCACACTGGGTCGCTCGGTGCCAACCCAGGCTCGTGCATAGAGGAAACGCATCAAAGCAAATCCTCCCCGACGATCGGAAAATTCTTTGTAGCCGTAGTGTTGTCGGATTTCCTGGGCATGATCTTGTTGAGTCTGGATGCGTTCCGCATACCGGACGATGCACTGCGGGTGAGCAATGCTCAGCTGGGAGGCGACATACGCAATAACTCCAACAGGGACGTTGACCGGGTCAACGAGAAAGGTTCCCAGGAATCTGAGCGTTCCCATCTGAATCCCGAAGCCCAGGCGGTTATGGTCTCCACGGCGCTGGGTAATGAGGGTACGGTCCTCATCATCCAGGTGAAAATACCGCGCCAGTTGCTCAAGCGTTGGTTCGCCAACATAGCGACCATACCGCTGCTCTTGTTCCTCGGTAAGATACTCAACAGGCATAGCCTCTTTTTCCTTTTCTTCATGATTACGCTTCTGTAGCCTGACTCCCGAGTTTTTGCTCGAAGCGGCCAACAGCGAGGAGGTGGGGTATGGCAAGGATTGCTTCCTGGGGCAACCATTTGTGCCTGATCTACTCAAAAACCTGAGCAGATAGCGAAAAACAGGCTTTTCAGGAGCGTTAGCAACAGAGAACAGGCACTTTCGGGCTGCTCATATCTGCTACCCGTACTCTGCAGAATGGCTATCCACGCTCACAGGTAAGAGTTACACGTTTCTTTTGCTTATAAAAGCGGTGAGAGAGATTCTACGGTTCCATAGGGCTGTCCCAGGAAGCAATCCTTGCCATACCCGCATTAGTTTGAGGAGCGGTTTCATACCCTTATGCGCGATGTTCGCTAAGGATCCTCGTCCTCCCTCAAGAAGAGAAGGGCTTCTACAGGGGCCTGTTAAGGGCCAAAGACGGGAGCAGATTGTGGGCGCGTTAAGCGATAGAGGGTGTGGGACTGGTTCGCAATGGCCTTTTCGACTTTCTCCCCCTGTACGTCACCCTGCCGCTCAGGTGAGCCAGGCAGTTCTGCAAATGACAGCCTCCTCTGCAAAGATCCGCACCTCTGCTACCCGCAGCGTAAAAAACTCCTCCCATGGGCCAAACACAGGGTCCCAGAGGCGATAATCATAGGTCAGGTGCAGTTCTGCTCGACGCCCTGGCAGCAGCGCGGCCACAAAAATCACGGAGCTAGTATCCTCTTGCCCCCGTGCCGCCAGATATACCGAACAGGTCTGGATCGGCCAATAGATGACCAGGGTGGGCCAGGGACTGTCCAGATACTCTTCATAGAGATAGCCCTCCTGATCTCTGAGTACTTTCCCGCCGGATTCCAGCAGCAACCGTTCCGCCTCCGGCTCAATGGCCTGGATCACATTCCGGTGCGGTCGCTCTGCGACCTGGAGCGTGTGAGGCTCAATCTGTATGCTTCTGCCTGTTCTGCCCATCGCTCGTCTTCTCCGATCCTGCGGGACTGTTCCGATCGCATGCGTGAAACGCGAGACGAGGGGAGATCACATGGGGCAGAGGCTCTCGTCCCAGTACCACGCGCAAGCCGCGAATCTCGCTTGTTCGCCTGGTTTTCAGATGGTCTCTGAGGACAACACATAGTCCTCAGAGACCTCTCAGCTCCCTGTTTCTCATGAGTGCCACTTCCTTGACTTCCACTGCTTGCTGCTCCTCCTGGCGAGCGAGCGATGGTTACTCAACACTCCCAAACAGCTTGATCTCCTCGAGTTCCACGTCCGTGAGTGCGCGTGGAACCACGCCCTGTGCAACCTTCTCGCTCTGAACGTGGCGGCGTATGCTCTCGACGATCTCCGGGTTCGCAAGCGTCGTCGTGTCTCCAACATCGGCGAAGTTGGAGATGGCAGCAAGAACGCGGCGCATGATCTTGCCAGAGCGGGTCTTGGGCATATCCGCGACGATCCAGGTATGCTTCGGTCGCGCGATCTTCCCGATCTCCCTCTCAATCGCCCTGGCCACCTTTTCCTCAATGTCCCTACTTGGGTTCAGCCCTGGCTTGAGTGCAACGTACATCTCCACGACCCGACCGCGCAGATCGTCTATCAGCGGGACCCCGGCGGCCTCGGCAATCTCATCGACGGTGAGGCTTGCCGATTCAAGCTCTTTCGTTCCGAGCCGGTGTCCGGCCACATTGATCACATCATCGACCCGGCCAAGGATGCGGAAATACCCGTCGGCGGCAAGCATGGCGCCGTCACCAGCGAAGTACGGCCAGTCACGCCAGTCTGTACTCGCCTTGTTCCGGCAGTACTTCTCATAGTAGATCTGCACAAAGCGCTCCGGCTGGCCCCAGACCGTCTGAAAGATGCCGGGCCAGGGGTTGCGGATGCACATGTTGCCAGCCCGCCCTGATCCTCCTTCGACCACGTCGCCTTTTTCATCGTAGATCGCGGGGTAGATGCCAAGAACACCTGGGCCGCAGCTGCCAGGCTTCATCGGCTGCAGGGCAGGCAAGGTGCTGCACAGGAAGCCGCCGTTCTCGGTCTGCCACCAGGTGTCGACAATGATTGCTTCGCCCTTTCCGACGACCTTGTGATACCAGCGCCAGACCTCCGGCTCAATCGGCTCTCCCACAGTTGTCATGTGCTTGAAATGGTAGTGGTATTTCATCGGCTCGTCGGGACCGAGCTTGCGGAGCATGCGAATCGTCGTCGGAGCGGTGTGGAAGATGGTCACGCCGAGTTGCTCGGCGATCCGCCAGGAACGGCCCGCATCGGGATACGTCGGCACACCCTCGTACATCACACTCGTCGTCCCAAGTGCCAATGGACCGTAGACGATGTAGGAGTGTCCGGTGATCCAGCCAATGTCGGCGAAGCACCAGTACGTGTCCTCGGGGTGGATATCCTGGTAGTACTTTGACGTGCCAGCGACGTACGCAAGGTATCCGCCTGTGCTGTGCTGGCACCCTTTGGGGCGACCGGTCGTGCCACTGGTATACATAAGAAATAGTGGGGCTTCGGCAGGCATGGAAACCGGCTCGACGATTTTCCGGTGGTAGTCCTTCAGCACTTCGTCGACGAAGAAATCTCGACCGGCGACCATCGGGCTTTTTGAGGCATACTGACCTGGATGACGCCGCCAGACCAGGACTTTCTCAACTTCAATACCGAGTTCACGGGCCGCTTTTATCGCCTCGTCGGCTTTGGCCTTGTGGTCGATCAACTCTCCATTGCGGTAGTAGCCGTCCATTGTCACCAGGATGTGACTTCTCGAGTCAGCAATCCGGTCTCCGCACGCCGCCCCGCTGAATCCACCAAATACCTCGGAATGGATGACGCCAAGACGCGCACAGGCCAGCATGGAAACCGGCAATTCAGGAACCATTGGGAGGTGGAAGGTGACGCGGTCGCCAGTCTTGACCCCGCCGAAGTCTCGGAGAAGTGCAGCGAACTCGTTTACCCTCATGTAGAGTTCCTGATACGTGATCGCCCTGGTATCTTCTGTTTCCGGCTCAGGCACCCAGATGAGAGCGGCCTTGTTGCTACTGGTCGCCAGGTGGCGATCCACGCAGTTGTAACACGCGTTGAGCCGCCCGCCGACGAACCACTTCCAAAACGGCGGGTTGCTTGTGTCCAGCGTCGTGTGCCAATAGTGGTCCCACGTGAGCAGATCCGCGTATTCCTTGAAGCACTCAGGAAAGGACTCCTCACTGAACCGTTCAAAGATACTCGGATCGCTTGCATTCGCCTGCCCAATAAAGCGTGGAGGGGGTTGATAGTACTCCTCCTCCCGCCAGTGAACGGCGATCTGTGCTTCGGAGACCACGTCTCCCTCTTGTTGTTGTGCCATCGCTTGATTACCTCCTGCTTCTACGATACTCTTCCCGCTACGATTGTAGACGGTTCGCTTCTGTAGCCAACCTGCGAGCAGAGCGGTTCAACCGCTTGCGCTTCGTCGACCGACACATCAGGGCTTCTGACACAAGCGCCATTGCAGTTGTCAAGGACCCTGGCGTGGCGGCCAATGGTCTCGTTTCCCTTGCAGTAAAGTGCCGCATCCTCCAAATGAAGCACAGGAACACAGGGAAGACGCGCCCTTGATTCCGCTCACATTTTCGTATATACTCAGTATACCATATCGTCTTCTTGTCATACAAGATGATTGACAGGCCAGAGTGCAGAAAGAAAGAAAGAGAGTATCCATGGCCACATCCCTTCCGACCGCAAGCACGGCTTTTGCGATCTCGCGTATCGCCGCGCCCATCCGCGAGCAGGTGGAAGCCCGCTTACGGCAGGCCATCACGAGCGGGCACTTTCGTCCGGGAGACCGGCTCATTGAACGGGAACTCTGTACGCTGCTTGGGGTCAGCCGCACCTCCCTGCGCGAGGCGCTGCGTCAGCTGGAGGGGGATGGGTTAGTCACCAATATCCCCAACAAGGGGATGGTCGTGGCGACCATGACCCGGGAAGAGGCCGAGGAGATCTACCAGTTGCGTGCGATGCTGGAAGGCCTGGCGGGACGCCTCTTTGCTGAGCAAGCGAGTCCTGAGCAGCGCGCCGCCCTGCGGGAAGCCCTGGAGGGTGTGGAAGCGGCCCACCAGTCGGGGAACCTGCAGGCGCTCGTCTCTGCGAAAGATCGCTTCTATGCGGTGCTGGTGAGTGGCTGTAGCAATCGCACTGTGGGAACCATTCTCCAGTCCCTGCACGACCGCATCGCCTCGCTGCGCTTCGTGACGCTGGCGCGTCCTGGACGTGCGACCGCGAGCGTGGTGGAGATGCACCGCATCCTTGGGGCGATCGAGCGACAGGACCCGGAGGAAGCCTGGCTGGCCTGTGTCGAGCATGTCCAGCACGCCGCTCGTGTCGCCACACAGGTGTTCGAGCAGCAGGAAGCGCTGACTCTGCCAGTTGGCTCTGCCATGCGTCGCCTGGCAAGTGAGGAGGAGACCGGACGCGATGAAAGGTGATGCGCCAGGGGCGGGACCAAGCTCGGTGGCCGACCTCATGCGCCAGATTGATGTGGGGTACGCGGCTGTCACGCACAGGCTCCTGGAGCCGAACAGAGACGCGGCCAGACACGCCTGGATCACGGCCCACATGGAGCGCCTGGCCTCGCTGCATGCGCACCTGGAGGCCGCGGTCGGCATAGAGGAAGCCACACGGCTGGTGCTGAAACGGACGTTTCAGCAGCGCGCTGCCTCTCCAAGGTGGGAGGAGTACGGTAGGCAACACCGAGCAGACTGATCGCACGGCATCGCCAGCCATCCTCCTTCCCATGACCCCGCCGCAGGCGGCAGGCACGCTCACCAGGAGTGGAACGACCCCTGGCTTCGCCCTCGACGGAGAGGAGATACCGCGTGGACACGCGCTCGCTCGTCCTGCTGCACTGCCGCATCGTGACCAGAGGCAGGCTGAAGCACCGTCCATGCTGCAGGAAATTGCCGAGCAGGCGGACAACCACTCCGTGAGGAACCATTGTTCTCGTAGCAGCGGTCCAAGTTCATACGCATTCCAACGAAAGGAGGGAGATGTCATGCAGGAAACACCGATGGTGCAGACAGGCGTTCCTGATACGCCAGAGACAGCACTAAGAGAGCATCTCAACACAGCCGTGATCCAGACGGAAGCTTTGCTGCAACTGTTACACACGTTGCAAACGGGGGCCTGTCTTTCCTTAGACACGTGGCAAGAAGTCTTCGCGGCGTCCCAGGACGCCGTAGAACGAATCAACCAGGCTGTGACACTGGCGCACGACGTGTTTGATGGACACGTCGTGCTGCTGCCAGGATTTGTGGCAGCAGAGCTGACCTGTGATGAATTCCAGTGCCTGGCCTGGCAGTAGGCATGTGCCGCAGAGGAAGAACACCACAAGCACCCCGCACCAGTGAGTGCCCTTGTTTCACCAGGGCCTGTGCAGCAGGAACGCTTGCCTGCCTCCTTTGGCGAACAGGTCGCACTTGATTGATCAGCCCTCTGTCCTGGAAGAAACAGAGGACGAAAGGAAGGGCGATGGCGGAACACCTGACCAGACAGAGAGAGGCACATCCGGCGAGGCAATCATGGGCAGACAAGCGGGAAAACGTCAGGTGAGTGAATGCCTGCGGAGAACGACCATGCAGGCGATTGAACCGGAGGCGGAACGCCTCCGGTTTCAAGCAGGAGGTTTCGTGTCTTTTGGGGCTGCCCTTCTGTCCGTCTGCCGGGCCGAACTGCACCAGCACTCTGATTGTCTGCTCTGGTGATCGTTTGTGTTCGTGATGAACACGTTCTGAAAGGCAGAAGATGTACAAAGGTCAATCAGGCATGTGGGCCTGGCTCTTGCACCGCATCACGGGAATCGGGATTCTCCTGTTCCTGCTCGTCCATATCGTGGATGTGTCCTTGCTGGGATTTGGCCCTGCGGTCTACAACGATGGTATCCGTCTTTTTGACGTCTGGGTGGCGCGTCTGCTGTCTCTGGCGCTGATCGCTGCCGTACTCTTTCATGCGTTCAACGGTGTACGTGTCATGCTGATTGACTTTACCCGCCGGGGAGTACACTACCAGCGGGCCATGTTCGCCATCGCCCTGGTCCTTGCTATTGTCTGCTTCATCCCTATGGCTCTTTTTGTGGTTGCACCACTCGTTCATCTCTTCGCTGCTGCCAGCACGAAGTAACCGTTCATGGAGATTACGAAAGAGGAGTATGTTCATGCGTCTGTCGACCGGCTCTGGCCCACGCCCCTCGGGCAGCGGCTTTGAGACCCTGTCCTGGTACTTCATCCGCGTTTCCGGTATCGCGCTCATTGTTCTTGTCATCATTCACCTGCTCGTGATGCATGTCACCACTGACGTGGCCTGCACGACGTTTCAGTTCGTGGCTGCGCGGTACGTGAACCCCCTCTGGCGGCTCTTCGACTGGCTGCTGCTCACCTTTGCGCTGCTGCATGGCATGAACGGGCTGCGTGTCGTCGTCGATGACTCTGTGCGATCGCGTGGCTGGCGCCTCAGCATCCTCTCTCTGCTGGGGGGAGTGACGCTGGTCTTCTTCCTGTTGGGCACGATCACGCTCATCACCTTCCCGACCACTCTCCCATCGAGCCTTCTTGGCCCGACCTGTGTCCATTTCCACTAGAAGCGAGGAGAAACCATGTATCAGAAATTTGATGTCGTTATCGTCGGCTCCGGCGGTGCCGGGCTGATGGCCGCCATGCAGCTACAGGGCGCCAGCGTTGCGGTGCTAAGCAAAGTCTACCCCACGCGCTCGCATACCGGTGCCGCGCAGGGAGGGGTGGCCGCAGCGCTTGGCAATCTGGAGGAAGATCACTGGAAGTGGCATATGTACGATACCGTCAAGGGTGGCGACTACCTGGTCGATCAGCCCGCAGCGGAAATCCTGACTCGCGAAGCCATCGAGGCCGTCTACGAGCTGGAGCACCGCGGACTGCCCTTCAATCGAACCCCGGATGGGCGCATCGACCAGCGCCTCTTCGGTGGGCATACCCGCAACTTCGGCGAGGCACCCGTCCGTCGTGCCTGCTATGCCGCCGACCGCACGGGGCATATGATCCTGCAGACGATGTACCAGAACGCCATCAAGAACCACGTGCGCTTCTTCAGCGAGTTTCTCGTCCTGGACCTGCTGCTCTCCGAGGGGCGGGTCGCGGGCGTCGTCGCGCTGGAGATCCGCAGTGGGCAGATGCACACCTTCCACGCCAAAGCCGTCCTCTTCGCCACCGGCGGCTACGGGCGGGCCTGGCGCGTGACCAGCAACGCCTACGCCTGCATGGGCGACGGCATGGCCATCGCCTACCGCCGGGGCGTCCCTTTGCAGGACATGGAGATGTACCAGTTCCACCCCACCGGCATCTACAAGGTGGGCGTGCTCCTCAGCGAGGCGGCACGCGGCGAGGGCGGCAAGCTGCTCAACGGCCGTGGCGAGTACTTCATGGAGCGCTACATGCCCACCATGAAAGACCTGGCCCCACGCGATATCGTCTCGCGCTGCATTCTCCAGGAGATCAAAGAGGGGCGCGGCATCGACGGCAAGGACTACGTCTACCTGGACCTGCGCCACCTGGGTGCCAAGACGATTACCGAAAAGCTGCCCGATATTACCGACTTCGCACGCAACTACCTCGGCGTCGAGCCCATCACCGAGCCGGTGCCCATCCAGCCGACAGCGCATTACGCCATGGGGGGCGTCCCCACTGACGTCGACGGGCGCGTAGTGATGGACCCGCAGTGGACGCCGCTGCCCGGCTTCTATGCGGCCGGGGAAGTCGCTTGTGTCTCGGTGCACGGGGCCAATCGCCTGGGTACCAACTCACTGGTGGACCTGATCGTCTTCGGTCGGCGTGCAGGCAAGCACATGCGCCAGTTCATTGCCGAGCACGAACAGGTACCGCTCCCACAGGAGCCCGAGGCCACCTCCCGTGAGCTGGTAGATCGCCTGTATAGCTCGACCGGCGGCGAGTCGGCGGCGCGCATCCGCAGTGCGCTGCAGAACGAAATGGACGAGTACGTGTCTGTCGAGCGCAGCGAGCAGGGCCTACGCCGCGCGCTCGATACCATCGACGGGTTGCAGGAAGCCTACCGGAACGTGCAGATACAAGACAAAGGCAAGACCTTCAACACCGAGCTGGTCGAGGCCCTTGAGCAGGGGTTTCTGCTCGACTGCGCTGAGGCCACCATCCACGGCGCACTCGGGCGCCAGGAGAGCCGCGGCGCGCACTACCGTACCGACTTCCCCAAGCGCGACGACGCCAACTGGCTCAAGCACACGCTGGCGTACAAGGGCACCAGGGCGCACGACGTGCGGCTGGACTATAAGGACGTACTCCTGATCGACGACCCCATCTTCAAGCCGAAGGAACGGAAATACTAAGGAGGCATGGCATGGACATCGTGCTGCGAGTCAAACGCTTCGATCCTGAGAAGGATGAGAGATCCTACTGGGGCGAGTACCACGTTCCCGCCGATCCCATCGACCGCCTGCTGGACGCGCTCAATACCGTCAAGTGGACGATGGACGGCACCCTCACGTACCGCCGCTCCTGCGCCCACGGCGTGTGCGGCTCCGATGCCATGCGCATCAATGGGCGCAACCGCCTGGCCTGTAAAGTGCTGGTGCGTGACGTGGGCAAGCGGGTGACGATCGAGCCCATGCTTGGCTTCCCGGTGATCAAAGACCTGGTCGTCGATATGGACCCGTTCTTTGAGAAGTACGTGGCGATCAAGCCCTACCTCATCACGTATGACTCGGAGCCGGGCACCGAACGCCTGCAGAGCCCCGAGGAGCGTGCACGCTATGACGAGGGCACCAAGTGCATCCTGTGCGGTGCCTGCACGGGCTCCTGCCCGTCGGTCTGGGGCAATCCCGACTGGGTGGGCCCGGCCTCCATCGTGAACGCGCACCGCTTCATCTTCGACAGCCGCGACCAGGGCGCGGCAGAACGCCTGGCCATCCTGGGCCAGCGCGACGGTGTGTGGCGCTGCCGCACCATCTTCAACTGCACCGACGCCTGCCCGCGTGGCATCCCCGTCACCGACCTGATCGAACAGGTCAAACGGGCCATTGTCTACGGCGAACCATGACCCCGGACTGGGGCCCGATCACATGGAGAGAGGCAACCGTTCGCTCACAGCCAGGGGCGAGAAGCGGGAGGCTGGGCAGGGGAGTCCCTGGCGGTCGGTCGGTCGCCTTGTCGTGAGGGCAGACGAGGGGCACGCCCTCACGACAAGAAGTGGTACGGTTTTGCCTGGCGGTGCGAAACTGACGAAAGTGCGTAAGAACCGATCCTACGTCGCGTGTGCCAGGCCTAGGGCCGCTGCTCTATGACGCTCGCGTAAGATGCGAGCAAGGAGGGTATTATGTCTATGGGAACAACTCCAGCGCAGAAAGTCCTCTGCCCGATCTGTCACCAGGGGGAACAAGTAAAAAAGGTGCCTGCCGCGTATGAAAGCGGAGTGACGCGCCTCGCGCCGCCAACGATGCCGGTAGCGCATGTGGGCATGATGAAGTACATTGTGGTCGGTTTTGTTCTTGTGACCGTCGGCGACTTTTTTACGTTGATCTTGAGCGGAGTGGGTGGCTCTGTCGATTGGCCTCTCGCCGTGCAGGTTATCCAGGCGGTGCTCACCCTACTCGCGATTGTCGCCGCTCTGGTGATTGCCTACATTGCGTTCCAGCGCGTGGTCAGTGGCGATATGAAAACGCAGAGATTGTTGCCTGCCTATGACGAGGCTATGGAAAACTGGCATCGGCTTTCTTATTGTACACGCGACGATATCGTATTTGACCTGCAGACCAACACCACCCTCTCCGACGCAACCCTGAAGTCTCTCCTTTCCATCGAAGCCACCTACGAGCGCCTGCAACAGACGCAGCAAGCTGAGGTTGCGCACCACGAAAATCACTAGCCAGACCGGGGTGACCGCACGAACCAGTGCAACCCTTGCGGTCACCCTGGTTCGTGCTGGAAAATAATGGACAGACGATACCTACACACATCTATGACGAATGACGTGTTCAACTCAGGACTCATAGGCAAGTACACCAGGGGTAAATCGGTAGCTCTCGAAGCGAAAACGCAGGCAGGAGATGGCCTGGCACTGCCTGTTCTGAGGAAGACCTCGGTACACTCACCTCAAAGGTGAGTGAGAAACGAGAGGAAGGAGTGGAGATGATGCCAAGAAGACAGGTGTTCTCACGGCAGGAAGACGGAAGGTCCTCCGCTCACCTTGCCAACCAGCAGACCTTTTTTGCCTGGCTCGGGACCGGCTTGTCTCTCCTGTTGTTCGGCTTCGTCATTGCACTCATGAGGATACTCGTACGTGAGTTGGGCGGAAATGCGGCGCATCGTCTCCCTTTTCCTGATGATGTTTCCACACTGCTGGGTGTTGCCCTTCCCATCCTTGGTCTCCTCCTCATGGGAGAAGCTTGCTTCCATTTCTGGCATGTCCGTCGCGCCATCGATGAGGAGCGCTTCCATCCTCGTGCCTGGTATCCAGTGCTAGTGACGTGTGTCACCTGCATGATCGGCATCTTGGTTGCGCTCTCATTGTTGACGACACCATAGCGGAGCTACGCCGCTTGGTCCGAAACATGTGGACCCGCCCAGGCTTTCTCTCCTCTCAGAGCATGAATTGCTGCCATCTTCTCGCTATTCATTTTCTCCTGTTCCTGGCCCAGTTTCGCAGTGGGAGCCGACGAGCTCCAAGGGGACGCCGGCCTCTCTTTCTCTGGCCTATCACCTCTTGCCGGTGTTGTGACGCGTTTGTGATAGGCGTAAGCCTGTTTGTGATCGAAACGAGAGGCGTGCGCGACACAATAGTGGGAGATTGGGCAATCGCGCGTGATCGACTGGACAGCATACAGGGAAGGAGCAAGCGTATGAGTGCTGCCTCCGAGAACAGGGGGGATATGGAGCACGGAGAGACGGGAGAAACCAGGGACTCCGCGCCCACGTTCCCGGGTGCAGGACTCCCATCCGAGGCCCTCGCGCACGCACCATCATCCTCGTTCCAGGACACCACCCACCTGCTCGTCGATCTGTTGGCCACCCTGAGTCACGAGTTTCGCACTCCCCTCTCGGTGATCAACGGATCTGCCTCAACGCTGCTGCGGAGGCTTCCGCAGCTTTCTTCTGAGGAACAGCGCGAGTTCCTCTCCATGATCCAGGAGGCGGGCCAGCGCCTGGAGAGGCTTTCGGACCGCTTGCTAGAAATTGCTCAGCTCGAGGCGGGCGCTTTTCAGCTCGACGCTGACCTGGTCGATCTTTCTGCGCTCGCACGAGAGGCCATCGCCAGAGCGGAGCGACACGTTCCCGAGCCGCTGCGCGAGCGCTTCACGTTTCAGCTGCAGTGCCGGGATGCGACCGGAAACCAGACGCAGGAGGTTCCCCCTGTCAAGGGCGATGTGCGTGCCTTGCGCAAAGTGCTTGACCACCTCCTGGAAAACGCTACCCGTTTTTCCCCCGCGGGAGGGCGCATTGATGTGATTGTGCGACCAGCTCCACACGGACGAACGGGCAGCGGTGCTGACCAGTCCACAGGACCCTCGTTCCTGGAAATCTGTGTGTGCGACTTTGGACGCGGCATCCCGCCTGAGGACCTGGAACGCATCTTTGAACGGTTCTATCGCGTCGATACCCGTCTGATCCGTGAGGTGGGGGGCCTGGGGTTGGGACTCACGCTGTGCAAATACTTCGTGGAGTTACACGGTGGGCGTCTCTGGGCCGAAAGCTGCTCAGCTGGAGGCAGCGCGTTCCATCTCTGGCTTCCCTTCGAGGCATTCCCCTCGCTGATGTGAGGATCGGACGTGAGGATGATGCCCCGCTTGACGTTGCGCTCTCTTGCAGTTGTTTGAGAAGGACGGCAAGGGTGACCTCGCTTCTGCCGGCGAATCTGCGGGTTCGGCAGGAAGCGTCCCAGCAGTTGAAAACGAGAAGAGCTCGTCCTCCCGATGCTGGTACCCATGTTTGTATGCAAAGCGAACCAAGAGCTTACGGGCCTGCGCCTGGATCATCGAGGTCCTTTCCTCTCACCTCGATCTCCGCCTGGACGATCGAGGTGCCGAGCCAGAAAGCGGAGGGCCGCCTCCGTAGCGGTAATCAGGTGGGACGACGTGCCAGTCCCCTGGGCGCACTCCCAGTGATACAGATCACTGCGCCAGGTGATTGGGATCGGCAAGCGGCGCAGCATAGTTATCAACTCTTGCTCTACACTCTCCATCGCTTTTCTCCCTCCATCGTACTGGGCGTTTCCGTCCTCCAGCAGCGAACAGTTGGCAGAAGCACTGTCATCACAAGCGTTCGGCCCTCACGTATGGGAAGAGGGTGTCGGCGGTGTCAGCGCCAAGCATCTTCCCGCCGCGGTCACGGCATCGCTCGCGCTACAGGAGCGGCAGGCCATCGTCTCCTCATGGAGAACCACCGGGGGATTTCCACCGTCCGGCGAGGGGAATCAGGTTCCCCTCCCCATGCGTCTCTCCAACTGAGTATTCACCCCGCCTCGGGTGTGGTAGGCCACACCCACAGGAGCGAGCACAGGGCCTCGAGCAGACGGCGCTCCTCGGGATCACCCAGGCGCAGCTGCGTCTGCCCGAGCGGCGTCCTCACGGTTCCTCGATCATCCACGGGAGTGACGCTCTGGATGGCACGCGGATTCCCCCCGTGCCAGTGAACTTCGTCGAGCAAGGTCCCCAGTGGCAGCGAGATGGTGAGCAAGCTGCCACGCAGGGGTGCCTCCAGGTCTTCCAGGTGCAGTTCCAGGGTCTCCTCTCGCTGGGTGATCGCGCCCATCGGTGAATCCGCATGGATGAGGATGACTGACTGTGTCGCAGGCCGCGATGTGCCCGCAGCACATGGCAGCGTCGTTCCCGCACGTTCCCCACTTCCACTCGGGAGGAGGAGCGCAGAGGAGTAGGCGACCGCCGGCGGCTCCAGGGAAGCATAAGCTCGTTCGTAGAGCATCGCGACCTCTCTCAGCTCACGCACTACCTGCACCCGCCGACGGTCCTGTGTGAGTTGCGCGCTCATGCGCAGCACCCGGTGCAGGTACGAGCGCGCCAACGCGCTGCCGTCCGTCCGCTCGCGCCAGGTCTCCTCCAGCACGGCTTTCGCCTCGCTCAGTAGGACCTGGTAGACGTAGGTGACCATCCCCGGAGACGTCGCTCTCGAGGTGGGCCGCACCGCGCCCTGCTGTGCCGGAATGTCATCTGGTGTGTGAACCGCTGCCCACAGCACCCCGTAGATGTCCAGGTAGGCACTGTGGCAGGTGGCACAGCCGACCAGGTGAAACAGGAGCGGGGCGTAACGGGCCAGAGCCCCAGGATCGCCCTGCAGGACCGCCATCACCAAGTCCGGGAGAGGCTTTAAGAAACGACGGTGATACGCACCCAGCAGATCTCCCTCCTCATGGGGCGAGGCAAGGCGCACCCCGGCGGTGGAGCTGCCAGGAGCTGGTACAGCCAGTGTGCCAGTGCTCCCTCTGTTCCCGACATGCCAGATGCCTCGTTCAGGTGCTGCTCATCCTTCATGGCTGCCCCGTTGCCCTTTCCAGAGGGGTGCGCCTCCTCTCCTTTCCTCTCGAAAAGCCGACGAGACGCGTGTCTTGTATGGATGTCGTGCGCAGCACGCTCGCTCTCTGGGAGCACGCGCCGAGTGGCTGCGGTCATCTCTTGTTTCCCTTCCTTCTCTTTGCTCTATCCTTCATCCATTCCCAGTCCCCGCTCCCTCCCCAAAGAGACGCGAGCGGAACCTGCGAGGGCACTTCCTCTCGATATGCTCAGCTGTGCGGGTCTACCCACCAGTCAACCGGTCAGTCCGCCGGACCGGTCACTTGTTCCCCTTGATTCGTTGCGTATTATCGTGTATACTCAGTATAGTATATCATCATCTTGTACGACAAGATGATCGTCAGATGAGCGCGTAGAAAGAAAGGAACAGGTGCATCCATGTCCACGTCCCTTCCCGTAGACGAGACCGCGTTTGCGATCTCGCGCATCGCCGCCCCGATCCGTGAACAGGTCGAATCCCAGGTACGGCAGGCCATTCTCAGTGGGCACTTTCGCCCTGGGGACCGGCTCATTGAGCGGGAACTGTGTGCGCTGCTCGGGGTGAGCCGCACCTCGTTGCGCGAGGCACTCCTGCAACTCGAAGGCGATGGGTTAGTCATCAACATCCCGCACAAAGGCATGATCGTGGCGGTGGTGACCAAGGAAGAGGCCGAAGAGATCTACCAGGTGCGCTCTGTGGTGGAAGGCCTGGCAGGGCGACTGTTTGCCGAGCAAGCGACTGATGAGCTTCGTGCTGCCATCAAGGCGGCTATGAACGCGGTCGAAGCGGCCCTGGAGGAGGGGAACCTACAGGCGCTGGTCACCGCCAAAGACCAGTTTTATGCGGTGCTGCTCGGCGGCTGCGGCAATCACACGGCGGGGGTCGTCTTGCAGTCGCTGCATGACCGCATTGCCTCGTTGCGCTTCGTGACGCTGGCGCGACCGGGGCGTGCGACCGTGAGCGTGGCGGAGATGCGCCGCATCCTTGGGGCGATCCTGGCACGCGAGCCGGAGGAAGCCTGCCGTGCCTGCATCGAGCATGTGGAGCGTGCTGCCGCGGTGGCAGCCCAGGTGTTCGAGCAGCGGGAGGAACAGTCCCAGCCATCGGACACCCCCGCGCTCCAGCAGGAAGCGTCGACGGTCGCAGGGAAGGAGCGCTGGACATAGTGAAAGAGGTGACACGAGCCAGAGGTGCAAGCGAGGTGGCTGCGCTCCTGCGGCAGATTGACCTGGAGTATGAAGCGGCCAGGCGGGGGCTCACCGGACTGGCGGAAGGGATTGGCAGGCATACCTGGATTACAGCGCGGATGGAGCGGATGGCAGTGGCCTGTGAGCGTCTGCAAGCGGCCGTGGGCAGCGAGCAAGCCACCATCCTGGTGCTGGAATGCCTCCAGGAACCAGGCGGCTCACAAGAAGGAAAGAGAGAGGCCGACGAACGATGAAGCAGGCAGGGCAACTGCTCCAGGAAACTGATCACCTGTGCCCCCCGCAGCTCTTCAGGAACACAAAGGAAACACCAGCGGAACGAACTTCGGAGTCGCCCCTGCTGGGCGGACAGGTGATCCACGCCGGGGATGTGCTCTCGCTACGCGTCTTTGGCTCCTGGGTCACCGGACAGGTCGAGCAGGACCACACGGGCTGGTATTTGCTGACGGCTGCCCAGGTCGGCATTCGCCTCTCGGCTGGACTCACCGTCCGTTGGGAGCGTGGTGGGCAGAGGGAAGAGGAGGAGCAACGCGGATGATGATGGAACAGGGTCATCTGGTCGGGAGGAGCAACGCGTACTGGACCGTTGCCTGCTTCCTGTGATGGGCGCATCGCGCTCTATCGAGTGGTCGCTCGGCCACATCCAGGCCAGGGCAACCTGGAGGAGCAGCAACGTTGGGCGTCAGCTGCTGTTCTTGTGTTCTATGGACGCTCACCAGTAGCGCAGAAAGGCGACAATCGTGCAGAGTACACACAACATGTCTGAAGACAAAATCATCCCGGGTTCGGGCGAAGCACCTCCACGGTGGTGTTTCCGGTGTCATACCCCGCTTTCCCCGGAGCCGGATGTCATTCGCCGTATGTTCTCCAATGGAACACATCTGGAAGGAGCTTGGTTCGTGCGCTATTGCCGTAATCCCGCCTGCGGTGCGGCGAACTTGGAGGAATGTGACGATCAATCGAGGTGTGAGGAGGGTGCTGGGAAGCCCGGAGAGCGTTCACGCGTCTCCTGACGAAGGCAGACGATAAGGAACGAAGCACAGGAGACACCAGGAGGATTCAGTGTGGTTCGATGAATTTCATGTCCCGGTCTGGAAGGCAGGTGAAGTCGCTCCAGCAGGGAGCTATCTGCGGATTGACAACCGCTCCTACCAACGGATCACGTTGGAGCAGGAGGGGCCCTTGCCCGCTTCCTTTGACGGCCACCGGGCGCGCTATGCGTGCTCTCACACGGCCCCGAGGTCGAGTCGAGACCACGGGCAGGCTGGAGCGACAGCTGCGACGGGGAGTTTTCGCACGTCTGCTTCGGTGGCTCTTGAAGAGCCAGTGCCACACCACTCGTCGTGATGTGCGAAGGGTCGCGGTCGCAACACATGGGCAGGCCTCGTTGTTGATACGCAGGGAGGGGACAGGGTGTACATGATCACCCCCCGGAAGGGGAGGGAGAAGCCATGCACCAGGAGTATCGGCTCCTTGGTCCAGGGGTACGACAAAGACGCCTGTCGTGTCGGCAGTGCCAGGCACCGCTGCCATTTGAGACAGATGTCTTCCGTCGGTGACTTCGCCGGGGAGGAACCGCTGAAGCAGCCTGGCTCGTGCGACGCTGCCGCAATCCCACCTGCGGGGTCAGCCACCTCCAGGCACCCGAAGATGCGTCGGATAGCGAACACGCGAGACAACGGGAACTGGCCGGAACAAGGAGCATGTTTGGACGAGGTGAAGTGAGGGCAAGGTCCTCTAGAATGACGGGGGAGGGAGAGCATGATGAAGCGTTGGCCGCTTGCTTCTGGCCCATGCTGGCCGTCTCCTGGCCGCCACCCACCTGCTCGGTGCCCCCTTGCAGCTCGAGAGCAGGAAGAGAGCTCCTCCGGTGTGTGGCGTACCGGCTAACTGGCCAGAAACACTGGTACATCGACTGCGTGGCGTCCTGTCATCGCAGGTGTCTCATAACGGAGGCTGACTGCCCATGCGTGTACTAGGATCGTTTCGTCATCTGAAAATAGCTCTGCTTTTCGTGTTCAGTGTCCTGCTACTGGGAACGGTGGGCTACATGCTGATCGAACAGCTGTCGTTCGTCGATGCCCTCTATACGACTATCGGCATGATGGCCACCGTCGGAAATGTGGTTCAGCCCCTGTCCGGGCCGGGCCGCCTGTTTAGCGTGTTCGTCATCGTGTTCGGCGTGGGCTCGCTCCTCTATACTTTTGGGACAGGCATGGAATTTATGATCGAGGGCCACTTCAGCCTGGCGATCAGGAGGCGGTTCATGGAGCGCAAAATTGCCGCATTGCGGCAGCATTCTATCGTCTGTGGTTTTGGACGCGTGGGCTCGCAGATCGCGGAAGATCTTGCGGCAGCCGGTCTGCCCTTCGTCGTGATCGACATGAAGGAAGGGAACGTGCAGACCTGCATCCAACGTGGCTATCTCGCACTCCAGGGAGACGCGACGAGCGATGACGTGCTGCAAGAGGCAGGCATTCGACAAGCCAAAGGGCTGCTGGTAGCCACCGAAGAGGATGCGCACAATATCTCGATTACCCTCTCGGCACGCCACCTCAATAGCAAGCTGTTCATTGTCGCGCGAGCCAACCACAGGGAGACGGAAGCCAAGCTGAAGCTGGCGGGGGCGGACCGTGTCCACTCACCGTACACGATGAGTGGACATCGGATGACACAGATCGCCCTGCAGCCGGGAGTGGTCGATTTTTTGGATGTCCTGACGAGGGCAGAAAGAACGGACCTGGCGATTGAGGAACTGGACCTGGCTGCCACCTCACCGCTGGTGGGCAGAACACTCGTGGATGCCCAGAAGACCATGCGTCATGGCATGATGATCGTCGCGGTCAAAAAAGCCGGGAGGATCATCCCGGGTGCAACAGCGGATATCTCTCTCGCAGCGGGTGATACGGTAATCATCGTTGGTCAGAGCGAGCAGCTCGCCGCATTTGAGCAGCAGCAGCGGGGAAGCTCCGGGTAGACGATGCGATCGTACAGGTGAGCGGATGGCCCAGGCAGATCAGAACAGGCCGCGCACGCGCGAGATGCCGGTGTGCGCGGCCAGATCGGTCGAACACGGGCCTGAGCCAGCGTGTGGCTGAAGGCAGGCGCCCCTGTCGCCAGAGCGCAGAGCGCACAGGACGCGGATTCAGGAAAAAGCACCAGGAGACAGACTTGGGAAGGGGTCAATAATGAACACGACGCATGAGTTTCAGGATAGACGTGAGGAGCGAGAGCACGACGCTCCACTCGCCAGATGGCTCCTCCACCTCTTTGCAGAAGCCACGCCGGTGCCAGTCTCGCAGGTGACGGAGGCTGATGACGTGTTGGCGGAGTACCATCCGCGGTTCTATCACCAATTACCCGATTTCATTCTGGCGCTTCTTGAGCACGATGCGCAGGCAACGGTGCATTACGCGCCGCTCCTCTATCATTTAGTCGGGTGTGCGCCCTGTCATGCAGCGTACCTGGAGCTCTACCAGGCGCTGCAGGGGGCGTACCTGGACCTCTATCAGGCCGTGCAGGAGGGAGTGGGGCCCACTGAGGTACCAGGATATGTGGAGACTGCGCCGATAGAGGCGACTCCTCCTCGGATGCTCATGCGTTTGTGTCAGCTCTTGATCAAGCAGGCGCAAGCCATCAAGCTCCAGGCGAGGCGTGAACAGGGCGGTGGCGAGGAGGTAGCGCGTTCGCTCTTGCAACAGGCGCTGCTCATGAGCAGGCATCTGACAGAAAGGAGGATGCGGCAGCAAGCGCTGCAAGACCTGGTACAGGTTGCGACGATGGATGAGGCGTCTGGAGGGCGAGGTCAAGCCGCAGTCTCGTACGCGCCGGTCCACACCGCTCATCCCGTCACACGACAGGCAGGACATCCGGCGCGACCCCCTGGCACTCCTTCGCTTCCTCCTGAGCAGCCACTGATTCATCTGCAGGCAGACGTGCACGAAGGCAGCATTCTGCAACAGGGCACGCGTCTGGAACTGCACGTGCATGGCCTGGAGGAGCACTGGCGCGGGCACTATCTCACCATCACGGTTCCACTCGGTACCTTGCTCGAAGTGGTGCGCTGGTCTGGGGGCAATGCCTCCGCGATTCGCAGCCCGGTGCCTGTTGACGCAGAGGGAAGCATCCGCATGCTGCTGGGGGAGACGGATTTATACCTGAGCCATCCAGCGGATCACCGTGTGCTTGAGGCGCTGTTCTCGCAGGTGGAGATGCGTCTGGCCTGGTGAAGAGCTGGCGATGGAGAATTGGTATGCGGCCTGGTGAGTCCGAAACTCGGAGAAAGGAGACGTTCCATGTATGACAACCCGTATGAACACTTGCCGAAGGTTCCCTCATTTGAGGTGACGAGCCAGGATGTGCGGGACGGCGAGAAGCTGCCCCTGCCGCCCATCAGCGGGATCTTCGGTGCAGGCGGTGAGGATCGTTCACCCCAATTGTCCTGGCGCGGATTTCCAGAAGGAACGAAAAGTTTTGTCGTGACCGTCTACGACCCTGATGCACCCACGGCGAGCGGCTTCTGGCACTGGGCAGTCGTCGACATCCCTGCCCACGTCACTGAGCTTGCACGCGGGGCTGGGGACGAGCAGGGCTCAGGCCTTCCCGAGGGTGCATTTCAGCTCCGCAATGATGCTGGACTGGCCCGGTATCTCGGCGCCGCACCTCCTGCTGGTCATGGGAAACATCACTACTACCTGGTCGTGCATGCGGTTGACGTCGCGTCACTTGGTCTGGACAAGGACGCGACGCCAGCTTTCCTGGGCTTCACACTCTTCAGCCACACGCTCGGCCGGGGCATGCTTGTCCCCTGGTACGAAGCAGAGGAGACGGAGGGTGGAGCGAGAGATCGGCGAGGCGTGAGCTAGGAAAGACCTCTGGAGAGTGGAGGAGCGTTCTACCTCCTCTGCAAAAGGAGGCCAGATCATCTCAGCGCAGAGGGACGCATCTTTGCCGAAAGAGAGGCAGGTGATGAGAGCTAATCTTTATGACATGCAAGAGGAGGTGCAGGCAGGGCGCACAGTGATCACCACCGTGAAGCCTGTTCTGCTGAAGATCGAGGCCTGTGCTCACCCGCGCGGGATCAAGCTCTGTCTCCACATCCTGGGCGAGCAGGGCAGCACCTTCAGCTCGGAGCACGTCGTGGCCAATCTGCACGCGCTCTGCGCCGCATTCGGCATCGACGAGCACGAGGTCCGCTGGCACGTGACCGCGCAGGACACAGAGCCAGGTGCCTATGTCCCTTTTCTCTTCTTTTAGGGAGGAGAGACGCACAGCTCATCGTTGTCTTCCGGTGGGAGCGTGCCCATCCCACACGAGTATGCCGAGCCTTCGAGCACGCAGCGTGATGGTGCGATGCAAATGACAGAGGAGCAAGCAGTGTCCCGAGATGAACGGTGGCGACACCCCGCCGTCCTCGGAGACACGGGTCTCGCGCTTTTTTCTGACGTTCGGCGCGCGGAAAAGGAGGTGGAACGAATCATGCTCGGCGAATGTCCGATGGCTTCGAGTGCTGATCTGGTGCTCGAACGCCTCGATCATCTCGTGCAAACAGATCTCGTGTTGTGGCTTCAAATGACGGTCGTGATGGGGGGAATGCTGTGGTGCCTGGCCCTGGCTCTCACCCTGTTCGTCGGGGGATGGTATGCCTCCACCCATCCTGATCGCGGCACCGACCGCATCATCAGGCGTTTGGCTCGCGTGCTGTCTTTCTTGACGTTCTCACTTTCGGAGTATCCGAATCCCTCGGCTGAGGATGCCCCGCAGCCAGGAGACGTGCCAATGGATAAGCAAGAAGCGGAACGCCTGGCCAGGCTATCGAACGAATGCATGTCGCCTGGCTCCAGGTGGACCAGATCGTGTTCAATGAGACAAGGAAGGCCTATGAGCTGAAGTGTAGCTATCGGGGTCCTGCTGGATTCTTGGGATCCAAAGCGATCTGGAGCACGCGGTGGATTACCAGTCCCCGGGAATGGATCGGCTTGCTCATCGAACATCGCGATACGCTGTAACGATCCCTGAGCCTGCACATACAAAGCTGAATGGAACCAGGTCCAGCGCGTTGATCGAAGGCCAGTCGGGTTGGATGGCGGCACAGGTCAAGCTGGTCGGTGGAGAAGTTGGCTCGAAACGAGAAGGCCTTTCGAGTTCCCAGGTCAATGCGCTTCTCCCTCAGGCCCAGCTCTCTCGCGATCCCGCACGCAACTACGCCATCGTGCAGGTGTTGCTCCAGACAGGGATTCGCTTGAGTGAATGTAGCGGTCTCACCTTCAGCGACATTACCTTTGGGAAGCGGAGTGGCTTGCTCCTGGTCCGGGCAGGCAAGGGCAATAAGGTGAGATCGGTTCCTCTCAATAGTTCTGCCCGCGACGCCCCCGCTACCTACACGGCCCCCAGACTGGGCATGGAGAAGCCTTCGATCAAGGCAGTCGCGGCCAAATGGCCCAAATCTGCGTCTCCAAAGGCCTTTGCACCCATCTTCGAGAGTCAAAAAGGCGGCCAGCTTTCGACTTCAGCGATGGGACAAATGATTGCTGATCTGGCAAAAGCCGCCGACGACCTTGTGCCAGAGGAGACGGGTGCGCACAGGCTGCGGCACACCTTCGCGCGCAATTACCTGGCGCAATACTCTGGCGACGTCGTCGGGCTGGCGACCTTGCTCGGACATAGCTCGCTGGATACCACCAGGCTCTATAGCCAACCAGAAGTGTCCCAACTGGCCGAACGGGTAGAACGGCTCAATATCAACGCTTACTCAGAGTAAGGACAGGTTCTGCACAGCTACACATTTGATCAGGATCTTCGCCTTACTCGCCATACCACCAGCAGCATTCTAGACACCCCATCAATGCGGATTCTCTGATCCAATTCCTTAGCGTTGTTTTTCGTTCCGTTAATACTCAAGGGCCTGCTAAAGATGATGGCCTGGGTCAAACGATCACCGCTACTGGCGGTATGAATAGTCTGCATGAAGACGCCATCGATATAGATGTGGGCCTTGCTGTTGTCGGGATGCACTTCAGCAATCAGGGCATACCGCTGCCAGTAAAGGTGTACTGAAAAGAGGCACCAGGCGTCTGCGTGTAGTGGATATCGTCGTGGTAATTCTTGTTTAGACTAAAGTAACTCACCTTCTCGCATCCCTGTGACGATCGCTGTGGTAAACAGCGCCTCCAGGCGGTGCCCTTTGGCTGCCGCCAAGAACTTCTGCGATTGCTCCACCGTCAATGGGTGTATTTCATGCCCCTTCACACGCGGAAGTATCACGGTATCGCACACGTTGCGGTTCACCAGGCTATTGCACAGAGCGTGGGCGAGTGTGCGATCCAGCACCTGGAAGCACGGTGGGTGTCTCTCGTTGCGGTGCACAGAAACCATCGATCACCGTACACAGGTGCAAGCAATGTCCTTGACAGTGTGTGTTCATTGCATTAAGCTGAGATAGGCATGAAGCTGCGTCCGAAAAAATATGTCGCACAATGAGACAGCTACCCATCAGAGGCGCTCGTCGAGAGTGATGAGCCAGGAAAGGCAGACAAGATTATGGATGAATCACAATTGATAGCAATGCTCAAGGACTTGCCTCTGCCTCTCACTATCACCTCACGCAAGGGGGAGTATTGGTGGGAGTGTTATACAATCTGTGGCAGTGCATCCACCTTTCTTGAAGCGCTGCACAGCGCCTTACTCCACCTCCAGGCGCCCATCTGGCAGGCTCCTCCTCAGACCGATGAGAAGGCAGACAAGACTATGGATGAATCACAATTGATAGCGATGCTCAAAGGCTTGCCCCTGCCTCTCACTATCACCTCACGCAAAGGAGGGTATGTATGGGAGTGCTATGCAGAGCGTGGCAATGCATCCACCTTTCTTGAAGCGCTGCACAGCGCCCTACGTTACCTCCAGGCGCTCATCTTGGAGGCTCCTCCTCAGGTCGATGAGCATGAACCGGTCATCACCACATCTGAAGAAATGTACTATTGTGGAGAGTGTGGACGACCCATGCCCATGAGCCACTTCCCGCACTAGCCCACAGAATGTTGAGTTGCCGGTGAGAGACCCACGGCCGTCGACGGTCTCGACGCAGGGGAAGAGCGCAAACTGGATCAGCGCCGCTCTGTCTTCGACGAGTGCCTGGCGCAGTTCACAGGCCGATTGATTGCCTCTTTTTCTGTTGCGCTGAGTGTAGGCGTGTGTACCCCCATTTGCCCTTCCTCGGCATGGTATTAACCTCCTCCACAGGCCGATCGGCAGTCTCTTTGATAGATGAGCTTAGTGTAGGCAGTGTACCCACTTCTTCATAACGTTCCTTTTCACTATTGTTCTCTCTTGTAGAGGGAAGTTTCCGGAAAGTGGGTACACTGCCATTTTTGTACAGATCTGAACAACGAAAGGAAAGCAGAGAAACATCCCATAAAAGCAAAGAGGCCGCAGAGGCCGCCGGAGGACCTAAGCAGCGTTTGGTATCACTTGTCTAAACGGCCTCCATCGCAATACTTTACAATTTGCAGTATTGTAAAGCAAACGATATAATGAAGGCAGCAGGAGGTATATGAGCGCAGAACTACGTATCGTGCCCATCAGAGGCATTGGAGAGATTCCCCCAGGCACAGACCTGGGCCTTGTCATCTATGAAGCACTACAAATGAATCAACTGGTCCTTCAGCGAGGCGATATACTCGTTGTGACACAGAAAATCGTCTCAAAAGCAGAGGGACGAATCGTGAATCTTGATGAGGTGCAGCCCTCTGAATTCGCCCGCATTGCAGCTGCGCAAAGCAAGAAGGATGCTCAACATCTAGAGGTGGTATTACGTGAAAGTCGTCGCATCGTGCGCATGGACCACGGTGTACTGATTACAGAGACAAAACATGGCTTCATCTGTGCCAACTCAGGCGTTGATGAGTCAAATGTCAACGGTGAACGCGAGATTACCCTTTTACCAATCGATCCTGACCGCTCAGCTTATAATCTACGTTCGCGGCTACAGCAGTTGGCAAGAGAAAATGCAAGCTTTGATATCGCCATCATTATTTCTGATACCTGGGGGCGTCCCTGGCGTAACGGACAAGTGAATACAGCTATAGGGGTAGCTGGATTAGCATCGATTGTAGACTATCGAGGTCAACGCGACCCTTATGGATACGAACTGCAGGCCAGTGCCATTGCAGTAGCTGACGAATTGGCAGCAGCGGCGGAACTGGTGATGGGTAAGATTGATCGCATCCCCGTGGCGCTCATTCGTGGCTATGAATACATATCCAGCGAGAGTGATGCCAGAAGCTTATTGCGTGATACCTCGACAGACATGTTTCGCTGATGTACAAAAAAAGGGAATATCGCCAACGTGACAACTCACTCCTTTTCTCGACAGGCAAGGCTTTCTGTCCGAGCTGATAACCTGACCGAACTGATAAAAGGCAGGCGCAGTGTACGGAAATTTCAAGCTCAACCCGTTCCGCGTGAGTTGATCGAGCAGATGTTAGAAGCTGCACGCTGGGCGCCTTCACCACATGGGAGACAACCCTGGCGTTTTGTCGTACTCTCAAACGCAGAACCAAAGACGCGTCTCGCAGAGCAGATGGGTGCGACATGGCAAGAGAATCTGCAAATGGATGGGCAGGATGCAGAGATCGTAAATATCCGCATGGAAAAGTCACGCCAACGCATACTCAACGCCCCTGCGCTTATCATCCCATGCCTATATCTGGAAGACCTGGATCGCTACCCAGATGCGAAACGACAGAACGATGAAACGACGATGGCGATTCAGAGCCTTGGGGCCGCCATCCAAAATATGCTTCTGATGGCCTATGAGCTGGGGCTGGATACCGGCTGGATGTGCGCTCCACTCTTCTGCCCAGAGATCGTCTGTCAGGCCCTTGAGTTAGATACGCGGCTCATCCCTCATGCTCTCATACCTGTGGGATACGCAGCCGCCAACCCGCAACGGCGTGAACGTCTCCCTTTGAGTACGTTACTAGTTCGTTTTGATTAGAGGATGTTATGATTGTTGTTCTAGCTGGCGGAGTGGGCGCGGCACGTTTTTTAGAGGGGCTGATACAGGTTGTTCCCCAAAATCAGATTACCGTTATTGTCAATACGGGCGATGACCGCGAGTTCTACGGTTTACACGTCTCGCCTGATCTCGATATAGTCATGTACACGCTGGCTGGCGTCATCGACGAAACACATGGTTGGGGCATACGCAACGACACCTACCATACCATGGGTCAGTTAACACAATATGGCAATGAAGATTGGTTTATGCTCGGGGACCGCGACCTTGCCACGCATATCCACCGCACCAACCTCCTCAGGCAGGGGAAAACACTCGGCGATGTCACTGATGATCTACGAAAGCGCTTCGGCCTGGACATACGCTTATTGCCTATGACAGATCAGCCGATAGCAACTCACATCCGTACGCCAGCTGGGCAGCTTCACTTCCAGGAATACATGGTCAAACGCCATTGTGCCGACGAAGTACAGGGTGTGTTATTTGTAGGCGCCAGGGAAGCACGACCCGCACCGGGTGTCCTTGACGCTCTGAAGGGGGCTGATGCTATCCTGTTGGCACCAAGCAATCCTATCGTCAGCATCGGCAGTATTTTAGCTGTACCGGGCATTCATGACACTCTTCATAAAGCCAGCAGTATGATTGTCGCTGTAAGTCCAATCATCGGAGGAGCGCCCATCAAAGGCCCGGCCGATAAACTCATGAGCGGTCTTGGTATGGAGGTATCGGCGGTGGGCGTCGCTCGTTGCTACCGCGATTTCTTGGATGTGATGATCATTGACGAGCAAGATGCTCACCTGGTAGGTGAGATTGAGGATCTAGGTATCCCTGCAATGGCAACGAATACTATTATGCGAGACAAAGAGAGCAAAGCAGCCCTGGCCCGCAAGGTCTTAGAGGCAGCAGGGCTGAGTTTTTAAACTGCCGGATGCATACAGAAAACAGAGCAGAATGACATATAGAGCACTGATCCCCGTCAAAGCACTGGGTGAAGCAAAAAGTCGCCTGGCAAGGCATCTAACATTAACCCAACGTAAAAACCTGGTATTAGATATGCTTCACCACGTAATATATGTGTTACATCAAAGCAATATACTGGAACAGATAACTGTGGTCAGCCCTGACACACAGGTGCTCGAATACGCTCAGACATGGGGAGCACGCGCACTCGTCGAGGAGTTGCCAGGACATAACGCGGCGCTCCACGTCGCCGCTCTACAGGAACAAGAGGCAGGCACTACCGCCCTTTTGACTATAGCAGCAGATCTACCCTTACTTCAATCCAGCGACATCTGCGCCCTCATTGAACAATCTATGCGCTATCCAGTTGTGCTCGCAGCATCGCGCGATGGTACTGGCACAAACGCGATCCTTGTACGCCCACCGCTGGCGCTCCCCTACCTATTCGGGCTCAACAGCTTGCAAAGATATGTGCAAGCTGCGAAGGAGTGGCAACTGGACAGTAATATATATAATAGCAATGGTCTAGCACTGGATATCGATACCATCGATGATCTGAATGATTTATACAAGCTACAAGTCTTGAGTGGCGAAAACATACAAAGCCGACCAGGAAACTACGAGGAATATCACTATAGCGACTGCGAAGAAAGCATGGTGCATCGCCCAACGGCACTGTAATTGTGCCTCTGAGGAGATAACACTTTCTTGACAAACACAGGTCTGATCAAACAAAGGAGATATGTTATGCCTATACTTGGTTATTCAGCAGCTCTGGAACAATTTCATCCCAACGAACTTATCCGCTGGTGCCAGGAGGCCGAGCAAGCAGGATTCGGGGGAGTGATGGCTGCCGATCACTTCCACCCCTGGGTCCCGCAACAGGGACAAAGCTCCCTGGTGTGGTCATGGATGGGGGCACTTGGCAGCAGCACAAAGCAGCTGACATTCGGACCAGGTGTCACCTGTGCTTCATATCGTTACCATCCGGCAATCATTGCCCAGGGAGCGGCTACGCTCGCCGCTATGTACCCCCGTCGCTTCTGGTTGGGTATTGGCACAGGTGAGGCACTCAACGAGCACGTCGTCGGCGGAGAATGGCCTGACGCGCCTGTACGACTGGAGCGCATGGTCGAATCTATCGAGGTCATCAAACAGTTGTTTACAGGCAAAAAGACACGCTACGCCGGAAAGCATATCAAGATGGAAAGCGCTCGCCTCTATACGCGACCAGAAGTTCCCTGCCCCATCTTTATTGCAGCCTCCGGTCCGAAAACAGCCGAAACAGCCGGACATCTCTGTGACGGTCTCATCACTCCCGCTGCACCAGCAGAGAAGCTCAAAATGCTCATCGAGAGCTTTGAGAAGGGCGCAAGAGAAGCGGGTAAAGAGCCGAGTACGATGCCCAAGCTGTTACAATTGCATGTCTCCTGGGCCAACACCTATGATGAAGCCGCGCAACAGGCTATGAAGGAATGGCCAAATGGGGGCATAAAAGCCCCTAAACAGGACATTCGTTCTCCTGAAGACTTCGCAGCCTTCGGGCAGTTAGTACGCCCCGAAGATTTCAAAGGCCGGGTATTTATTTCAACCGACCTGGAAGAACATCGCCGCCATCTACAGAGCTTCTACGACCTTGGCTTCGATGAAGTTCATGTTCATAACGTAGGACGCAACCAGACGGAATTTATCCGTGCCTATGGAGAGGTTGTGATCCCCGCTCTGCATGGAAAAGAAGCTAAGGCCTAGCCTATGTTGATAGTGATAAAGGAAAACATGCATGCCAGGCTCATTAACTGAAAAAGCGCGCGCCTTCTTGCAAGAGCAACGCTTCGCTGTGCTCGCTACCCTCAATAAAGATGGGTCGCCACAACTCACCACTATGTGGTACCTCCTTGAAGGAGATACCATTATGATGAATACTAAGGCTGGCCGTGTCAAAGATCTCAACATGAAACGCGATCCGCGTATTTCAATCTGTGTTGAGAATGGCTATACCTATGTGACGATCAGTGGCATCGTTGAAATGAATGAGGATCAAGAGACTGCACACCATGATATCTATCGTTTAGCAGCACGCTATCACGGCGAGGAGACTGCTAAACGGCAAATGGAGGAGCAGTTCTCAAAAGAGCAGCGCATCACCTTGCGCTTGAAGCGCGAAAACATCATCGAATACCTGTAGCGAAGAAGGAGCTAACGATCATATCGACAGTCTGTCCAAGAAATATACGGGGCAAGACAAATATCAAGGATACCAAGCAGGGGAAACACGCGTTATCTGTAAAATCTTGCCCGAGCGGGTAATAGTAAGCTAATTCGTACCAATATGCGGTATGCTGGACTAGACAATAACTCTTTGTTGGAAGCTGTATTCCAGCGCTGTTAGAGAGGTGCCATACAAGTTTGACGCCTCTCTAACGGTACCGCTAAGCCTTCATCTCCCTACTACGTTTCAACTGCATCGCAAACCGTGAACGTTCCTGCTGTTCACGCCTCCCTTCTTCATATTCTGCTACATTGACGTCCAGGCCACGCTCGGCAAGAATTTTCTGCGTTAGATCGAGTGGGAAACCGTAGGTATCGTGAAGCTTGAAGGCTTCTCGCCCTGGTAACATTGTCACCGTTTGCCTCGGCATTTGATTGATCACCACTTCCAGGTAGCGCAGGCCAGTTGACAGAGTGCGCTTAAAACGCTCCTCCTCGGCAGTTGTCACTTCGCCGATGATCTTTCTCTTACTGCACAAATCTGGATGCCACTCCCCCATCGTGTCAATCACCACATCAACAATACTCGCAAGAAATGGACGCTCAAAGCCAAGCGTTTTCCCTACATAAGCAGCGCGGCGAATAATACGCCGCAGGACGTAATCCCGCCCGCCATTGCCAGGGTGAATGCCATCTGCAATGAGGAACGCAATCGCCCTACTATGATCAGCAATTGTGTTGTAGGACGCGTAGTGCCTTTGATAGTGGTTCATATCTTTACCGGTTAACTCCACGAGTCTCTGGATTATGGGTTGAAACAGGTCGGTCCCATAAGTGGTTTTGACACCCTGTAGCACGGAAGTTAAGCGCTCCAGACCCATGCCAGTGTCAACAGAAGGACTGGATAGAGGAATCATGTTACCTTGTTCATCACGATTGTACTGCACGAAGACAAGATTCCATATCTCAATGTAGTCATCGTCATCGCCATTGATCTTCTCCGCCTTTTGAGCATTGAGGTCCGACCCCTGATAGTAGTGAATTTCCGAACATGGTCCACAAGGCCCTGTTTCACCCATGGTCCAGAAGTTCTCCTTTTCGCCAAAACGGAGAATGCGCTGCCTATCAACGCCTACTTCTTGCCAGAGCTGCACGGCTTCGTCGTCATCGATATAGACAGTGATCCAGAGGCGCTCTACAGGAAGCCGAAACACCTGTGTCATCAGTTCCCAGGCATAGCGAATTGCCTCCCGTTTAAAGTAGTCCCCGAATGAAAAGTTCCCCAGCATCTCGAAGAAGGTATGATGTCGCAGTGATGGGCCAACGCTCTCCAAATCATTATGCTTGCCAGAAACACGAAGGCACTTCTGAATAGTACAAGCTCGGTTGTTAGGTCGCTGCTCTATTCCTAAAAACGTATCTTTAAACTGCACCATGCCCGCGTTGGTAAACAACAACGTTGGATCATTTGTGGGTACCAGTGAACTACTGGCAAGCTTTACATGACCTCTGCCTTCAAAAAAGTCTAAAAAAGTCTGTCGAATGTCACTACTCTTCATAACGATAACACCTCTCTCTTTTTTAACAAACTGACCTTGCACAACATTGGTCAAAACAAAAAGCCCGCCCCGACACATAATGTCGGGGCGGGCTTGATTTGATTGTTTGCGGCCCGTGGTACCACCCGTATTGGAAGTGAACCACGCCAGGCGCAGTACAGCTTCCCACTCTACAAGCACGGAATGCAATTCGACTGAGCAATTCATCTCGAAAGAAAAAGAAGCTCATATGAAGCACTCATTCGATGCCTTGCCCTATGGTAACGGGGGCTTCCGGCAAGAACTACTGGCTGCCAGTACTCTCAAGTATTGGCTGCGTTCATCCTGCGTCGTGGTCTGGCGGACTCTGCTCGCTAAACCAGAGGGAGGCATTCCACACGGCAACAGATGTTGGACTCTCACTATCACCAACTCGCTGCTTATCGCACCAGTGTGTACTCGTCCCTCGTAACGACTGAACATATGGTATATGTTAAGTGTACATGGTAGCTAGCTTTTTGTAAAGTAAAAAAAATTGCCCGCATCTGCATAGGCTACTAAACTCCTCTACACAGGTTTTGCAGAAAACGAAATGAGTAACCCTTGCTGGGGATCGGTACGTACACTCGTTTTGCAATATTCAAAGCCATTTGGCAGACTGCCTGATTTCGCGAACAACTCTTGATTGATGCGACCTTCAAAATTTACGATAAAGCTGGTTATCGGAATACCGGCGAGATCAGCATGAAGCACATGCATCTCAAGCTGGCAAGAGCGAATAATGGGTTGGACTATAACGCTGAAAGGTCTGGACACCCCAAAAAGTATCTGTTCATCTCCACTGATCGTCATTTGATCACCCTGTGCCATAGTAACTGCTATATTTGAGGCGTTCACCAACCCCGAAGCCTGTAGGTCTCTCTGCACAAGATGGGTAATGTATTGATTGCCAGCCTGTACGAGAATGTCGCTTCTCTGGGGAGATTGCGCTGTAGAAAGTACTGACCGATTACCAGAAATTGCTAACAGAGTGATTAACAGAGCTATTATCCCAAATACCATGCCAAATAGGAACAAACTTGTGGGAATGGCGATACGCCGCAATTGTTTACCGCGAAATTGACGGGGAGCTGGCTGCTGCGGTAATGGCATTGAGTGAGACAACTGTTGTCTGTCCATTAGCTCCTCCTGTAGGTTGTAATGAAGCTTATATTACTCTCTTACCCTGTCATACGCAAGCAAACAATAGTTGTTGTGCTTCACCTGTGATCGACAGTATTTTTGTGCAAGTTGCCCAAATTTCACGTCATCACTTTCTGGCAAACTACCTATAGCAACGAATGGAAGAGTGCATTATCATAGTAACAGATATATTCAATCAGCAAAGTGCTGGGAATTTTCAGACTATCGTATAAAATACCTAAACGCCAGAGAAGGCAAAAAAAGCCAACCATTCCAGCAATGGAGCCGGGATAGAGCGACAAGGAGAACAGAAGGCATGACACCGGAAGAAGTACTGCAATTCGCCAAAGAACGCGGCGCAAGAATGGTTGACTTCAAATTTGTAGATTTACCGGGAACCTGGCAGCATTTTAGTGTACCCATGCGTGAACTTGAAGAGGAAACCTTCATCGAGGGGAAAGCTTTTGATGGCTCGAGCGTGCGCGGTTTCCAGACCATCAATGAAAGCGATATGCTCATTATCCCCGATCCTGATACCGCTATTATGGATCCTTTCACTGCCGTACCAACACTGAGCCTGGCCTGTAATATTGCTCATCCTGGTCCTGGCATGCGCAAAAAGCCATACAGCCGCGACGCGCGCTACATTGCAAGCAAAGCAGAAGCTTATCTTCGCTCAAGTGGCATCGCTGAAACTAGCTACTTTGGCCCTGAAGCTGAATTTTACATCTTCGATAATGTGCGCTTCAACTCCTCCGATAATATCCAATACGCGGAGGTAGATTCAGAGGAAGCTCATTGGAATAGTTCACGTAATAGCACGCCAAACCTGGGACACCGCATGCGCGTGAAAGAGGGATACTTCCCCGTTGCCCCTAACGACACCCTACAAGATATGCGTAGTGAGATGGCTCTGCTTCTCGAAGATCTTGGCGTTCTGGTCGAGGCACAACATCACGAGGTGGGTGCAGCTGGCCAGTCAGAGATCGATATCCGTTTCAACACGCTTCTGAAGACCGCAGATAACCTGATGCTCTACAAGTATGTGGTGAAGAATACGGCGCGCAAGCACGGCAAATCCGTCACCTTCATGCCTAAACCCATCTACGGTGACAACGGATCGGGGATGCACGTCCATCAAAGCCTGTGGAGCGGCGAAAAGCCTCTCTTCTATGATAGCGAAGGCTATGCAGGTCTTTCCCAAATGGCCCGTTTCTATATCGGTGGTCTGCTGACGCATGCCCCGGCCCTGCTGGCCATTGTCGCTTCCACCACCAACAGCTATAAGCGTCTCGTACCGGGATATGAAGCACCTGTTAACCTGGTTTTTTCCAAGGGTAATCGCAGTGCCGCGGTACGTATCCCGCTCACTGAATGTCCATCAGCTAAACGTGTCGAGTTCCGCCCACCAGACCCGACGGCGAACCCTTATCTGGCTTTCTCAGCGCTGCTCATGGCAGGTCTCGATGGCATCCGCCGTGAGATCGAGCCGAGTGAGCACGGATACGGTCCGGTAGACCGCGACCTGTTCCACATGACAAAAGAAGAGTTGCGCGAGATTCGCTCCGTCCCTGGCTCCCTACACGACGCCTTAAATGCACTGGAGGATGATCACAGCTTCTTGCTCGAGGGTGATGTATTCACAACAGATGTCCTGGAACATTATATCGAATTAAAACGCGCTCAGGCCGATGAGGTGCGCTTGCGCCCAGCCCCCATCGAGTTCGCACTCTACTATGACGTCTAGTTCTTAAGTGGACAGGTAGAAAGCCGGGGAATGGAGCAAAAGTTAGCAGCTTTTGCTCCATTCCCCGGCATCTTTGTTCTGCAAACTCTCTCAGGGTATACTAATATGACCATATGACATAATAGGCGCTCATGTGCTATAGTTAATCATAACAAAAAGATGTAATAGACAAATGCAAAGAGGCAACACAAATGGAATTACTAGTCGATAGTTATGGCCGTCGAATAAAAAGCATGCGTATCTCCATTACAGATAAATGCAATTTTCGCTGCACCTACTGTATGCCTGCCGAAGGTTTACCATGGTTGAAAAAGGCAGAGATTCTTTCTTATGAGGAATTAGAGCGTATCACCCGCGTCGCGGTCAGTATCGGTATAGAGCAAATTCGCCTTACAGGTGGAGAGCCGTTGGTTCGTCGCGATGTTCCTGATTTTATACGCCAGTTGCGGAAGATCGAAGGATTGCGCAGCCTCAGCATGACCACCAATGGGATTCTACTGAAACAGCAGGCAAGTGCGCTAGCAGGGGCAGGGCTTAATCGCATTAACGTCAGCCTGGATTCCCTGATGCGCGAGAAGTTTGCTCAACTGACCCGGCGCGATCAACTGAACCGGGTACTTGAAGGCCTGGAAGAACTCGAAAAATATCCCACTATTCATCCTATTAAGGTCAATGCAGTAGCCATTCGCGGCTATAGTGAAGATGAAGCGCTTGACTTTGTGCGCCTGGCACGACGCAAAGCGTATGTAATGCGCTGGATTGAGTTTATGCCACTCGATGCCGATCAAATCTGGCGTAAGGAAGATATTCTAACGGGCGCCGAATTGAAGGCCATTATTGAAGCAGAATATGGCCCACTCGTACAAATTACCACTGGCGATCCCTCCGAAACTGCACGCCGCTACACATTCAGTGATGGAATCGGTGAAATTGGCTTTATCAATCCCGTCAGCGAGCCATTTTGTGCCTCCTGTGATCGCATCCGTCTGACCGCTGACGGCCAATTACGTACCTGCCTCTTTGCGACCGAAGAGACCGACCTGCGTGCCGTCATCCGCTCTGATGCCTCTGATGATGCTTTAGCCGCCACAATTCGCCGTGCCGTATGGAAGAAGGAACTCAAACACTACATTGGCGATAAACAATTTAAAAGGGCGAACCGCAGCATGTCCATGATCGGTGGCTAACAAGCGCAAGTGATTAAAGTGTAATTGCATTCTGTTCTATCTTAGACAGTGCATGCCTTTAACCATCTACATGCAATACCTACATTTACAGTGTAAAACGACTTTTAAGTAACAAGTTACTAAAAAAGAGATTGTTCGTCGTTATAGTCAAATAGATAGTAAGTATTGCATTCAAAACTAAGCGCCTAATTGAGGTCACTAAGGAAAAGACCAGAAAGAGGACGAAGTGGTACAAGATGAAGAGGATCTGCTCACTGTCCGAGAGGTTGCAAAAAAATTGCGTGTGGATGACACCACAGTGCGGCGTTGGATTAAAAATGGAGTATTAGAGGCGATTACCCTGCCCCACAGGGGAACGCGCCAGGCGTACCGTATCCGTCGCTCTACATTAGATACTCTGCTTAACTCATCACAATTGTCGGTGAGCTAGTAGCCAAAAGAACTCTAACCTGCTAGACTAGTGGCAATAGAACACAGCTAGTAGCAAGGAGACAACGGTGACTGCAATCGAATTAGAGACACTCTTCCATCGGCTCAATGGGAGTGAACATTCTGGCTTTACCGCTATTTATTCCCCTATCCACCATTCTCCAGGGGGTGTTCTCTATCTACCCAAGCCAGGAGTAGCTTTACTTGCGCGTCCAAGTTTTCAATTGGGAGCATTGACAGGTTTCCTGGATGGATTTGACCCCGCACTCCATTTTACAGAGTATCTGGATGATCCAACGAAACTGCCCGATGGCGCGCAGTTATGCAAGGTCGCCGGCCAGGTATGTTACATGAGTTTCGGCCCCAAACGCACATTTAACGAACACGCCGAGCGATACTTCAACAACCTCAAGTCTTCTGGGCATGGCTCTGTTTTTGAGCATGCCACCTTTAGCTTCCTGCTGTACGGAGTCTCGCGCAGTGTAACACACGAATTGGTACGACACAGGGCAGGTTTTGGATTTTCCCAGGTGAGCCAACGCTATGTTTCAGGTCGAGTGCTCCGTTTTGTGGAACGGCCTGAATACGCTCAGGATCCGCTTTTGCATGACCAATTTCTGCAACGTATTGAGCGCGCGGCCAGCGAATATGCTGTTCTCACTAATCGATTGCTGGAAATGCAACAGGCAGGTATTGATATACTAAGCGCGGAGGTGCGTACAGACCTGCGTAAGAAGGTACAGCAATGCGCGCGTTCCGTACTGCCCAATGAGACCGAGGCCCCTATTGTCACTACGGGGAATGCACGTGCATGGCGCCATTTCATTGAAATGCGCGCCAGCGCTCACGCTGAGATTGAAATACGGGAGTTAGCAGTGCGTATCTTTCTCTGTCTGCGCCTTGTTGATCCAGTCCTCTTTGGTGACTACCATTTAGAACAATTAGCCGATGGCACCTTTACCGTCAAGACCGAGTTCGAGAAGGTCTAGACATAGCAAGGGGTACCTCGTACCAAATATCATCATTCTTTTGAGGCTGTACAGGCGTAAGCTATCCTGATCTATAGTTCGCGCCTGTACAGTTTCATCCCTTCCGTCACTACCTCATCCACCGGTTGCATTTCGCATTTTCTCGCCAGGTTGCTTGCAGCTAGGTCATGCAGGGGAAGCAGCGCCTCGAGAAAAATAGGCTGTCCTTCCTGCTCCGCTTCAAACTCAAATTCGGCAGAGACGATACGCGCGTGATTCAGCGCGCAAATTAATAAAGCGCGACCAGCATTCCTCCTGCGGTGCTGCGGATGTACAGTCCCCTTACAGAGAAAATGATAGGCTCGTGCATCCTGACCCAGGCTTACAGCGGTAAAGCCTACTATTTCACCTTCGACTCCCTCCAGTGTTCCAGCCTGTCCCCATTCGTTCGTCTCATCATCGTCAGTAATAACAAACACGGTATAGGTGGACTCTAGCTCTGGTTGCGTCGACCATGCCACAAAATCTATCATTTCATTGGCTGCGAAACCATCTGTTTCAGCGGCCAGTTGCTGTAAATCAAGCAAGATCAGGATATCACCCTGGCGAAAATTTCGTATGCGCATCAGAGTGTACGTAACACCTTTCGATAAGATATACTGCTAGTAGGCCTAAGCTGGATCAGATAATCCACTGCTACATGCTAGCATATGAAGAGACACTCTACCAGTAACACACAAAGGAGCCTTGCCTTGCCCGACCACACAGACCACATGGATCAGACACACATTCAACGTATTCGCCAGGAAATGCCCGCCGCCACCTCGCATCTCTATTTTAATGCAGGAACTTTTGGTCCCCTGACGAGCAGCGCTCTACATGCCATGCAAGAACGTCTTCAAAGTGAGTATCTTAACGGACGCCTGGGCATGTCCGCGTGGGATGCTATGCGCGCCATTCAAAATAACGCCCGCCAGAGAGTAGCGCACCTTCTCAATGCGGATGAAAGCGAGATTGCCCTTACCGGAAATACCGGAGAAGGCATGAATATTATCAGTTATGGTTTAAACTGGCAGCAGGGTGATGAGATCATCACTACCAACCATGAACACTATAACGCGCTCGGGCCGCTCTACCAGATTCGCGATCGCTATGGAATTACCATTCGCTTTGCTGATCTCGGTACGATGGGCGAACGACCGGCACTCAAAGCAATAGCGGACCTCGTCACTTCACGTACGCGCTTAATCGTTCTTTCCCATGTCCTCTGGACGACAGGCGCACTGGTAAACGTGAGCGAGATCTGTACCATGGGCCGCGAATATGGTATCCCCGTTTTAGTTGACGGGGCCCAATCTGCTGGAGCAATTCCAATCGACGCGCAAGCGCTTGGAGCTGATTATTACGCTATCCCCATGCAGAAATGGCTCTGTGGCCCAGATGGCACCGGAGCATTGTATGTCCGTGGTGAAGCCCTAAACGCCATTAAGTCTACCTACGTAGGTTATCCCTCCATGAAGCATGAAGAGGGGATAGACTGGGCTTTGAACGAGAATGCGCGACGTTTTGAAATGGGTGGTCGCCATCCGGCAGCAATAGCAGGTCAGGCAGCGGCTCTGCAATGGTTGGAGGAGACAGTCGGCTACCCATGGCTATTTGACCGCATTGCTTCGCTAAGTAGATATGCCTATTCCGCACTCAAAACTATCCCACATCTCACGATGCTTACACCGACAGCGGGTGAAAGTGGCTTGATTTCATTTAGATTAGAGGGATGTGACGAAGAAAAAGTTGTACAGCAATTACAGGATCGGCACAATGTTTTTATCCGCAACATCCCCTCAATGAAAAGCCTGCGCGTTTCAACGGGATTTTACAACACAGAAGTGGAAATTGATACGTTGGTGAAAGCTTTGCGTGAGGCGTAGTCACGAAGAAAAGGAAACGAAAAACCGCCTATGTGGGCGGGTGAAACGGCGATGTCCT
>JRHI01000367.1_pt1 | contig 50179 bp, 45 predicted proteins | sample 215371 | NCBI WGS metagenome assembly JRHI01 (sample SAMN02929681, study PRJNA255918) | sediment metagenome | biome: cave system; feature: Ice Cave; material: Sediment; isolation source: sediment from deep within a dark volcanic ice cave with no known source of... ...
CAGAAGCGATGGGGCATAGAGCATAGAGCATAGAGCACCGAGCGTCGTGCACCGAGCACCGAGCGTCGTGCACCGAGCACCGGGGCCAGGATGACCGCAAGGGTCATCCCTACTATACCACGAAGGCGCTGCTCAAGCTCGTTCGTCCGTAAGGGCGCCATTGATTGGCGCCCGGGAGCCAATCAATGGCGCCCCTACTTGTGGTTGCGTAACATGTTCTCTGCCTCCTCAGCCATTCTGCTGCGCAGTGACGCTGGTTCCAGCACCCGTACATGTTGTCCCCAACTGAGGAGCCATTGCAGTATCTCACTCTCCTGGCGCACCTGGAAGGTTAGCAGCAGCCCTTCCGCACTTTCTGCTTCACCCACCATGTAGTAGGAGCGAGACTCTCGTACCCAGCGTGCCACTTCTTTGTCAAAGAGGGCACGCACCACCAGACGCTCGGATACTTCGCGCTTGCGCTCTTGTAACTTGAAATCAGGCGGGCGCTGAAAGGTTTGTGAGAGTAATTCCAGGTTCTCTACGCGGTCGAGGCGAAAATTCCGTATAGCGTGGCGCATATGGCAGTAAGCCACCAGGTGCCAGGCATTCGTAACATGCACGAGTCCATAGGGGTCTGCTTCGCGGGTACGCTGCGTACTCTGGCCATGCTGGACGTGGCGCGTATGGTAGCAGAAGCGCACCGTAGCGCGTTCAATGATGGCGCGGCGCAGTTGGCGCACCATCTCTATCTCGGCGGCATCTGCAATGGTGCCGCTGGAGACGAAGCGAATGCTATCCTGGAGATAGTGCACCTCAGAGCGCAGCTTCTCTGGGAGGACGCCCTCGATCTTGCGGCTGGCCGACTGGGCCGCCGTGCGGTACTGCGCGTCGAAATTCTGCGCCATAAAATCGCTGCCCAGCAGCAGCATCGTTGCTTCGTCTGTACTGAAGCTCAGCGGAGGTAAAAAATATCCCTTCATCAGCGAGTAGCCCCGGCCGGGGACGGAGATGAGCGGCACGCCCGCTTCGCCCAGCGCCTGGATATCGCGATAGATGGTGCGTTTACTGGTCTCAAAGGTTGCTGCCAGGTCCTCGGCGCGCTGTCTCCCTTTGCCCTGCAGTTCCAGTACAATGGCTAGCAGGCGGTCTGTCCTGTTCATCCGTTTTGCACGCTCTCTTTGCCGCGCACAAGCGACGTAAAGATGCCAATTGCCGCGATGCACGCGCAGACAATAAAGGTGATATGAAACCCACGCGAGAAGGATTGCTGCAAGGCAGCAATTTGCGCCACTGTTAGATGGTTATTGGTGGCGAGCGCGCGACCCGCGGCGGCACCACCGAGGCTGGCGAAGACGGCGCCTGCCAGGGCAACGCTCAAGCTCTGACCAACAACGCGGCCGGTCGCCAGGAAACCAGACGCACTCCCCTGCTGTGCTTTAGGTGCTGCACCCATTAGCGCGCTATTGTTTGGCGATTGGAAAAAGGCTTGACCCAAACCGGTGACCGCCAGGCGCCAGATGATATCCCAGAGCGAACTGTGAGCGTCAAGCTGACTGATCAACACCAGCCCGATACAGGCTATTGTCAGTCCTCCCGCGGCCAACCAGCGCGTGCCGAAGCGGTCGGCGAGTGCTCCGCTAAATGGCGCGATGACGGCGATGGTGAGTGGTAAGGGTGTGAGGAGTAGTCCCGCTTGCTCGGTCGCGAAGCCGTGCAGCTCTTCAAGGTAGAATGGCAGCATAAAACTGACGGCGAAGAGAGCCAGGAAGCTCAATACAAGGCTCAGGTTGGCCGAGAGAAAGACACGCTGGTGGAGCAATGAAAGGTCGATGATCGGGTCAGAGACGCGCTTTTCAACAATGTACAGTACAATCATGGCAAGAACGCCAATAGTGAGAGTGCCAATGAGCAACGGCGAAGACCAGCCCAACTCTTGACCGAAAGAGAGTCCCAAAGTGAGAGCGACCAGCCCTAAAGCCAGCAGGAGCGCACCCGGCGGGTCAAATTTACCACGGCCCCAGCGCATTTTTTCTGTCAGTATGCGCAGAGTCAAAATCACGCCAATGACGCCGATAGGGAGGTTTACAAAGAAAATCCAGCGCCATGAAAGGTGGGCTGTGATGATGCCGCCCAGCGTTGGGCCAGTGCTCACGCCGAGGGCGACGACCACGGAATTGAGACCCAAAGCCCGGCCGCGTTCACGCGCGGGAAAGGCACTCGTCAGCATGGTCGGGCTGATGGCCATGATCAGAGCGCCCCCGAGTCCCTGTACTGCGCGCGCCGTGATAAGAAGACCTAACGAAGGAGCAAAGCCGCAAAAAGCCGAGCCTACGGTAAAGATGGTCAGGCCAGCGGCCCAGATCGGCTTGTGCCCGATCATGTCGGATACGCGCCCTGTCGTGAGCAGTACTGCCGCAATCACGACAAGATAGGCGATAATCACCCACTCGATTGCGCCACTCAGGGGTACGCTAAAGGAGCGCGCGATGACGGGCAGGCTGATATTCACTATCGATGTATCGAGCGTTGCCATAAAGACACCGATAGCGATAATTGCCATTACGGCCCATTTGCTGGCGTGTTCGGTTTGCTCGGGGAGTGTTCGTTGCTCTTCCTGAGGCCGCGCCCCATTGTGTTCAACACTTGTGAAAGGGGATTTTTCCTGACCTGGAGTACGTATATTTTGCTGTTTGGTTTCCTTTTGTGCCATACCTGTCCATACCTGTAGCCATGTGTTGCAAGGGTTAAACAAAAAATGATGGGCGCAGAATTGCGCCCATCATTGCCTGGAAGAAAAGCTTAAATGATCTCATCGGCAAAGAAGCGTACCCAGAACACGGACACAGCCAGACCGCCAATAAGTGTAAAGAAGGCAACAGCGCCAGAATATTCCTGATTGTTTGGGTCCTTAAATGGGAAGAAAATGATCAAAGCCAGCCAGATGATAGTAAGAGCAGTAGTCAGGCTGAGTTTGGTGGTTTCGGCATTGGGTCGGTCAAAGATATGATAGAGCGCAATGATAAGGAGACCTAACAGTGCCGTCAGAAACTTCAAGTTTATGATGATACCACCGCCAAAATCAACCGCGAGGGTTGATTTAATAAATAGAAAGCTGCAGACCAACAGGAGGGTGAGAATAGCACCCCATAAAATCGTTCTAAACTGTACAGTACTCGTCACGCTACAAGGCTCCTTTCGAGGAGTAAACGGAACTGCAAATAGAGTGAAGCAACCAGGAGGTAGCTCACTTAACCTCTGTACAAGTATTGTAGTCCCTGTAACGAAATAAATCAACTGCTGATTTGTGTAGGGGCGCCATTCATGGCGCACCTACGATCGTGTCTGTTCTTTCACCCTAAGGGATACTGGTGGCGCATCTCCGCCTTGACTCCTCAGCGCCTGCGGCGCTTCGTCAAATATGTTTGTGTTGTGGCTGGTTGAGCGGCCAGAGGCCGCTCAACCAGCCACAACACAAAAAGGAAAAAACGAGCCGCGCAGCGGCGAGAAGTCAAAAGTTGAATATACCACATGGCTGTGATATGCTACCCTGTAATAAGATTTGGGAGAGATGAGGGGGCAATGCAAGGGCCGACTCAAATGAGTCAAGGCCTGTGAATGAGCAGGGTGGGGGCAAGCCCCACCCGTACATGTTAGTTGCGTTCGTGCTCAAGAGTGAGACAGGTGGAGTTTGCCTGCTCCTTGCACAAGACAGACACAGAGGTCTTTCTACAATCATTCACAGACCATGTCAAATGAGTACAGTGTGGGGGAATGCACGTAATAAGGTTTGGGAGAGATGAGGAGGCAATGTAAGAGGGAAAGGGTGAAGGGGGTACGATGTTCTAGCTGAGGCGAGGAGAAGTATAATTCATGTCTACTGCGATTTGGGGAGAGCCAGAATTACAACCTGACCAGAATGTTCCCACGGCATTGCTCACACATCTTCTACAACAGATGATAGGGCAATTTGCCTGTACTGGCGCCTGTATTGCACTGTATGATGATCAATATGATCAGATGGAGATACGGCTCCATCTGCGGTTGCGCGAGGCTCACGTGGCAACTACAGGGCTTACCCGGGGCGGAGCGAGTAACGAGAGCAGCAATATCCATGATCGCCACATCACCGTGAACCTGGGCGACCCTTCCAACTCGGCAATCGGGCGCTTGAAACGTCCCTCGCAAGCGCCATCATTGGACGATGTCGAGCTAGTCTCACCACAGCAGAATGAACTCTTCCCCGTGGGGGCGATCTATCGCCTGAAACAGGACGTAATTGGCTATGTCTGGCACAAAAACGAGACGCACATCATGCGCCACGAGGATTACCTCGCTTTCTTTTATACGGGTTCTCAAGAAGGATTACAGGTGGATGTTGTGCCAACATGGTACCTTGTTGTGCCAATGCAGGAATCTACGCTTGTCGATGAGGTGCGAGGGAGGGAAAAACAGCCTCGCATAACAGGCGTTATCGTTCTCTATCAGACCGTCGCGGGAGCAGTATTTCAGCAGAAGCAGCGCGCCGAGGCACGGGAATTTGCCGAACGTATCGCGCTCTATATACAGAATGATCAACTACGACGACGTCAGATACGTTCAAGCGATTACTTAAAACAATTGCAGAATATCAGTACGGCCTTCCCTACGTCTGTACAGCTGGCAAAATTGGTAACGACCGTCCATGATTTTGCCTCCAAGGTGGTCGATGTTTCATCGATGTTGATTACCCTCTATGATCGCGACACCAAGAAGATTTATGAGGTTTTCGCGATACAGGATGGAAGCCCGGTTGATGACCTGCCTGAGAATCCCCGGGCTATACCCCCGGAAGAACGCCCGGTGTGGTGGAGGGTTACACAACAAGAAGAGAAAACATTGCTGCTCGATCTCGCCCATTATGAACTGGGTGATTACGACGAACTCTTGATCGGCAGCTGGGGCGATCAACGTAAAGCTGGCTCTTTTCTGCTGCTGCCTATGAAGATGTTTAATCGTGTTATTGGTTCACTCTGTATCACCAGTATGCATCCTAATGCTTATCAGGAGGAAGAGATACAGGTGCTGGAGACCATGGTACAGATTGTTACGGTGAGTATCGAGAATGCCAAACTCTACGAGCGCTCGCGCCAGACAGTACACGCGGCAAAACAGCGCGAAGAATTGCTTGCCGCGATGAATAGTGCGCTGCAAACAATTAGCGTCAGCACTGTGCTAGATGTGAATGATATTCAGCACAAATTCGTTGAATCCGCGGCAAAGCTGGCCCATACGGAGATGAGTATCTTTTTCCAATGTAGCGCGAATAGTGAACATCTGATTGTTCAGGCCGCTTATGAGACACCAAAAGTGCGGATCGATGACATTGAATTTGATGAGCATGAGCAGCTGCCCAATCAGGATAAGCACGAGAACCTGTTCGAGAAGATCCGCCTGCCGTTTAAGGGATCTACTCTGGAATATCTGGTTGTAGAAGGTTTCTTCTACCTTGATGATTCCATGGCGGAAGAGCTCGCCAAAGAATGTGACGAGGGAGGGACCATTTTCCTGCTGGAGACAGGTATCAAGAAGATGCTGATGGTTCCAGTATTATATCAGGCGGAGCTGATAGGTATCCTGGGAGTGCATACCCCGAAGCAGAACCGCAAATTCCGTCCAACAGAGATAGGGATGCTTTTAGCGCTCAGCGCGCAGGCAGCCAGTGCGATGCGTAACGCTCAGATGTATGAGGAGATACAGGAAGCTTACGCTGAACAGCAACAACTGGATAAACTCAAAGATGAATTTCTTGTGACAGCTTCCCATGAACTGCGCACGCCGCTTAGCGCTATCAGTGGCTATTCAACCCTGCTCAAGCGACAGAGTGGTCGCATCAATCCGCAGCAGATCACGCGCTTCGCCGGTAAAATTGCCAGTGCGACCCAACAACTGACCGATCTGGTGAACAGTATGACCGAGGCAACAAAGATAGGCACGGTGGACAAGAAGCTCGATTTGCAGATTGGCCCTGTGCAATTGCAGGCGGCGGTAGAGATGGCGGTAAACCTGCTCAGCGTCAACATCGAGCAGAAGATCATGACCCAGATGGAGGCTGATCTCTGGGTCAAAGGCGATCCCCTCCGTGTACGCCAGGTGATAACAAACCTGCTGGATAACGCTGCTAAATACTCTTTGGAGGATGGGCGTATAGAAGTCATCGCAGGGGCCACAGTCCTTTCAAAAGTGGACCTGCCTGAAGACCAGTTCGATGTTGAGGTCGATCCACACCTTCCAGTCGTGTTAGTGCAGGTCCATGATGAAGGACAGGGCATCGACTATGAAGATCAGCAGAAAATCTTTGAGAAATTTGTGCGCGCGACCCGCTCTTTGACGACGCCTGTGCGTGGCTCTGGCCTCGGTCTCTTTATCTGTCGCCGCTATATTGAAGCCATGGGCGGCAAATTGTGGCTGGAGCAGAGCGCTCCCGGCGAAGGCTCGGTTTTTACTTTTTATCTACAGCGCATGGACGCGCCGGTTGAAGTGGACAAGGGTACTAACTAATTTCAAAAACTATTGACAGGTATAGACAAAGTATACCAAAATGGAGACGTCAAGGACCCCCACATGAATGACGGGGGCTTGTCCCTAAGTCCGAGGACTTGAGACGATAGGCCGCTTGACATTCGGCCCACTAGCCGCACTCGTGGCACGGCTAGCAAGGTTATAGGCAGCATTCTCATCAGCATTATTGCTGTAGCCGCACTTTTTACAGGAGAACTCACTTTGGCACGGACGGTTTCGTTTATCAATGTGACCACAACGAGAGCAGGCTTGCGAACTGTAGCGAGCATCAACAAATTCGACAGTGATGCTCTGATATGCCGCTTTGTAGGCCACAAAGCCTTGCAGTTGGGCAAAGCTCCAATTGCTCATCGCACGGCGTTGTTTGCGCCGCCCCTTGACCCGTTCTCGACTATCGGTCAAGTTCTCCATAGCGATAGTGTCACCTGGCTTGAGGGAAGAAACAATCTGTTTTGCGACAACATGGTTCGAGTCAGCCTGAAATCGTTTCAGTTTGCCAGAGAGCTTTTTCAAGTGCCGTCTAGCAGCCTTTGTACCTTTGGCCTGAAGCGAACGTCGCAAGCGAAAGTAGCGATTATTCATTTCCTTGAGGTGCTTACTCCCAAAGAAACGAGGTTGAGAGGTCACGGCAAGGCGATTGATACCCAGATCAATGCCGACAGTTTTGTTCTCAGTAGTGGGAAGAATAGTCGATTGCTCACACGAAACAACCATGTGCAACCAGAAGGTACCCTTGCGGTACATCAGATCAGCACTCTCTTGCTGCCACTCTTGCGTCAAGTACTGCTCATAGTAGTGTGGCACCTTGACCTGCATGGTCGCACGATTGCGTACCTGTCCAGGCTGTTGAACATGGACAAGAGAAACCATGCGGGTATCCCTGTCGAAGCGGAACGAACGAGCATCATAGCGGATAGCACACAAGTCAGAGTGCGGCGTCCTGGCAAGTTTCCAGGGGTTGATGGCTTTCCCTTGTTTCTGCACTGTCTCATACTTTTTCACTTGCTTTTTTCGTCGCGTGAGAACCGCCTTGAGAGCTTCAGTTGCCTTGACACGAGCAGCACAAATCAACTGAGAGGGAAGATGGGTAGTAGTGCGTTGGGTGCCATACGTCAGCTTGTGCAATTCAACCCCGTTGCTTACCTTCTCGGTATCGGCAACCTGACACACATCATTAAACGAGCGGGTATATTCTTGCATCGTTTGGTGCAAGAGCGTCACTTGTTCAGGCGTCGGTTTCAGTTGTATCCGTATCGTTCGTATCACTATCATAGTCATATAGTCAATAGTACCATAGTATGGTACATTTGTCACGTATATGCGCCTGTTGGCGTTTTTCTTTCCTCCCCGCGCTAAAGCGACGGGGTTTCCAGAAAGGGACGATTATGAAGATGACCTATCGCAGCGAAGTGGTGGGAAGCCTGCTCAGACCCGCCTATTTAGGAGAAGCTCGTGAGCAGTTAGCAGCAGGGCAACTCAACGCGGCGGAGTTCAAGGCTATAGAAGATCGGGCGGTGAACGAGGCTATCGCGCTCCAGCAGAATGCTGGCATCGATGTCATTACCGATGGAGAGATGCGTCGCTACGCCTTCTATGGTCACCTCATCGAGGCACTGGATGGCTTCGATAAGTACGGAGGTTGGGCAATTCCTTTTAGAGATGAGGCAGGAGAGCAACTGGTCCTCAAGCGTCCTGCTGTGGTGGAGCGTCTTAGATGGCGCAGGAGCATGTGCGCTGAGGAGTGGGTCTACTTACGGTCACGTAAACCTCACGCTGGAAAAGTGACCATGATTAGCGCTCAGCAAGCAGCTGCCTACTATGACCCTGAGAAGTCAAAATCAGCCTATCCATCCCGGGACGCCTATCTTGCTGATATCGTGGATTTCTCGCACCGTGAAGTAGAGGAACTCGTTCGCTTAGGCTGTACGTACATCCAGATCGATGCTCCTCAATATGCTGCTCTGCTCGATCCTCAAATGCGTGAGGGGTATCGCCAGCGTGGAAACGACCCCGACAAAATCATCGATCTGTGCATTGAAATGGACAATGCCATCATTCGTGGTCATCCGGGAATCACCTTTGGCATGCATATCTGCCGGGGGAACAACCAGAGTAAATTCTACGCCAGCGGTGACTATGAACCCATCTCCCGGATATTTACCCAGACCAACTTTCAGCGCTTCCTGCTCGAATACGACGATGAGCGCTCGGGAGGATTTGAACCGCTGCGGCACGTGCCTGAAGATCGCTTTGTGGTGCTTGGCCTTGTCACAACGAAGAAGCCGCAGTTGGAAACTGCCCACGTAGTGCGACAGCGCATTGAGGAAGCCAGCCGTTATTTCTCATTAGAGCGGCTAGCCCTCAGCCCCCAGTGTGGTTTCGCCTCCACTATGGAGGGTAACCGCATCTCATATGAAGATCAACGCCGCAAACTGGAACTCGTGGCAAACGTAGCACAGACAGTCTGGGGTTCCCATTGATAGGTTATTTGTGAGCTAAAGCATGAGTATTACAGAGCAGAGATCATGACGGAATCACGCTACGACATCGGGATGAAGGTCCGCAGAGAGGTGCTCGGAAGCGAGCACGTCGAGCGAGCGCAAGCGAACACAACCGATTTCGATGCCGACTTCCAGCGCTTCATCACAGAGATGGCCTGGGGCTCCCTCTGGGCAAGACCGGACCTGGATCGACGGACGAGAAGTCTGGTCACCATCGCTATTCTCGCGGCGCTGGGCCGCGAAGAACTGGCCCTGCACCTACGCGCTGCCATCCACAATGTTGGTGTCGATCCGCATGAAATAGCGGAGGTGCTCCTCCACGTAGCCGTGTACGCGGGCGTTCCCGCGGCCAATGCTGCGTTTGCGACAGCAAAGAAGGAATTGGCTCAGCGAGCACCTGCACCAGAAGTGGCTGACCCGACGAGGATGAGCCAGCAGGAGGATGTATGAGCAACACTACTATCGGTGCAATCGTGCGAGGGGATCGGGAGGTCTTTCCACCTTACTTGTACGAGGCGTATCAATCCACGCGACGCCGTGCCCCAATGTTGCCGCTCGTCGACGTGCCGCTGACCCTCTCGGAACTGACAGGACCTGGTCCTGTTATCAGCGCTATTAGCCCGGAAGACGCCGACCTCACGCGCAACGCCGGGACCGGCAGTGAAGCAGTCGGTCAGCGCATCATTGTAACCGGTCGAGTGCTCGACGACCGTGGGAATCTCGTGCCGAACACGCTCCTGGAAATCTGGCAGGCCAATGCCTCTGGCCGCTATCTTCACAAACGGGATCAATGGCCGGGACCGCTTGATCCGAACTTCCTCGGCATTGGCCGCTGTTTGACGAATGAAGATGGCGTCTATCGCTTCCTGACCATTCGTCCAGGTGCGTATCCCTGGAAGAACCATCCCAATGCCTGGCGCCCAGCCCACATCCATTTCTCGGTGTTCGGCCCGTCTGCACTATCGCGCCTGGTAACGCAGATGTACTTTCCCGATGACCCACTTCACCGCATCGACCCCATCATGCAATCGGTACCAACTGAGGCTGCACGCGAGCGCCTGATCGCCGCTTATGACCATAACGTGACCGAGCCTGAGTGGGCGCTCGGCTATCGCTGGGACATCGTCGTGCGAGGTCCACACGCCACGCCATTTGAGCCGTCGGAAGCCAGAGAGGCAAGGCAATGAATACACCTCTCTTGACCGGTTCACAGACGGTTGGACCATTCTTCTCGCCCTGTCTGCTGCGTGAGGATGCGTGCCGAAACGTACTGACCCAGCAAGAGTCCGCCGGTGAACGCATACGCATTGAGGGGCGTGTCCTGGACGGCGACAAAGTGCCAGTGCCCGACGCAATGGTGGAGATCTGGCAGGCGAACGCGCATGGCCGCTATAACCACGCCATGGATCAAGGGCCTGCGCCGCTCGACCTTACCTTCACCGGGTTTGGCCGCTCTGGCACAGGAGATGATGGGAGCTACTGGTTCGAGACGATTAAGCCCGGCCCGGTGCCATTCGATGCAGGGCACATGCAGGCACCGCACATCTGCGTTACCGTGTTCGCTCGCGGGCTGCTCAACCACCTCGTGACACGCCTCTACTTCGCAGACGAGACAACCAACGCTGAGGATCCGGTACTACAATGTGTTCCCAATGAACGACAAGCTACATTGCTGGCCAGGCAAGAGCCAGGTGGTGGTGAGCCAGGTAGCGCGATCGTCTACCGCTTCGACATCGTCTTCCAGGGTGCGAGCGAGACCGTGTTTTTCAACCTATGACGGAGCAACACCGTATGTCTGAACCGATTGAGGCATTGGAGGCATTGTTCAGCACGCCGACGATGTCTGCCATCTTCTCCCCTGGGGCCCATGTGCGGAGCATGCTTGTATTCGAGGCCGCGCTCGCCCGTGCGGAAGCTCGCGCCGGGATCATCCCGCAGGAGGCCGCGAACGTGATCGCGACCAATTGCAGGGAGGAGCTTTTCGATGTCACGGCCTTGTATCGTGAGGCTGCGGCATCCGGCACTCCCGCGATCCCCCTCGTACGCATGCTGACAGCACACATCGAGGGTGACGCGCAGAAGTTCGTGCATTGGGGAGCCACGAGTCAGGACGCGATTGACACCGCCCTGATGCTTCAGATGCGAGATGGCATCGATCACCTACTGACTGGACTACTGAGCGTATGTACAGCGTGCGCAATGCTGGCCGAACAGCATCGACACACACTGATGGCTGGGCGCACGCTCCTACAGCAAGCGTTACCGATCACCTTCGGCCTCAAGGCGGCGCGGTGGCTGGCACTAGCGACGCGTCAGGTGCGCGCACTGCATGAACGTCGAGACCGGGCATTGGCCGTTCAATTGGGCGGAGCCTCCGGGACACTCGCTTCCCTTGGGGATAATGGCCTACAAGTGGTAGAACTCCTCGCCGCAGAACTGAAGCTTCCCGCTCCGGACTTGCCCTGGCATACTGAGCGCGACCGCACTGCCGAGATTGCCACGACGCTTGGCGTCATAGCTGGGGCGATGGCAAAGATCGCAAGCGATGTGGCCCTCCTTGCGCAAACCGAGGTCGGCGAGGTGTCGGAGGGTACTGTGCTCGGGAAAGGAGGGTCATCTACTATGCCACAGAAACGCAATCCGGTTGATGCAACCGGTGCGATCGCGTCTGCGCGCCTGGCAGTTGGGGTGGTACCCGTGATCTTGTCAGCGATGACACAAGAGCACGAGCGCGCCGCAGGAGGATGGCAAGCGGAATGGGCTGCCATCCCCGACCTTTTCCGCTTCACCGCAAGTGCGGTTGAGCATATTCGGAGCGCACTTGTCGACCTACAGATCGATCCCGTACGCATGAGAGCAAACCTCGATCTGACCGGCGGCTTGATCATGGCCGAGTCGTTGACGATGGCACTCGCTTCACACGTGGGACGGCCCGAGGCGTATCGTATCGTCCAGGCAGCTTGTAACCAGGCCATCGAAGCCGGAGTAGACCTCCGTCAGGCTGCCCTGGCGGATATACAGCTGCGCGCCATCCTATCTCCAGAAGAGATTGACGGGGCACTCGATCCCACCAGGTATTTGGGCAGTACGGATGTATTCATCAACCGGGCACTCGAAGCTCATCGCGAGATCCAGTCATCGCGAGACGTAGTATGACTTCTTGTGGTTTTAAATCGCCCAGGCCACATTGGAGAAGAACCGGCGAGACTGCATGAAAATGCAGAGGGAGAGTAGTCCTGGTGCATCAATCTCCATTCATTGGACCCCCTGACGAGCAGCTTTGCAGATTGTAAAGGTAACTTTCTTCCCATCCCCGGAGGCAGACATGCTTATCTTGAAGGGAGTCAGGGAGTGGGATGAAAGAGACCCCCAGTTCGTCTATTGCCCTGCCGCAATGGTGAACAATCCAACGACGCCAGCGATATATATGACAAGTACCACTATCGAGTCAATTCCCAGGAAGAGGAACTGGCGTTTGGGGCGGAAGATTAATGGGAAGCAATCCTGGTCGGTGCCCTACTCATGGTCGGCGCGGGCGTCGTCGCCATCTTCTTCGGTGTCAAGGCAGAGCGGCAGTCCCTGGAGAGCGTTGCCCGGCCACTTTCATTTGTGGAGGAGATGGAGTCAGCGTAATTAATGTGCAGGAGACAATGATCAATGGGCTAGAATAGGTCATTGATCATTGTCTCCTGCACTTCTACGTTGAATGCATACCACGATCTCTCTTGGAATAGCTAACTATATGTTCAAGCGAATTCTGGTTCCTCTAGATGGCTCCGAGCGGGCCGAGCGAGCGCTTCCGATTGCAGCGCGCCTGGCTCGTGCCTCTGGTGGCTCCATCTTCCTGGTGCGGGTGGTCAGTAGTGCGCCTGCACATTTACCCTCTGCGCCTACAAAGCCTGCTCTTATCCAGGGCATTGGAGAGGCAGACCGAACCCTTGCCGAAAGCTACCTGACAGGGGTGGCTGAGTCTGATCTTCTGACCGGCCTCTCTGTGCAAACCCAGGTTCCCGTTGGTCTCGTCCCTCCCAGTATGCTTTCTATCGCAACCAACAAGCATGTGGATATCATTGTCATATGTAGTCACGGCTACACCGGCGTCAAACGCTGGTGGATGCTGGGTTCTGTGGCCGCGAAAATCGCACGCTTTGCGGAGATCCCTGTACTGGTTCTGCGTGAAGGTGGTCCTATTCCAGAAGAGCGGCATCCCGATGAGCGACCTTTGCGCGTCCTTGTTCCCCTGGATGGCTCGGACTATGCCAAAGCAGCGCTCACACCTGCTGCCAATCTCGCTGCGGCCCTCGCTGCTCCTAGACAGGGAGCCTTACATCTCATTCACGTCGTCCAGCCTACCTCTGATGCTAAAAAACCAGTCAGAACGACTCACGCAGCTCAGAATACGCAAGCAGGCCAGAACATGGCCAGAGAGTATCTAGATGCGACGATAAATTCTATGCGTGACGGGCCAGGGCACACAGCCATAGCCGATCTCAACCTCACGTTCACCTCATCGGTGACTATTGATGATGATATTGCCCAGGGAATCATCAGAGTAGCAGAGAATGGAGGTCACGAAGATAACGTTGCAGGAGTCGAGGTATTCGGCGGCTGTGATAGTATTGCCATGACCACCCATGGGTACAGCGGCTTGCAGCGCTGGGTGGGAAACGTGACCGAGCGAGTACTCGATACCTCGCGCTTGCCGCTGTTAATCGTCCCACCTGGTGAATAACGCCAGGGAATAGAGCACCTCTTTTATCCTGGGCAGAGCACGTAGGTGGGGACATTCTTCCAGTTCATTCGCTCACCATCTCCGATCCTCTTCTGCCTGCGACCGCCAAGTTGGCTGTTACATGGACTTCATGAACGATGAGGAAGAAAGCAGGAACCAAAATGAGGGCCCTGCTCCACGTCGAGATGCATCTCCCTCGTGCTCAGAAGCGTGAGCGACCCATCTGTTAGTGAGCCACGCCGGCAGGGGGAAAAGGCGTATCAACCATCTTGGGCTGCTTGCGCCTCTGGCACATAGCGCTCCGCGTGACCAAGTGGTGTAAACCAGAAGGCGAACGCAACTAGAAAGACCAGCAAACCAACACTGCCGTAGACCAGGCCCACGTTCCCGGTCTGCGCAATTGCCAGGCCGCCAAGCAGCGCACCCAGCGAGCCGGTTGGCCATGTCAATACTCTTGTGAAGGTGATGACGCGCCCAAGCAACGCGTTGGGAACGATCAGCTGGGTCATGCTGTAGGCGCTGATCAGAAAAAGAACGTCTGTCCCGCCGCGCAAGGCCCAGATCACGAGGACAGATGGATACCAGTGAGTGAATGCCATGAGTGCGGTAAGCAACCCCAGTACCATCATCGATCCTAACACTACGACGCCAAACGACCAGCGCTTGCGCAAGCGGTTCGTCAGCAGAGAAAACACAACGACACCGATCCCGTCGCTGGCATACAGCAGCCCTATCTGCGTATCGCTCGCCCGCAGCCATTGTTTCGCATACCACACGATCTGGACATCAGCCGTCGGCAGGATGAAGTTGAAAAGGAGCAGCAGCAGCGTGAGCCAGAACAATATCGGCGACCGCAGCACGTAGTGCAGTCCTTCAAGGATAGCATTGCCGATTCCTGCCGCCGCTTTCTTCTCGCTTGTGCTGGCGTTAAAGCTCCTCTTGACGAGCAGGAGCGAGACAGTGGAGACGAGAAACGAGGCGGCATCAAGCAAGAGCAACAGGGGCAGGGGCACACGAACGAGCAAGAGTCCTGCCACAAGCGGCCCGATGATGCTGGCCATGGAGAAGCTGGCCTGGATATACCCATTTGCCGCTATCAGATCATCTGGTTCAACAAGACTGGGAAGAGCAGCAAAGTTGGCAGCAGTGAAACCAATGGTCAGCGTTGCACTGACGAACGAGACAGCATAAATCCACCAGACCGACACCAGGCCCAGGACAGTAAGGAGAGGAATTGAGGCAATCACCAGCGCACGGGCACAATCAGTGCAAATCATGACGCGCTTGCGATTGATGCGATCAACCCAGGCACCGATCACTAATCCAAAGAGGAGATACGGCAAGACAGTGAAAACCATCGTCAGCGCAAGGTTGAGCGGCGAATTGGTCAGTTTAAAGACAAGCAAGGGCAATGCGAAGCCAGTCACCGAGCTGCCAAGCGTAGAAATGGTCTGCCCGCTCCAGAATTTCCAGAAATCACCTTTAAAATGCCGGAGAGGCGCATGAGCAAAGAAACCAGACATGAAGCTCTCTCTCGCGAGCCAAACGTGCTTGAGGTAGTATCGTCTGTTCCCTTGTAACACGCCGCCCTCTTCTTTTTGAGGGAGTCGCGATGTTCCTGTCCCTCGCTTCGATTGTACTTTGCTTTCAGCATGTTTCCAACCTTATTTCTATGCTATAAGCATATGTCTGTCATCAGATATGCTCTAAGCAAAGGAGGAGAGGCAAAAGATTTTCCAAAGCAGGTCATATGGAAAGATGTATTACGGCGTCTGTAAAGTAACCGACTTGGAATGGACGCTAAGATGATGGAAGTTATTGTATACTTTGAATGAAATATCGATATTCATTCATCCTTACGGTCTACATACAACTATGGAGACAGAATCGTGACAACACCCATTCCGTTTAATCAGCAGTTGCGACATGAACGCGAACTACGAGGTTGGTCCCAGGCCGATCTAGCTGAGAAGGTCGGATGTGATACGAAAACCGTGGGTCGATGGGAAAATGGTGATCGGGTTCCACGTCCATACCATCGCCAGGCACTGTGCGAACTCTTTGGAAAAAATGCCGAAGAGTTTGGATTGATGCAACAAGCATCATCTCTCCCGGCAATACCTGAAATCGCTCAACCAGACCCGCCAATACCTATGAGCAATCAAGCTTCTTCTGAAATCCTTCGAGAAGACTGGGGCGAAGCACCGCACATTGTGAACTTGTACGGACGTGATGACGAATGCGTCGAGCTAGAGCAGTGGATAGGCGATCACCACTGTCAGATGGTAGCGATATTGGGTATGGGAGGTGTCGGAAAAACGGCACTCGTTGCGACGGTTGCAACACGCATGAAGCATGCCTTCGAGTTTGTTTTCTGGCGTTCTCTCCAAAATGCCCTTCCTTTAGAACATGTTCTGAAAGAGTGTATCCGCTTCGTCTCCGATCAACAACGTCTTGATCTGCCAAAAGAGGTAGACGAACAGATCTCATTGCTCATCCACTATCTACGCAACCAGCCCTGTTTGCTGGTGTTGGACAACTTCGAATCTGTCCTGCAGGCTGGACAGCGCGCCGGTCAGTATCGCGAAGGGTATGCTGCTTACGGCAGGCTGCTGCAACGGATCGGAGAAGCACACCATCAGAGTTGTCTGTTGTTGACGAGCCGGGAGAAGCCGAAAGAAGTGGCTCACTTAGAGGGAATAACATCGCCTGTACGATCCTTGCACCTCTCTGGCCTACAACTGGAAGCCGGCCAGCGAATGCTGCAAGACAAAGGGCTGTCTGGCTCAGAAGCGCAATGGCTCGCCCTCGTCGAGCGCTACTCAGGCAATCCGCTGGCCCTACAGCTAGTCTCCGAGCCTATTCAGGAGGTGTTTGAGGGTAACATCGCCAGGTTCCTACAGGAACAAGCAATTGCATTTGGGGACATCAATGATCTGCTCGATCAACAATTTCATCGCCTGTCAGAGCAGGAGAGAGAGATCATGTCCTGGCTTGCAATCGAGCGCGAGGCGACGTCACTAGCAGGCTTGCGCGAGAACCTGCTGTATCCAATGTCCATAGGGACACAACTTGAAGCGCTCGCTTCTTTACGCCGTCGTTCTCTCATTGAGACGAGAGGGCTGGCACAGTTCCAGTTCACGCTCCAACCAGCGATTATGGAATATGTCACAACGAGCCTGTTCCAGCGCGCTTCCAGCGAGTTTGATACAGAATCGCTAGAAGTATGGGTCAATTTTGCACTCAGCAAAGCGCAGGCGAAAGACTACGTGCGTGAAAGTCAGGTACGTCTCCTCCTGGCACCCGTAGCACAGCTCTTGCTCGCAAGACTAGGAAAAGAGGGCATTAAGCAGAAGGTAAGGGATATACTGATAGGGCAGCGCAAGATCCATGCACAACAGCCGGGTTACCTGGTAGGAAATATCCTCAACCTGCTGAACCACTTACACTGTGACCTCCGTGGCTTCGACTTTTCTCATCTCGTAGTCAGGCAGGCGTATTTACAAGATGTCATGCTTCCCGAAGTCAATTTCGCCTACACACACTTTATCGCATCAATTTTCACCAACACCTCCGGCAACACTCTTGCAGTTGCATGCAGTCCACAGGGGCATTTGCTGGCCGCCGGAACGACCACCGGCGAGGTTTGGATCTATGACATGCCTGGTGGTGTACCCCGCCTGACCTGTCATGGGCATACCGATGGAGTATGGTCGCTCGCTTTCAGCCCTGATGGAAGTTTGCTTGCCAGTAGCAGCGACGATCACACTGTTCGCCTGTGGGATAGTCATTCAGGTCGTTGCCTCAGGATTCTACAAGACCATACCAATAGAGTGAGAACCATTGCCTTCAGCCCTGATGGAAGGACACTGGCCAGTGGAAGTGATGACCAGACGATACGCCTCTGGAACGCCAGCACTGGTGATTACCTCACAACACTGCATGGTCATACCGACCGAGTATGGTCCATCGCATTCAGTCCTGATGGGAACCTCCTTGCTTCAGGCAGTACCGACCAGACAGTGCGTCTCTGGGATACAAGTACCGGGAGTTGTCTCGCGACGCTGAGTGGTCATACCAATTGGGTCAGATCGGTGGCCTTTCATGCAAAAGAGCGTATACTTGCGAGCGCGAGCGACGACCAGACGATACGTCTCTGGGACATCAACACGGGTGACTGTCTACAAACGCTGCACGGTCACACGAGCCGTGTATGGTCCGTCGCTTTTTGTCCGGCCAGCGATATAGTGGGCAGCAGCAGTGAAGATCAAACGATCAGGTTATGGAACATCCATACCGGTCGCTGTCTTATGATTCTGCAAGGTCATACGCGCGGAGTACGATCTATTGCCTTTACTCCCGATGGATTGATGCTCGCCAGCGGTGGCGATGACCAGGCAATTCGCTCGTGGGATGTTACGACTGGTCACTGCCTCCAGACCGTGCAAGGCTATACGAACAGGATATGGTCAATCGCCTTTAATTCTGCTGGAAGTACGCTTGCGAGCGGTAGTGAAAACTCCATCATTCGTTTGTGGGATGTCAAAACGGGCCAATGTCTTAAAATGTTGCAAGACCGTAGTCATGGAGTGTTGGTTGTCGCATGTAGCCCTCATGGCTTCACATTTGCGAGCGGGGGTCAAGATCAGACCATTCGCCTCTGGGATGGGAATACCGGTCGCAGTCTCAAAATACTGCACGGTCACACCAATTGGGTGAGAGCAGTCGCTTTCAGCCCCAATGGGGATACGCTTGCCAGTGGCAGCGAGGATCAGACCATTCGTCTCTGGGATATCAATACCGCTTCCTGCAGTTGCATCTTGCAAGGTCATACCAGCTGGGTCCGCTCCGTGGCCTTCAGCCCCGCTGGAACTATGCTTGCCAGTGGTGCCGATGATCAGATGATCCGCCTCTGGGATGTCAAAGATGGTTGGTGCCTCAACATCTTACAAGGCCATACGAATCGCGTCAGGTCTATTGTCTTCAGCCCTGACGGGAACATGCTTGCCAGCGGCAGCGAAGATCAGACCATCCGTCTCTGGGATGTACGCACAGGTCACTGCCTCAACATCTTACAAGGGCATAGCGGCTGGATTCGATCCGTGGCCTTCAGCCCCACTGGAGATATGCTTGCCAGTGGTGGCGAAGATCAGACGGTTCGCCTCTGGGATGTCACTACCTGGCAGTGCCTTCAAACGCTTCAAGGCCACTCCAACCGGGTCAGGCAGATTACTTTCAGCCCTGACGGCAACACGCTTGCCAGTAGCAGTGATGATGGAACGATCAAACTCTGGCATATCCGAACGGCTACTTGCCTCAAGACGCTCATAAGCGAGAGACCATATGAACGAATGAACATTACGCATGTTCAGGGATTGACAGAAGCCCAGAAAGCCAACCTCGAGACACTGGGAGCAATTGAAGAAAATTAAGGAGGAATAAAGCTTCTCGTATTGACTCTTTTCTGCCCTTTAAGTGTCCATCTTGTGCGGTTCCGAACGCACGCAATTGCAGCTATACTCTCCTTGTAAGAGGTGGTAGAGATGGTGAGGATGCATCAGTAGCAATGAGTGAGCATAACCATCAGTTCTGCTTCACGCGAAAATATCGTGCTTTACTATGTAGTGAGAAAAAATGAACGAGAAGATTGAGCTCGCAAGCGAACAAGCCATAGCCAGTTTAAGCATTCTGAACGGAAAAGTATCAGGAGCTTCCGAGGCGTCCCTAGCAGAAGAAATGTTGGACGAAGTACCAGAGGCGAGGAGTATCAGGGCGCTTCTCCTGATTCAGCAATACACTGCGTTACGAAGTGAAATCGAGAAGCGTATCGATATCCGACAGCAAATACTTGCGCTCACGTTATTAGTTGCTGGAACATTTCTAACGGTCGGTGCGCAGCCAAACGTTCCTGCAGTAGTTTTACTGTTCTATCCTATTATCGCGATGTTCCTGGGAGCCATCTGGGAACACAATGATCTGCGCGTTGGTCAGATCAACTTTTATATCCGTACAGAAGTAGAAAAACACCTGGGCAGGCTTGGACCGGGATGGGAAACGTTTCGGCAACAGATGTTTTCTACTACAAATAGGGAACACAGTCGACGCAGCACAAACCAACATCATCCACTAACTCCTCAGATTGGTTTGATTGTCTTTGCCACGCGTGGTATGTTTTTCACAACCCAGGCAACGACAATTACTGTTGCCGCAGTCCGCTACATATCGGAGTTTTTGCAGCATGGTTTTGCCATAAATCTAACTGAGCCGAAGCAGGCCGTACTAATCATTGCAACAGGGATGTTGTTTCTTGGTGATATAGGGATACTGATCTATACTTTCTCTGTAGTACAGCACAAGAGGGGGTAACCTTGTGCTAAAGCGCAGTCACCTTGAAACTTACTACTGTAAGCTGCACATTTTGGTCCCAAAGACCTACTTCTGAACCTGATAAATACCTATTATCTACCATATTGAGCACAAGCCCACCGTCTATGAAGGACTTGATCGTAGTATCTTTTACCCTCTTCTCTTCTGAGCCAGGGTCTATTCTCTTCGTCCATCTTACTTCTCCTGAATATAATGCTCTAACTGATCAAAATATTTATCCCATCCTTAATAATACAGGCTTTACATTCTAATTGCAATATCGACATAAATATTAATGACTGTAAAAAACGAATCGACGCTAGAATAAAATTACTACTTTAGGCAATTTACTACTAAGCAAAGTTACTACAGTATAAAAAACGTAACTGAGAGAAATTCTTGCTCTTAAACACTCACGGTTCGCGTAAATCTGAACGCATTCAGAAGATTCTGATAAGCTGTTGAGATGAACGAGACACTGACGATTAGAATGGAGTAGGTGGATGACGCTCTACTGTTCCTTTACTCTGAGTGCTCACTTTGTTATTCATTGCAGCTTATTCACGAACTGATGATCCAAGTAACGAGCACATCACTCATTTGTTTGATCCTGATAGTACATCGTTTATCTAGCTGGTGACAAATGATCTAGGAAAGACTATACTAAAGACTATACCGAGATACTCTTTCCTACAATGGATAAAGAATTAAGTATGGATTTAGAAAAAGCTGTGAAAAGAGTTGAAGTTTATTACTCCTATGATTATCGAGATGAAAAACTGCGGCAAGAACTCGAGAAGCATCTCAGTGGCTTGAAAAGAAATCTTATCAATACCTGGTCCTTTCATCAGCTTCATGCCGGGGAAGATTGGGTAAAAATGATGAATGCTCATCTTAATGCCGCTGACATTATCCTCTTGCTGGTCAGTCCAAACTTCCTAAGTTCGGAATATTGTAACGAAGTTGAGGCGAAGAGAGCTATGGAAAGATCTGAAGCGGGTGAAGCAATAGTTATCCCAATCCTACTACGTCCAGTTAGTTTGGCTGGAACACCATTCCGCTACCTCAAACCGCTACCTGAAGGTAGCAAACCTGTGACCAACTGGAAAGTTCGTGATAATGCATTCAGTGATATTAGCCTTGGAATCCGCTATGCAGCTGAAACCATCCTAGAAAAGTTCCAAATTGATAACAATCAGGTGAAGTCTACTCCCCTAATACAAGAACCACAATGTATATTTGTAGAAAATTATCTCTTTGATATCGTTCTTGCGTTTGCTCTCGAGGATTGTTCTTATGCTGAGATCCTGACAAACTCATTACGCGCCCAAGGCATGAAGGTTTTTTGCTATAGTGAAGGCATCAACAAAGAAATGCTGTTTTCCCTATGGGGGAAAAACCTTCACACCAATCAATTTGATCTTAATCAATGGCAATGGCGTATCTGCGTCTCATTTTTATCACAAAACTACGCTGCAAAGTTGTCTAATCATGAACAAGAGGCAGTTCTAGTTCATGCATTACAGGAGCAAGGATACATCTTCCCTATCCATCTAGACGAGACTGCTTTTCCTGATATTAACGAGGATACTACTTCTCCTTTAAAGTGGCATGAGACAGGCATTGAAGAGATTTCGGAGCGTCTTATAAGAAAGGTGAAAGAATTATCTCGCATCATACCTGACCATTAAAGGCTACCAAATATTCTTTGTGCGAAAATGGAGAAGTGGTTTCGGTGAAGTACGAAGAGAAAGTAATGAAAGTGACATCAAAGATGGCTAGAATAAGCAAGGATGCAGAAGAGCGAGTACGAGGTATTAGTTGTGATGTCTTGCTAGTGGCTGCTACAGAAGTTGAGGCGAGAGCAGTGCTAAACGTGTTCCCCCAACAGGATAATACTTTTGAGCGCAGCCACATTGGTGATAGCACCTATTTTGACATGGGAGTAATTGGGGGGGCGAGAACCTTTCTGGTGCAATCCGAAATGGGCTCGGGTGGTCCGGCCGGAGCCACCCTGGTGGTTTATGAGGGCATCAAAGCTTTGTCTCCTTCGGCAGTTATCGTGGTCGGCATTGCCTTTGGCCTCATTCCGAAAGAACAGCATCCTGGTGATATCTTGGTTTCACGGCAACTCACAGGATATGAACTGCAAAAGATTGAGCAGGGACCTAGCGGTGAAGAAATCATCAGACCTCGCGGCGACCGTGTGCAGGCTTCACCTCGCTTACTAAGTCGCCTGCGAGCCAGCATCTTTGATTGGCAAGGGCCGAAGGTGCATTTTGGACTCATACTGTCCGGCGATAAACTTGCCAATCATAAAAATTTTCGCAACAAACTCCTTGGCATCGAGCCTGAAGCCATTGGCGGAGAAATGGAGGGCACTGGGGTCTACTCAGCGGCGTATCGCAATAAAGTCGATTGGATACTGATCAAGGCCATCTGTGATTGGGCAGATGGGCATAAAAATGACGCCTATCAGCAACTGGCCGCAGAGAATGCTGCGCGTTTTCTACTCCATGTTCTCCAACAGGGAGGGCTGACCGAAAACAATTCCAGTGCACCCCCACCTTCTGAAACGCCCAGGGAGGCCTCCCCACGAAAACAAGCCATCGGGACCATCCTGAGTACCTATAACGCCCATGCGAGTTGGGTGCTTACAGTTGCCTGGGAACCGGAGGGCAACCGTATCGCATCTGCCGGAGGTGATGGAGTGGTACGGGTCTGGGATGCCGACAGTACCCAGACACTCCTGACGTATCGTGGTCACGCCTGGCTCATCCAAAAAGTGAATTGGCTGCCCAAGATCTATACAATTGCCTGGTCTCCCGAAGGATTGCGCATGGCATCAGCTGGAGACGGCAAAAAAGTCTATGTGTGGGACGCTACCACCGGGCAAACGATCACTGAGTATAAAGGGCATTCCGGGGTGCTGTCCAATGTATTCGCACTGGCCTGGTCCCCCGATGGGAAGCGCATTGCCTCCGCCTGCAGCACGGCGGGTTTTGATAAAACCGTCCATATTTGGAACGCCAAAACAGGTAACCCCATCCTGCGCTATGATTCATCCTACGGCTTTACGCCTGACTTTTCGGTTTTATCCGCTGCGTGGTCTCCTCAAGGCGACCGCATCGCCTCGACCTGCGGCGACAAGACTATCCGACTATGGGATGCTACGACCGGCAAACCTATTTCAACGTTTAAGACGAACTCAGACTGGGTAGCCGCCATTGCCTGGTCACCTGATGGTCGATACCTTGCTATGGCAAGTAGTAACGCCACAGCAGATATTCTCGATACTTCCACCGGGCGGATTCTGATTACCTACCGTGGGCACCGCGAGAGCGTACGGAATATTGCCTGGTCTCCCGATGGCAGCCGTCTCGCCACCGCCAGTAATGATAGAACCATCCACATTTGGGATGCTGCCAAAGGCGCCTGTCTCTATATCTACCAAGAACATGCTGCATGGACAACCTCTGTAGCATGGTCACCTGATGGGACACGTATCGCATCAGCGAGTAACGATAAAACAGTGCAGGTCTGGCAAGCAACATAGGTACCAGTTCCCATTATCGTCGCTCAGTTTGACACTACGACCATACAGAAGCTCCTGGACGAGGTTTCAGCGCATAGATTGTGGAGATCGGATCTCCTGAATGAACTACCTATCCGGGCAACGTCCCGTTTAACGCCCGATCCATATTGTAACAGGCGCTGATGAGCGAGAGATGGGTGAACGCCTGGGGAAAGTTACCCAGCGCCTCACCGGTGGGTCCTATTTCCTCGGCATACAAACCGACGTGGTTGGCGTAACTGAACATCTTCTCTAACACCAGACGCGCCTCTTCGAGACGGCCAGCACGGGCTAGCGCCTCGACCAGCCAGAAGCTACAGATGCTAAAAGTTCCTTCCTGTCCCCCAAAGCCATCGTCCGCCGCCAACTCGGGATTATAGCGGTACACATGCGAATCGCTGGTCAGCTCCTTTTGTATGCGATCGATCGTGGACAACATGCGAGGGTCGGTTGGACCGGTAAATCTTGTAAGGACCATCAGTAGCGCGCTGGCATCGATCGCATCACTTCCATAGTACTGCACAAAACTACCTGCCTTCTCATTCCACCCGCGCTGCATGATCTCCTCGTAGATCTGTGCACTGATTTTCTCCCACTCTTGAAGAGGCGCAGGCAGACCGCGATGACGCGCGATCCGCAACGCTCGATCGAAGGCAACCCAACCCATAACACGCGAGTGTACAAAGTGCTGTTGCCCGCCGCGCACCTCCCAGATACCTTCATCGGTATCTTGCCAATGCTGGCTCAGCCAAGCGAGGAGACGTCGCAAGTTCCACCAGAGATCGTAAGAGATGTCTTTATGCCGATCAAAGATGAAGATCGAATCCATCAGTTCCCCATAGACATCGAGTTGCTGCTGTTTGTAGGCGCCATTGCCGATACGTACAGGTCGGCTCTTGCGGTAGCCCTCAAGGTGATCGAGGCTGATCTCCGTCAGGTCGTGTCCGCCGTCAATAGTAAACATGGGCTGGAGCGACCCATTTTCTTCCAACTCGTGGCAACGAGCCTCAAGCCAACCCATAAACGCGCTGGCTTCCTCCATAAAGCCCAGAATGAGCAAGCTGTAGATGGTGAATGCGGCATCACGCAACCAGGTATAGCGGTAATCCCAGTTGCGCGCGCCGCCTATAGTCTCTGGTAAGCTTGTGGTTGGCGCAGCGACGATTGCACCTGTCGGAGCGTAGGTCAGCAGTTTTAGGACCAGGGCTGAGCGATGCACCATTTCACGCCACCGTCCCTGGTACTTACACTTCGAGAGCCAGTTTTGCCAGTAGCGTTTCGTTTCAAGAAACTGTACTTCGAAATAGCGATACGAATGATGATGGGGACGAACATCCTGATTACGTGCACTTTCGAGCTGGAAATACGCTGTTTGCCCCTGGCTTAGGGTAAAGGTGGCACGCACTCCTCCCTTACCATCCTCCTCAAGGGGAACCGAGGATGACAACGCGAGACAAAGGCTATCACTGGTAAAGACCGCTCCGTTCTCAGACAGGTAAACCTCGTGTGTATCTCGCGCATAATTGAACGCAGGGCGGCATACCACCTCGAAGGAAAGCGAGCCGCGCACCACCTGAACAGAGCGCACCAGGTGATGCTGATGGGCGGCGCTTCCCACCTGCTTGATAGGCATAAAATCGGTAATCTCGCCCACGCCATCCGTCGTCAAAAAGCGTGTGATGAGGATATTGGTATCTGGTAAATAGAGTTGTTTGCGCTCCATCACAGGCGCATCAGGAGGAGCGATGCGGAAGAAGCCGCCTTTTTCAGCGTCAAGCAGCGCCCCGAAAACGCTTGGAGCGTCAAAGCGCGGAATGCAGCACCAATCAATCGAACCATTCTTGCCGACTAATGCAACGGTGTGCAGATTACCAATCACGGCATAGTCCCCAATCGGCAAGTACATCTCAGGGCGACGGGAAGAATTCTTTATTTGTTCTCGCGGCATACGTTTTTCCTCACTATTGCTACTAAATCACTACAATAAACACATCTGTCACATACTTGACCTTCAAGCTTCACTTCTGCTCATTTGCTACAACTTGTGTGGAACCAACTTCAGCGCGGCGCAACATCGTTAGCGCCACGAGTGGAAAAATGACAACTGATAATAAGCCAGCCGCTATCAGTGCAGCCGCCGTTGCCTGTCTAATTAAGCCTAATTCAACACCGATCTGCGATGCTGCGACGATAAACGTCAGCGAGGTTGCCTGGAACAATCCAGCTATGATTGCGTGACGACCACCAACCAGAGATCTATAGAAGATTGCTGGAAGGCAGTGGACAAGTAGTAGCGCTACCAGGAAGACCGGGATCAGCAGTACGGTTGAGGCACTTGCAAACAACGCCGACAGGTTGAAGCGCAAGCCGCTCGTGATGAAAAAGACCGGGATAAAGACCCCGAAACCGAGCGCCTCGAGCTTCTGACGAAACTGCGGATGCGTCATCATACTGTCCCGGTCGACGAAGCGAAGCAGCACCCCTGCGATGAAAGCCCCCAGAATGACTTCGAGTCCGAGCGCTGAGGCGAGCGCAACGAACGCGACCAGCAGCATAAAAGCGCCTCGCACACGGATCTGCGCTGTAGTGTCCTGCAGTCGCAATAGAACCGCCGTGATACGCATCGATCGCTCCAAACGGAGAACAGCCAGTGCGAATGCAATAGTCAGCAGAACGAAGCCGGTAAGCAAAATGATCTTCGTGCCTGTACTGGTCGCCACTCGTGAGAAGAACAACGACAGGAGGATGATTGAGCCGAATTCAGCGAACATGGCGCCCGCGATGACGAGTTGACCAAAGTTCGATTCGCTTTCGCCTGCGTCCTTCAGTACTGGCACAAGGATACCGAGCGCAGTTGCCACAAGGATGATGGCAATGAGAAGCGGAGATACTACTTCTCCACCCAGGTACAGAGCGTAACCGACTGCGAGAGCCAGGACGAACGAAAGCAGAAAACCCAGCCCGATGAACAGCAGCAGGCGCCCTCTCAAGCGTTCGAGTTCAACTTCCAGACCAGCGAGAAAAAGGAGGAAGGCTAAACCCAGTACGGAAAGAATGGAAATAGGCATGTCAACCCTGACCCAACCGAGCACAGATGGACCAATGATGATGCCAGCCACAATCTCGAGCACCACTGTCGGCAGACGCCGTGCGGGAGAGAGGCCGAGCAGGAGAGGGGCCAGAAAGGCCACGACTGCGACGATGAGCAATCCAGAAAACGAAACATCAGGCATGACAACCTCACAACAACGAAGCAGTGGTGCTAACACTCACTGCACTTCTTAATAGTGGCGTAGTCTCCGCGCGCGTCTTTTCGTTACAACCTTTCTCTATTGCTGCTGATCCTGCCAATCGCAGAACAGCTCGGGATGGAGCGCCATCGCTCCCCTCGATCTTCAGTGGAAGGCAAATCAGTTCATATGTTCCCACCTTATCTGTTTCGCATCTCTATCTTAGTCTCGTCACTCGTCCATTCGTTACAATGCAAAAAAAGCCTACCATTTATTTGTAACGAATCGGTGTTGACTGTGCAAGAAGATCAGGTTATACTTCTTGCGGCTGCTAGATGAATATAGCTGCTTCGCTGAAACATAAAATCCCAGTTCACTTGTTAGATCGAAGGCGGAAGTTGATGAGCGAAGGACAGAATCAGCCAGGAAGCTCTTCAGTAAACCCTCCCGATGGAGTCACCGTCCTGTCAAAAGTCGCAGGTGGTAATTCGTCACCTCCTCTGGCAGCGATGGACGAAGCGCATCTGATTGTCTTGTTGCGCAGTGGCAATGAGGCTGCCTTTGCTTCTTTATTTGAACGCCACCACACCTCCATGTTACGTCTCGCAAGGGTGTACGTCTCAGCTGCTGCAGTTGCCGAGGAAGTTGTCCAGGAAACCTGGCTGGGGGTGTTTCGGGGACTTCACCAATTCAAGGAGAAGTCCTCCTTGAAGACCTGGATCTTTCACATTCTCACCAATTGTGCGAAAACACGCGCCCAACGAGAGAGCCGGAGCATCCCATTCTCGTCAATGGTGGACTACGAAATTCAGTTCAATGAACCCGCAGTGGAGGCGCATCAGTTTATTCCAGCAGATGATCCACGAGGGAAAGGCTCCTGGGCAAACTATCCTCAAAGATGGGATAATATCCCCGAGGAGCGTCTATTATCACAGGAAACTCGCGCATGTATCGAGCATGCCGTAGGAGTTTTGCCACCAGTTCAACGCGCTGTCATTACGTTACGCGATATCGAGGGATGGACTTCAGATGAAGTTTGTCGCTTCCTCGAAATTTCTGAGGTCAATCAAAGGGTGTTGCTACACCGTGCCCGATCCAAAGTGCGACGTGCACTAGAACAATACTTCAGGGAAGAGTAGGTCGAGCATGATAATAAGAGCAAACACTATGTACATGTGGTTCCGAAAGATCATAGCACGCACTTCGATAAAAAAAAGCAGGTCGAGCATGATAACCACTGACAAACTTACCTGTAGAGAAGTTGTGGAACTTGTAACTGATTACCTCGAAGAGTCGCTGGCGCTAGGGAAGCAGACGCAGTTTGAGGCTCATGTCACAGATTGCCCCGGCTGCACAACCTATATTGCGCAAGTACAACAAACCATTGGGACGTTGCGTAAGTTGTCGGATGAACCTGTTTTCCCTGAGACAAGGGAAGAACTACTCCAGATATTCCGAGAGTGGAAGAAGGAGTAATAAGTTCTATTGTTTGCGCCATAATTAAGACGGGACGCTCATCCCCAGCTTCCCGCGTTGCGACTGCCGCTTCCACCTGCGGATCCGCTTTTGGATGCCTGGGACGCTGGGACGCGGCATCAGGCGGGCGCCAGCCATGACGGCTCAGCAGCCGATAGATCGTGCTGTCATCGACCTCGTGCCCGACTTGTTCTTCAAAGGCGTGTTGGATCTGGGCCACCGTGGCGATCTCTCCGCTGATCTGTTTGCGCGAGGAACTCCTCCTCTTCGCGGCACACGTCAGATACTGATGCCTCCGGCCTCCTTTGCCTGGCGTTTCCAGGGCTGTCGATCCCAGGGCTGTCGGTCCCAGGCGATTGTAGGTTGAGATAACGGAGATAGCACCGTGGTAACCGAGACCCCTGTATGTAGGGCAATTTCTTCAGCGAACCTTCGCGCAACCAGGGCATTGTAGATAATCCACCAGTGCTGTCGGATCCAAGGACGCGCATCTCTGTTCATACGTTCTTTGATCTCACCAACTGACAGGTACGAGGCTGCTCGTGTGATGCGATGACCCATACGTGATTGGTCTCTCCTTTCATCTAATACTGCTGGTCAACCCCCCGAAAACGAGGAAAGAACGCCGCGCACAAGATGCACCTCCCATGTGAACTCCAGGAAAACCGCTGCTCACTCCCCGAGTGAGCAAATCAATGCCGGATGGTGTGCATCCAGGATAGCCGAGGTAGAGGTTCCCCCGGCATATTCCTTCAGCAAAGCAAGCAGGTCGTGCAGCGCGGCCTCGATGTCATGGCGGCCTGTGGCATGGTGCGCTTCGATCGTCATGAGGCACTCTCGCGTCTGCGCGACAGCAGCGCTTGGTTCGCTTTGTCGCCAGCACCAGCGGCGTGCGATCACCAGCCTGGTTTCATCAGAGAACACCACCTCGCCTGGCTCCGGGTGATCCTCATCGCTTTCGCCCAGCTCGCTGTAGCGTTCTGATCCATCGGCAAAATGCACCGTCACCGTCCCCTGCAAGCCACGCCTCTCAAACACCGCCACAGGCAACCCATAGCGGATGCTCACGAGATTGCCGAGATCGACCAGCAGATTGATGCTCGGAATAGTCCCTTTTTTGGTCAAGCGGCGCAAAAGGGCTTCAGAGGCGCTCCGGTATTGCGTCGGATCCACCCCAAAACCACGCAAAGCACGCCGCCAGGCCGCCAGGGACTCGATCTGGCTCAGGGGAGTGCTACCAATGCGTTGCAGGACCCGCTGCTGTTCGGCCTGGTAGAGAGCCTCCCCTATCACAGAACCGCCGATCAGCAAGTCACCTACCACTGAATGCATTGCGCCAGATGAAGCATTTCCGCTCAGGTTGATGATGACAATCCCAAGAAGTGATTCTTCCCGTTCAGAGATGTTTGCACCTGCTCCAGTTTGCGCGTACAGCCGATTGTTACCTGATAGAAGACGATTATGATAGCGAATTTCGTTACATGGGAAGCCCCATCAGTTCTCTTCAGGGGCTCTCCCCAGAGCGCGTTATTTATATTGGCACGTTTAGCAAAATTCTGTCTCCGGCACTTCGCCTGGGCTACCTCGTCCTTCCCACAGAACTGATAGAGCGTTCTCGCAACATCAAACGCTTGTTAGATCTCCACTCTCCCTCGCTTGAACAGCTCATTCTGGCTCAGTTTATCGAATCTGGCAAGCTGGAACGCCATATTGTGAGAATGAAACGCGTGTATCAGAAGCGACGGAATGTCCTGATCACGACACTGAGGCAGCATTTCTCAGATCAGGTCGAAATTGTAGGTGACGCGACCGGGCTCCATCTCGTCGCTCGCTTCCCTCATGTGAAATTCACGCCAGAAATCATTGCTGCTATCGAGCGTGCAGGAGTACGCGTGTACCCCGTCGAGCGGCACGCAATTGTCAAAGACCGACATCTCCATGAAATTATTCTGGGCTACGGTCACCTCTCACCTGCCCAAATCGAGCAAGGCATCGGGCAAATCAAGCTCGCGATTGGCTAATGCCAATGTGTGTTCAAAAGCAGAATGTTGCTTCGCACCATCCTGCTTTGGGGGTTGTTTAAAATTATCCGTTAGCTGTGCAGAAAAATTACACTTTTTAAGGCGGTTCATACACCCTGAGTCAATTGTTGACTTGATTAATCCAGTCCTTCATGCTATACTTGCTCTTGGTGATCAGATTGAGTTTTATGGCAAGCAGTGCTTTCTCTCGTCTGGCGCATAGAAACTCCACGTGGAACAAATGAAGACGACTATAGTCACACACCAGAACATACTGCAAGAGACTAATCCTCTGTCCTCGTAGGCCATGCTTCTGATATATCTCACTATGCTCAATTAGACAAGACCGTACTGAGATAGTAAGTCTACATGCAACAATGCTGATGCATTTCAACGAAGGAGAACAAGATGGCAGGTAATAGATGTGTTGTATATATAGAGCCAGGTAAAGTCGAAGTCCGGAACATCGACTATCCGAAGCTAGAGTTACCGGAACAGCATCGCAAATGCAACCACGGCGTCATCCTCAGGATCGTAGCTACCAATATTTGTGGCAGTGACCAACACATGGTACGTGGCCGTACCACCGCTCCTAAGGGGCAAACCCTGGGACATGAGATCACCGGTGAGGTCATTGAAGTTGGTCGAGATGTTGAGTTCATCAAGAAGGGCGACCTCGTCTCCGTGCCGTTCAACATCGCTTGCGGGCGCTGTCGCATGTGTAAAACCGGCAATACTGGAGTCTGCCTCAACGTCAACCCTGCCCGACCCGGCGCAGCTTATGGCTATGTCGATATGGGTGGCTGGGTAGGCGGCCAAGCAGAGTACGTCATGGTCCCCTACGCGGACTGGAACCTGTTAAAATTCCCCGACCGCGCTCAGGCCATGGAGAAGATTAAAGACCTGACTATGCTCTCCGACATCTTCCCAACTGGCTATCATGGAGCCTTCACTGCCGGGGTGACAACGGGTTCGACCGTCTACATTGCGGGCGCTGGACCAGTAGGCCTGGCTTGTGCCGCCTCTGCGCAATTGCTTGGCGCCTCTGTTGTCATCGTCGGCGATATGATCAAAGAGCGACTTAAGCAGGCGCGCAGTTTCGGCTGTGAAACCATCGATCTCACGCAAAGTGGCGAGCTTCCTGATATGATCGAGCAGATCATTGGCGAGCCTGAGGTTGATGCTGCCGTTGACTGTGTCGGCTTTGAGGCACGTGGTCACGGCGCTGGCGCGGGAGAAGCTCCTGCTACGGTACTGAACTCTGTCATGGGCATCACCCGCGCCGCCGGTAGTATTGGCATTCCTGGCCTTTACGTGACTGGTGATCCAGGTGGTATCGACGAGCATGCCAAAATCGGACAGCTGGGTATCCGCATTGGTTTGGGCTGGGCCAAGTCCCTCTCCTTCACCACCGGACAGTGCCCGGTCATGCGCTACCATCGCCAGTTGATGAACGCGATTCTCCACGACAAGATACAGATCGCTAAGGCGGTTAACGCCACTGTCATTTCTCTGGATGACGCCCCCAAGGGCTATCAGGACTTTGATAAGGGCGCTGCCAAGAAATTCATCCTCAACCCAAACAACCTGATCCCAGTCTAGGCGACAAACTAAAGAACGTTTACAAACGACAGAAGAAGAGGTTATGGCTCTGTTCATAGCCTCTTCTTCAGGCTCTAGCCACTATTTTGACGATGTTACTGCATACCACCGATCAAGCGCGCTAACTGTGCCAGTTCACGCGATGCATCCTGTACCGGCACCAGCAGCAGCACCAGTTCATCCAGCCCCTGTGTCAGTAATTCGGTCAGTTTCCGCACTATTGTGGCCTCATTCCCATAGACCACCAGGGAGCGGGCGAGAGCGTCGAGTCCAGTGCCATCAGGTGCTACAGGTAGGCCAGCATCCGCAAACATTCTGGCGTAGAAGGGCAACGTGGTATAGTACTGGATGCGCTTGCGTGCCACTTCCTGGGCCGCATTCTCGTCCTCACTCAAGGCTACGAGGACATGCGCTATAAGCGGTGGAGCAGAACGCCCGCTGTTCTTCGCTCCAACTCGCAGTGCTGGCAAGGCTTTGTCAAGGAGATACGGAACGGGACAGAGCCAGGAGATTGCGCCGTCTGAGATCTCACCCGCGAGGCGGAACGCACCCTCGCGCAGTGCTGAGATCAGTATGGGTATGCGCGACGTGCGCTGTAAAGTGGCGTTGACGTTGAAGTAGCTTCCATGATAATCGACGCGACCCTCCCATAGGGCTGCGCGCATTACCGCCACATATTCGCTCAAGTGAGCCAATGGAGCCGTTTGCTGCAAACCGTATACTCCCTCGATGGTGGGACGATGGCTGGGACCAACACCCAGACGCAGGCGACCCGGAGCTATATCGCTCACCGTCAATGCCTGCTGCGCCAGGATCAGAGGATGGCGCGGATATGTTGGCACAATAGATGTTCCCATACGTATATGCGTGGTGCGCATCGCAGCTGCTGCGAACAGGGTCAGCGTATCCAGCGTCACTGGCGTCTGGATCATCCAGACCTGCTCAACTCCAGCAGCCTCGGCATCTACTATCTCTGTAATCGCCGCCGCCGTTTCGCGCGCCTCGATAACCAGGCCAATGCGCGACCGCAGGGATGAATGAGAGGTCGATGACGAAGAGGAAGTGGCAGAGAATTGCTGTGTATTCTCCTCATAAGGCATAGTGTTAGTGCTCCTTCTCTCTAAATATTCCTGCGGTCAGTATATGGCACGTTTTCACACAGCGTCAAACGGGCGCTACACAAGCATTCCATCACAAATCAAGGGGCGGCATCACCATGCCACGTATATAGTTGACGCCTATTAGATGATTGCCAGGGTCAACCTTGGAGTAGGGTGGGGCTGGCCATAGGCTCTGTTCGTTTTGCAAAGGGGACAGCCGATTTTTTGAGCGAAGATGAGCCAGAGGACGGAGTGGGTGTCGTGGAAGCAATGGAAGAGGGTTTAGATTTTTTTGGTGATGGTAGAGAGGTTGTTGGGGGTGTTTGACCAAGTTATTCCACTGTTTCAAGTGTTTCAGGTGTTTCACTTGTATCAGACAGGCTTAAGTCGAGACGGCTCACTGTTTCAGGTGTTTCACTTGTGTCAGAAAGGTTTGAGTCGAGACAGTTCACTGTTTCAAGAGTAACAAGAGTATCAGGTATTTCAGGTGTTGTATTTTCGTATGTGTATGGTGTATTGGCCTATTAGGCCCGCCGACGAAATTTACAACGCTAAGACGAAGAGGTTTATTGGTCTAAAACCCGCATCAGGCTTCGAGAAATGAAACTGTAGCGCAGATTGCGCTTATCTATGTCGTCGCCGAACTCCTCGGGGTTGCCAAGCGTTTCAAAGCTCCCGAAATCGTGATGTGGGGGCTCTTGCTTGGCTTTCTTCTTGGTTATGCGACGGATTTGATCGCGACCTTTGGAGGGACTTAACGCGGTTACTCGCTCGTACTGTGCTTGCGCTGATACATTGAACGATGGAGGTGAGGCGATCACTTGCTTGCTGGTCGTTTGAAAACAAGAGGAGAGAGAACGTGAGCTTGTGCGTTTCTCCCCCTCCACAATGCCCGCGACCCTTCCAAGCACATCTCATGTGTGAGTACTCTCCCCACGCTCCCACACCGATGCGCCGTTCCCCGCTCAGTTCCTCCAAGAGGGGACTTTGCTACATACTGAGTACGTCCAGTGTATTGGTATTATCATCGGTGAAGAAGACCTCCAGGTTGCCCTTCGCGTCTATCCCTGCGGCGACCCCGATTAACGCGGAACCATTGCCTGTTTGCTGATCGACCGGGACGTTATCGAGTTGGCGCGTACCAACGGCCCGGCTGGATGAGAGATTCAGCTCCACCAGATTGTTGTCATTCTGGTTGACGACCAGCAGGTCTCCGTTGAGCGGGTTGAGAGTAAAACCGATGGGCGCCTTGAGGGGCAGCCCCTGGAAGGCCGTCATGCCTTTGTCTGTCGACAGCCTGGTCATAGTACCGCGTGTGCTACTGTTGGCGTAGGCGGCAATGCGATTAGCGGCACCATCGATGGCAAGCAACACGTCGGAGTACAGCATGCCATGCAGCCGCAGGGAGTGCACCCATGTCAGCGCAATTTTGGTCTCCGGGCCTGACCGGGTCAACTGACCGATCTGCGAAACGCGGAAGATGGGAGCATGTTGGCCAGGGAGAATATCGATGCGGTCGATGGTCGCATCAGCGACGTTCGCGATGAAGAAGGCACCGATCGAGCCACCGTGGGGGTTCGGCGTCCCCTGATTGGAGACGAGTCCCCAGGGCTTGTGAAACAGCGGATTGGTGATAGTCGCCAGCACATGCCCGGTTGGAGTGAAGACCTGGACGTCGTTGCCGGAGACATTGGCGACCCACACGTTGCCAGTAAGCGTGTTGAAGGCTTCAGCGTTAGGTCCTTTGGTGCCGGGGTTCGCCACCGTATTGAAGAGGAAGCCAGGACCCCCGTGTGCGGAGAAACGCACCAGCGTGGTCCCCGTCTCGTTGGCTCCAATATTGGGCAGAAGGAGTGCGAAGGGCAGATAACGGCTCCGCTGTCTTTTGTATGGGGCTGGGTATGAGAGCGCAGGTGGGGATTCCGACCCTTGCCCTGCCCCTGCTGTAAAAGAAGCGTGGTAGTTTGCTTGAGCTGGGTCGGTAGAGATAGGTGGCCGGCTTGTGGGAGGCAAAGGTGAGGATGACGCAGGAGTGAGTATTGTAGGAGTGTTTGGAGTATCGGCAGACGATGATCTGTCGTACCTGCCCGTTTGATCGGCTAAGAGGTGCAGGCGTTCAGGAACTGGCATATTGAGCGCTTTGGCCAATGCGGCACACATAGTCGAAGCGCGAGGATACCGCATCTCCGGGTCTTTTGCCAGGCAGCGCAAAATGACGGTGCTGAGAGCGGGCGAAATGCACGGGTTGATGAAGGAAGGCGAAGTGGGAGTGGCGCTGAGATGTTGCATCGTAAGTGCGAAGGGTCTGTTCCCCTGGAAAGGGAGCACTCCCGTACACATTTCAAAGAGGATAAGACCAAGGGAGTAAATATCGCTGCATTCTGTGCCAGCGAGTCCCTTGGCCTGCCCTGGCGAAATGTAGAGAGCGGTCTCCAGTGATCTGAGGGCGAGTTTGTTCGCGGAATCATCTCGCAACCCGAAGATACCAAAATCAGCAATGAGTGGCTCGCCAATCTGGTTGGACGAGGTGATGTATCCAGGCAGGAAAATATTGGTCGGTTTGAGGTTCCCATGGATGACGTTGGACAAATGGGCATAGTCGATGGCCAGACTAATCGACGTCACGAGTCGCAGGATTTCTGCACCGGGCGGAACTTTCCCCAGGTGCGGTGCTCTGCGTACATACTCTGCCAGCGTCTGCCCTTCCACGCAATCCATCACCAGGTAGGCCATAGCGGTGCTCGGTGTTTGTGAGGATAAGAAACCGAAGTCGTGGACCTACACGATATTAGGATGATGCAGCGAAGCAATTACCTCAGCTTTGTGAACGAAACGCGTTGCAAAATCAGGGTCAGCCCGCACGTTGACCCGGAAGAACTTCATGGCGACAGAGCGCTGGAGTTGGCAGTCATAGGACTTCCAGACCTCAGCCACGCTATTACGCGCTAAGCGTTGTTGCAGTTCGTATCTGCCAAGGCGTTGAAAATCTGTGATCATCCTAGCTCCACTCTAAAGAGAAACATCGCCAGCAACTATATACAAGAACTATTTGTCTGTAATGATAGAGAGGTAACGTTCACTATCCCACTGCTACATCGCGAAACATGAACAATTTTGCGAGTTTTCCCTCTCTATCATATGCAATTCATCAGTGATCGAGCAAGTGTTTAGGATATTTCTCCTATCATGTTCGACAAGCGGTCTGGGGGCCACTCTTCGGACTCGTGGTCAACATCGTTCTGGTGGTCGTCAAAGTGATTGCAGGTCTTGCCTCTGGATCGGTGGCCTTGCTCGCTGACGCTGGTCACTCAGGAGCCGATGTCGCCAATAACGTGCTCGTCCTGGCCTCCCTCGTCTACGCGCGTCGTGGAGCCGATGAAACCCACCCGTATGGACATGATCGGGCGGAAGTACTGGCTGCGATTGCCTCGGCCTTCATCCTGATGGGAGCCAGACTCTTCTTTGGATGGGACTCCATCCAGAAGATCGTAATTGGCACCCCTGAACCATCCTTACTGGCCTTATGGGTTGCCGTCGGAACGCTGGTGATTAAGCTCGTTGTCGTCTGGATCGAGATGCGCATCGGCAAAAAGGTTCAGTCACAAGCCATTCAAGCGGATGCCCGCGATAATCTCGCCGATGTCTTGAGTTCTGTCGCCGTCATCCTGGGCATCCTTGGGGCGCAGTTTGGCAACTCACGGCTCGACGGCATCGCAGGACTGGTGATCGCCTTTCTCATTTTGCTGAATGCAGTACAGATCGGCATGAAAGCCAGTTATGAACTGCTCGATCATAATCTGGATGCAAAGACGCTCGTAGCGGTACGCGGCGCTGCCAGTCGAGTTGCAGGTGTGTCCGTTGTTGCGGCTACTGGGCGTGAGCACGGCAGTGATGTGCTGGTGGAACTGAGCATTGAAGTGAACCCACAGATGACCGTTGCGCAGGGGTCGCGCTGGCTGAAGAGGTTCGTCAAGCGGTGTGTGCCGTTGTGCCCAGTGTAGGGGATGTCGTGGTGGAACTGAACACCAACCATTTTGCGCGCTTACGAGGCCAGCTCCGCTAACCGCTGAAGCATCATATCGTTTTCTGTGGTTTGACTGATAAGTCGGCTCTTACACACTCTTGGTGATAAACTCTTCATGTGGATTCTATTCGAAATCTTGCCGTTTGACCAACGTGCGTGTTGCCATTTTTGCCCTTTGTCAAAATGAGTGGCTCTTTCGCAGGCTCCCTGATGCCACATGTGGTATGCTCAAAGTGTAAAGTGTGAGCCAGACAACCAAACAGGGCAGGTTTCCAGTGAGGCGACACCAAATTGAGGGGAGCAATGTGCCAATTCAGAACCTTGCATCCACATGAGCTGTCTACTCTCGTAAGACTCTACGTGCTCGGGGTTGTCTTTAAAAGCGGCGGTGCGCCGCCATTTCCACGCTTGATTCCGCTCAAAAGAAGAGATGAGTAGTTCTTTTGCGCGTTGCGAACCGCCGCGTGTCTTGGCGGATTCGACGGGAGCAGACCGTGGGGAAATGCACTCCGGTGTTGACACGCGACGCCGTTCGAGACATACTTACATCGGGCAGCTTGAATGAGCATCGGCGTGAGTAACCCGAGTGCGTCATAGACTTGGAGGGTATTCTCTATGACAACACCAACACAGCGAACACCCATACAGGTGGTGCCGCATTTTTCACGATTGCAGGAGTGGATCGCGCTCGACGAAGGGTTCTTTCAGGAAGAAGGCCTGGATCCCGAGATGCTCCAGGAGGTGATGCACGCGGTCTCCAGCCACCAGGGCGATCAGTATGGACAGCGTCCCCAGGATGTGCCGTTCGTGCGACAGATGGAGATAGTGAACTCGGCGTGCCAGTGGGGGACAGCATGCAACGCCGGGGCGGGCATGGGCAGACTCGTCCCTGACCTGTACACAGTGGGCCGCTTCGCGCTTTTTACCAGGCCTGGCTCGAAGGTGCAGCGACTGGTCGACCTGCGCGACATCCCCGTTGGCATCGGCGAGATGGCGGGCAGCCACTTCACGACGTTACAGGTGCTTGAGCACGTGCTTCCCAGGGAACACATCCGCACGGTGCATGCGGGAGGGCCAGGGCAGCGCCTGCTCGCGCTGCTGCGGGGCGAGATCGAGGCGGCTATGCTGCTGGATCCTGAAATTGCGATCGCAGAGACAAACGGACTGCGGGAACTGGCCCGCGGGGAGTTCCTGATTACCTTCTGGGTCGCTCCTACGGTTAATCAGAGCGTCCTCCAGGCGTATTTCCGCGCGCTCAAACGGGCCGATGAGGCGCTCTCCCGCGATTCGGAGCGCTACATGCCCCTGTGGGGACGCAACATTCCGCCTGCCCTGCAGGGCGCGTATGACTACTCCACGTTCGGCCTGGGGGAGAAGTTCGTCTTCGAGCCGTACACGGAGGAAATGTTCCAGCAGGCCCTGCAGTTCGCCGAGAAGTGGAATCTGCATACGCACGTCCAGGAGAAGCAGTACAGCCACCTCATCGTGTCAGCCGCCATCTAGCGGAAGACCAAAGCGCCGACATCCCATTGCAAGGCAAAGGGTGTTTTATTCGTCCGAGAAGGAGAGCAGCTATGTCAACCACCCGTATCTCTGGATTTCGGTTAGGCATCTACGTCTTCAAGGATGCCGAAATCATTGATTTTGCTGCCCCGTATGGCGTCTTCTCGGTGGCGCGTCGTTTCGATCCGGAATTAGATGCCTTTTTGATTGCCGACTCTATGCGACCGGTGCAGACGCAGGCCGGGTTCACTGTCCTGCCCAACTACAGCTTCGCCGATTCCCCTGCCATGGATGCGTTCCTGATCCCCGGGGGCTTTGGCACACGCCAGGAGATGCACAATCGCCGCCTCCACGAGTTTATTCGCTCGCTGTCCCAGACGACCTTACTCACCAGCGTCTGCACGGGTTCCTGGGTCTACGCCAAGATGGGGCTGCTCGATGGACTCCCCGCGACCAACCGCAAGGAGCCCGATCGTCTGGAGGCTTCGCCCCCTGGAAAGGTGCCGATTGACCGATTGGCCGAAATTGCCCCCGCCTGTCGAATCAGCCGCGCACGTGTCGTTGATGCTGGGCGCATCATCACCGCCGGGGGAATTACCTCCGGCATGGAGATGGGTTTCTACCTGCTGCAGCGCGCCGGCTACGACGAACACGTTCTCTCAGAAGTCGCGCGCGTCATGGAATACAGCAAAGCGTACGCGCTCTATCGTGAGGACGCCGAGCGGGCGGAGCAATCTGGCTTACCTCAGTAACGTATCGGGCACAGCTCCGCCGAGGGCCCGCTGTTTTTCGGCCCCTGGTGCAGGTTCAAAGAAGCCCTTGTGCAAAGAAAGAACAGGTGTAAGCCGGTCGTCTGAGAGGCTCACTTTGGTCAACAGCGTTGTGCAACTCTCGCTATAGGCAATCGGCACTCCAGTGATCATCACGCTTGAGCTGGCAAACGTATGGAAGAGATTGAAGTACATGTCAACCCGGCAAGAAGAGATGAACAGCTCGCTACCTCGATCGAAGGAGCAGCTGCACACTATGGATTACAGGTACGCATGAGAGGCACCCTGCGCACCTATCCAGGTTCTCAGCATTGGCACTTGCACAAGCCGGGTGAGCGAGGAACCCTGGAGGTCACGCTTTGGCCAGCAAGGAAAAGGGTCTGGTTCTCCGTACAGGCTGAGCGACGTGCTGAATGGATTGCGGACATCGTACCATACATCAAAGCGTGGATAGAGGGGCAAATGCTTCGACAGTGAGCACGATTGCTCTTTCACACATGCTCTCTTGAACCTGCACTATGTATAGGAGATCCACAAAAGTATCTTTTCCGCCTACGTAGTCACTTCAGGTGAATTTGCGATGCGCGGCCTCATCAGGATGTAGTACAAGATTGCCGAGACCGCTAATCCAATGATCCATGAGATGTCCGCACCTCCCAGGTATGCGACGAGTGGCCCGGTGTAGAGGGTAGTACTCACAAAGGGCACCTCTAGCAGGATGGCGACGACATAGACCGCAAGAGCGCGCCAGTTGACACGGCCGTAAATACCGCTCGGGTCGAAGATCGAGTCGATGTCGTACTGCTCGCGCCGGAGAAGATAGAAGTCAACGAGGTTGATGGCCGACCAGGGAATGACGAAGTACAGGAGAAGCAGGAGGAAGTTCGTGTAGTTCTGGATGAAGTTGCCCTGGCCAAGTACTGCCACAGTAGTGCCGACAATGGCGGCTCCGAGTACAAAGCCGAGGCGACTGCGGACATTGGTACGAAAGCGTTGTAGAGCGGAAATGGTCGTCGTCGTCGTCAAGAATATCCCATAGAGGTTCAGTACGTTGGCCGCGATAATGCCGAGGATCACGAGCAGGTAAAAGATGCCGCTGAGGCCAGCCCCCCCTTGCTCTACGATATAGCGGACAGAGTCGTTCTCGAAGTGGGAACCCGCAACTGCGACGGCGATGCAACCCAGGGCCATCATCCAGATCGAGCTAATCACCGAACCTGCGTACGTCCACCAGAACGGCGCACTAATCGAAGTTCTGCGCGGCAGGTAGCGCGAGTAGTCAGCGACATACGGTCCATAGGTGATTTGCCAGGTTGCCATGATGGATACAACGAGTAAGAAGGTTCCGAACGAAAAGGAAGACGCGGATAACGCTTTGCCGACTCCGTTCCCTGTTAGAAGGCGGATGGTGAGGTACAGAAAGCCCACCACGAAGAGTATGCTGACGACCCCCTCGTAGCGGTGGATGACGTCGTAGCCGTACATTGCCAGAACTGTGCAGACCGCCGATACGATGATGATCGAAGGGGTGACTGGTAGCCCGGTCCACGCAGCCAGTGCCTGCCCACCAAGGACCGCACTGCTCGCAAAGAAGCCAAGGTACATGAGGATGACGAGTACAAGCGGCAATATTGCACCATAGAAGCCGAACTGCGCCCGGCTTTGGATCATCTGTGGGACTCCCATAATCGGACCTTGAGCCGAGTGTAGTGCCATGAAGATTCCACCCAGGATATTGCCAACGACAATAGCTACAAGCGCCCAAATCAGCGGTAGTCCAAGGATCACCGCGAGAGCCCCAGTTACCACGGTCGTTACCTGCATGTTTGCTGAGAACCACAGCGTGAAGAGGCTAAAGACAGAACCGTGTCGTTCGGACTCAGGGATATAGTCGATGGAGTGATGTTCAACCGCGAAGGCACGAGTTTCAGACGCCATAAGGATGACCTCCTTCTCCTTTCGTCTTGCCTGAGCGAAGCTAGACGCGCCAGCGTCGTTGGCAAGACGGATAGATGCCGAGTTGATGGGGGCAGCGTCGCGCTATCGCGACAGCACCCTCTGTCCTGTTGGCTTGCATACGTGGACTTTCCATCTTTGTGAATAGAATAATTGAGAAAAGAGGCGGTGTCAATCCCAAGACTCTTCTTTTCAACCCCTCTTGCCAGAAAAAGGAAGAGCATGATAGGATAAGTAGGCAATCCGCATGCTGCTGTATCATAAAGCATCTGCGACGACAGGCAGTGAGAAAGGAGCACTTCGATGACGGTGCCTGATTCCTCTTCTCTTCGTTTCGTGCGCGTTGACCAGGTTGGCAGCCTGCTGCGACCTCCCATCCTCAAGGACATGTTCATTCAGCATGAGCAGGGATTGGTCAGCGACGAGCTCCTGATCCAGGTCCAGGACGAGGCTATTCGCCAGGTGATTGCCCAGCAAGACGCTCACCATCTTCCCATTGTTACCGATGGGGAGTATCGCCGCATCAACTTCATGGCAAGTTTTGCTGATGTTGCAGGCTACGAGTTGTGGAAGAGCCACTGGCAACCACTGCCCTCAGCAAAGGAACAGGCATACATCCAGCAGACAGAGCAGCAACAGGAGCGAGAGCGAAAAGGAGGGCGAGGCAGAGACCCAATGCACTCTGTGCGCCAGCCAGCAACACAGCGACTGCAACTGCTGAGTAACCATCCCCTGAGGGAATTTCGCTTCGCTCAGCAACTCACTGCCACTCCTGTCAAGATAACCTTAATCGGTCCTGATCGCATCACCCAGCGCTTCGCCTATGAACAGTCGCAAGCCTTCTATAGCGACGTTGAGGAGTTCGTCGCCGATGTCGTCGCCATCGAACGCCAGATAATCTCCGAACTGATCCAGGCAGCAAGAGGGGGTTGCAGGTATATTCAAATCGACGAACCAGGTTATACCGCTTACGTCGATGAGCACGAATTGGGGGAGATGCGAGCGCGCGGTGAAGACCCGCTCGCCAACATGGAGCGTTCCATACAAGCGAATAACGAGGTGATTGCTCCCTTTCCTGGCGTCACCTTCGGCGTGCATATCTGCCGAGGCAACCGGCGTAGTTTCTGGCTGCGCGAGGGTGCCTATGATGCGATAGCGGAGCGTCTCTTCAATCGGCTGAATCACCAGCGGTTCCTGCTAGAATACGACACGGAACGAGCCGGAACGTTCGCTCCCTTACGTTTCGTTCCTGAGGACAAAGTGGTGGTGCTCGGATTGATCACCACGAAGACGGGACGGGTCGAAACGGTCGATGAACTCATGCGGCGCATCGAAGAAGCGACACGCTACATCTCGATTGACCAGCTGGCCCTCAGTCCACAGTGTGGGTTTGCCTCGGAAATAGGCGGGAATTTGTTGAGCGAAGAGGAGCAATGGCGCAAACTGGATGTGATGCTCGAAACAGCGGCACGCGTATGGGGCTGAACTATGAATGCTGAACTGTACGGAACGAGGAGGCAACTGAAGAAACACTTCCTGCTCAAGCATCCGCTGCCTCCATTGCGCCCAAAACGTCTACTCCCTCACTTTCTTGCTCCCTACCTCACTTGCGCTTCATCTCATCGAAAGCGAAGTTCCGTTCCGCGGTATCGACGATCATCTCTGCAATTGCTAGCGACGAGGTGGCGGCTGGCGAGGGAGCGTTGCGTACATGCAATTGGCCGCCCTGGTGATTGACAACGAAATCGTCCACCAGAGTGCCATCGGGCGCGAGCGCCTGTGCACGCACTCCTGCTGGTCCAGGCAGAAGATCGGCGAGACGCAGGTCAGGCACGTAGCGTTGCAGCGCTTTGAGGAAAGCAGCCTTGTTGAAGTCTCGATACATCTCCTCGAGGCCAACACGCCAGTACTTGAGTGCCAGCCTGCGGAACCCGCGATACCGCAGCGTCTCCCAAACCTCTCCCAGACTGATATCAAAGCGGCGATATCCCTCGCGTGCAAATGCCAGCACAGCGTTGGGGCCAAGCCAGACATCGCCGTTCATGCGGCGCGTGAAATGCACTCCGAGGAAGGGGAAACGCGGATCTGGTACCGGATAAATCATCCCGCGCACCATGTCAGTTCGCTCCCTTTGCAGAACGTAATAGTCACCGCGGAAAGGGACGATCTGCGGTGTGCTTAACATGCCATTCAAGCGTGCGACGCGGTCGGCATACAGACCAGCGCAGCCGATCACGTAGCGAGCCTCGACGATAGCGGAAGGAGTGGATAGCCGGTAGCGACCATTTCGCTGCTCGATAAAGCTGACCTCGTGGTCAAGCAAAATCGCCCCACCGTGTAAGGTGACTTCACGGGCATAGGCTTGAGCGACCTGCCCGTAATCGACGATACCGGTCGTGGGAGAAAAGAGCGCCTTGATGCCTACCGCGTATGGCTCGATCTCGCGCAAGCGCTCCGGGCCAATCATCTCCAGACCCGGCACGCCATTGGCAAGGCCACGCTGGTACAACTGCTCCAACCCGGGCAGTTCCTCCTCGTGTGTCGCCACGATCACCTTGCCGCACAACTCGTAGGAAACGCCGTGTTCGTCGCAGAACCGCAGCAACCTGGCTTTCCCCGCGACGCATGCCTTTGCCTTCAAAGAACCTGGAGCGTAGTAGATGCCGGAATGGATGACTCCACTGTTACGTCCCGTCTGGTGCTGCGCGAGTTCATGCTCCTTTTCAAGCACCACGAGTCTGAGGCCTGGGTAGCGCTCAAGTAACTCCATCGCCGTCGCCAGCCCCACGATCCCACCGCCGATAATCGCGATATCATAGTGCTGTTCAAGCATCGTTACGCTCCTCGTCGGTACTACTTAGGCTGTCGGTTTGCTATTGTCGTGAGTCTCCGTAAGATCATGCAAGGTCTTCTCCAATATGGACAGCAAGAAGAACAGCATAGGCAAGTCCATTATCTTACCTCATTGCTACATTTTCCAACGCATCAGCGTAACCCTTCACATACTGTACCTGCTCCGGGCTTAGTTGTTGGACGGCCTTCACTTTTCCTGGCGTCAGGTCATACTGCTGGCAAATCTCTGCTATTGACATGCCGCTCTCAAGATGTCCGATGATACGATCGACAAAGACACGTGTCCCCTCGATGATCGGTCGCCCGCTATTGATACCTGGATATTGTACAATCCCAGCCGAGATTCTACGTAATCCTTGCATAGCCATGTATTCTCTCCCTCTGTTTATGAAGTTGTACCACACCTGGCCACTACGAAGTTAATCCTATACTATAGATGACTTGTACTTTCAATCTTCCCGTCATCTCTTTGCAGCGCCCTAACGATTTTCGTACGCTATAATAGTAATATAAAGATGGAATGCTATAAGCTATTAGCAGCGCTGTATCAACGTGCGAGGCCCTCTACAAGCTCAGTCACGAAGGCAAACAAAAGACCGGGGATACACAGGCGCAGGCTCTTAACGGCCTCACCTATACAGTCGATGATATTTCGGTCTCCGTTGCAGGATGGGAAAACCTGGAAGATGCAGAAGAACCACCCCAAAAAGGGGAAGAAGGCATATGATACTATGAAAGCCTTTACGTACGATGCCTTGCCTGGACGAGTAGTATTCGGTGCAGGGGTAGTATCTCATGTAGCGGAAGAAATTGAGCGCCTGCAAAAGAGCCGGGCCTTGTTGATCGTAACAGGCTCGGCAACTCGGCTTGTGCCGAAGCTGACTGAACAGATAGGGAAACGCTTAGCAGGGGTTTTTAGCGAGGTGGCGCAGCACGTGCCAGCCTCACTCGTTGAGAAAGGCCTGGCCGTCGCTCGCGAAACCGCTGCGGATTGTATTGTGACGCTGGGAGGTGGCTCGGCCATTGGTCTGGGTAAAGCCCTCTCCCTTACAATCGATGTGCCAATCATTGCAATCCCAACGACCTTTTCTGGCTCGGAAATGACGCCCATTTATGGCTTTACTGAGGCAGGACACAAGCGAACCGGGCGCGACACGCGTGTCCTGCCGCGCACCGTTCTCTACGATCCTGAACTCATCTACAGCTTACCACCTGCGCTCGCGGCAACGAGTGGTATGAACGCCCTCGCCCATTGTGTGGAGGCGCTGTACGGCAAACTTGCCAGCCCGATCACCAATCTGCTGGCTGAGGAAGGGAGCCGCGCCCTCGCGCGAGGTCTCACAGGCATTGTGCAGAATCCGAACGACCATGATAGCTATGGACTGGCCCTCTACGGCGCTTACCTGGCGGGTTCAGTGCTGGCGGTGGTAGGAACTGGCCTCCACCATCGCATTTGTCATGTATTTGGGGGTAGTTTTAACCTGCCTCATGCCGAGACTCATGCAGTCATGCTGCCCTACATCATCTGGTATAACCACGCGGCCGCTCCAGAAGCGATGGCTCGCCTGGCGCGTGCATTGAATGTCGAGGATGCTGTGAAAGGCAGCTTTGACCTGGCTGCCCGGCTAGGCACGCCACGTTCTCTGGCGGATGTAGGCCTGGCTGAAAACAGCCTGCAAGAAGCAGCCAGATTGGTTATGCAGTCGCCGATCTGGAATCCCCGGCCAGTCTCGCTCTCCGACTTAGAACAGCTCCTGCAAGCTGCCTTTCAGGGTCTACCGGTTTAGCTGACATGATAAATCACCCGTAAGATTTAAATCTCTATCAAATCTGCGCAAACGTATCAATCATCAGCTTCACATCATCGCCCAACGGATACAGAATTGGGCAGGTGCAACCGCTGCGGTTGTACTCCTCCACCTTTGCGCGAACTTCAGCGGGAGTCCCACTGGCGGTGATGCGCTCAATTAATTCGTCGGGCACAAACTGCATAGCCTCGTGAATCTGTTCTATCGTGGCCGGCCACCCCAGAATGCCTTGTACCTTCTGCACCGTTTCCGGTGGCGTGCCGCTCGCCTGCGCAATATGCGGCTGCTGCGCGAGGTATTGCGTAACCAGTTCCTTCGCGGCTTGTACGGCGCGATGGTGATCGTGATCTACCGAGCACACAATCAACTGCGGGCGATCAATGTCTTCCAAAGTGCGCCCGGCTTTTTTCGCGCCAATTTCAATGTGCTCCAGGGCTTCGTGATTGTATGCTGGAGGTACGCAATAATTGAGCGCCACACCATCGGCGATTTCGCCCGCCAGTTCCATCATGCCCATATGTGTCGCGCCAATGTAGATCGGCACATTGCGTGGTTCGCGGCGCCCGTGCACGACATCTAGCTCAATGTCATCCACGTGATGGAATTCGCCATGGAAGGTAACGCGCTCCATGTTGAGCAATCGCCTCATGACTTCGATAGTCTCGCGCATCGCCTTGAGCGGCTTTCTGCGTTCAATGCCCACCTGTTTGGCCAACGGATCCCACCACGCGCCGAGGCCGCAGATGATGCGATCCGGCGCCAGGTCGTCGAGCGTCAAGAAGGTCGCGGCGAGTAACCCGATATTGCGCGTCCAGTTGTTTATCACGCCGCTGCCGATTTTAATGTGCGACGTCACTGCCGCGAACGCGGCCATCGGTACAATCGCGTCACGCACGAGACGCGATTCGGCCTGCCACACGGCCTCGAAGCCGCGCTGCTCAGCGTACTGCGCGTATGCCATGCCATCGCGGATTGCATGTTTGTCCTGCAAATACATTGCCACGCGTGCCATACGGTTCTCCTTTTAAAATACTGGCTTCCAATATGGGATTATTTTACCATATCACTTCGAAATGTGAAGAGTACTACCTACTTGCCGTTTGTCACTCTTGTCCTTTTTGTAACAGTTCAGGAGTACAATATCTCGTCTCATTCCTTGACATTTCCTGCTCTTTGCTCCTATCATATAAGATAAGTTTTAACTTTCTGTTAATCCCCAGTTAATCTATTCATAACACGCACCCTCCTAAAAAAGCAGAGTGTGGGAGCCAATCAGCATGTCAAAACAGTACGTTGGGCATTTGCCTGTCCACGATCCACTCCATCACTACTTACAGTATGATATATTGCCACAGATGGGGCTAAATAATCATCAAGCTAAATTCCGTGTCTTTCGCATGGGCGGGAGCAATGAAGTGTATATGTATGAAGAGAAACATAGTAATGTGCAGGTAGTTGGCAAGTTCTTTGCGGGTAATGGTCATAGCGGTTCTCATGTGCCAGAAAAATGTCAGCGTATGGAACAAGAATTTCACAATCTTCACATGATGCGCGATTACGGATTGGTAGGATACCCGCACGACGTCGTACGCCCTCTTGGCTACAATGGCTGGTTGAACAGTCTATTGGTTGAGGAGTATCGTGGTGGTCAGTCGCTGAGCAGCATCATTACCGATGCTATTCTTTCTCAACATCCAGACAAACTCTATGGGAAGCTCACGGCTCTGGCGTATTTCCTGGCCACTTTTCATAATCGCACGGCGAACGGCTATGGGGTGAATTTTCACGAAGATTGTGCATACCTTGATCGCCTCGTGCGCAAGCTCGCCAAAAAACAGTTTATCAACTGGGACGAGGTCCAGGAGTTCTCCTGGTTACGTGAGCGATGGCGAGAACAGCCACGTATGTGGGAGGACCAACAAGTACTCGTTCACGGTGACGCGACTCCCTCGAACTTCCTCTTTGGGCAAGGACTGAGTGTCATTGGGATTGATCTGGAAAGGATGAAAAGAGCTGATCGTGTCTTTGATATCGGACGTATCACCGGAGAACTTCAGCACTTTTTCCTGCAGATAACTGGCAACAAATATGCCGCGGAACCGTTTATCGGCCACTTCCTCTGGGAATATGCCTGCCACTTTCCCAACCGCGATAGCGCGTTTCGCTCTATCAGCAAGCGTATGCCTTTCCAGATGGGCCTTACCTTGCTACGCATCGCCCGTAACTCCTGGATCAGTCATAACTATCGTCTGCGGCTCATCGAGGAAGCAAAAATTATTCTGAGGACCTTTTAATGGATATTCGCGCGCTGCTCTTCGACGTAAACGGAACGCTTATCGATATTGAGACGGATGAGGGATTGGAGGAGATTTACCGGGCAGTTGGGCATTTTCTGATGTACCAGGGTATTTCACTGCATCGTTGGGAGGTACGCGACCTCTATTTTCAGATCATGCAGCAACAGCGTGAGGAAAGTGCCGAGACGTTCGCTGAGTGGGATGCCGTTGAGGTCTGGCGCGAGTTTCTACTCAGTAAGGCCAGCGACTACACCCGCTCACTGCCCTTAGAAAAGCGAGAGCAACTTCCGCTGTTTCTAGCGGAGCTGCACCGGGGCATCTCCCGCAAACGACTCCGTCTCTATCCCCAGGTACAGGAGACACTTGACCAGTTACGCTCACACTACCGTATGGCAGTAGTTTCCGACGCCCAGAGTGCGTTTGCTGTTCCCGAATTGCGCGCGATGGGATTGGTGCATTACTTCAACCCTATTATCGTCTCAGGCGATTATGGGTATCGCAAACCAGATTCCCGGCTCTTCCAGAGGGCACTTGACGCGTTACATGTGCGACCGGAACAGGCACTCTTTTTAGGCAACGACCTGTACCGCGATATCTTCGGTGCTCAGCAGGCGGGGATGAAAGCCATTTTCGTCTCTTACAATCAAAGCAACACGCCGTATCAAAAAATTTCGCCCGATTATACGATCTACAGTTTTGCCGAGTTGCCCCAGGCAGTCAACTATTTCATGAGGCTCGAGTAAATCAATAAACTGATCGTGTGCAGGAGGACGTGACTGCTCGTTGAAAAGAAGCTCATCATCTCGTAGTCCTACTGCTGTTGTGGTAAAGCTTGCAGCTGCGTCTGATCACGTTCGTCCCCCTCATAAGGGGATGGAATCCAGGTAGGCTCCAGAGGTAGTTCCTCGGTGAGCGCTGCATGTGAGGGAGCTAAGCGTACCGTAACAGCGAGTTCGCTCTCGGCCTTTCCGCGGTACACTCCGCGCGTTGGGGGCACATCGGCGTAGTCTCGTCCAACGGCGACACGAACATGCCGCTCATCAACAAGTGTATTGTTGGTGGGATCAAAGCCGACCCAGCCAAGCTCAGGTAAATATGCTTCAACCCAGGCATGCATGGCATCGTTGCTGGCACGCTCCTGGCTACGACCCTGCTGATACAGGTAGCCGCTGACATAGCGACAGGGTATATGCAGGTGACGTGCCAGCGTAATCATAATGTGAGCGTAGTCCTGGCACACCCCCTGGCGCAGGCGCAATGCCTCATCAATTGGTGAATCGACGCGCGTGGTCTTGGGCGAGTAATCAAATGTAGTATAGATCGCGCTGTTCAATTCGCGCAAAATCGTCAATGGGTCGGCCCGACGCAGTACATCCAATTCATCAGCTAGTTCATAGAGCAGCTCGCTTGGATTGGCAAAGTGGCTCGGCATCAAACTATCCCAGTATTCACCACTCGCCGTAAGAGCGTCCAGTTCATCCCAGGCCTGCTCGCTCAGTTCCTCAGGTAGCGGAGGTGGCGCGTTCACATCGACCTGCGACTCAGCTGTTATGGTAAGTTGGCTATGGGAGTTGGGAATATCGAAGTAGTGCACCCGGTTACCGAATTCCCCACGGTAGGTCGTAATATGTGTGCGGGGGCTGGTATACAGGCGAAAATCCAGGCAGCGCTGGTTGCCCTCGCTACGTGGCTGAATACGTACCTCCATCATACTTTCGTTGATTGGCGCGCTGTAACGAAAGCGTGTAATGTGGCGAATAGTGTAATACATCGACCCCAATCCTTCTATAAATGTACGGGCTGGGCTTGCCCCTGCCCTGTGCGCT